>Ga0214542_1003490_pt1 | contig 32020 bp, 20 predicted proteins | sample CNSS1metaG_FD_160096 | JGI IMG/M metagenome (GOLD analysis project Ga0214542, IMG submission 160096) | Root nodule microbial communities from cowpea collected in UCLA plant growth center, Los Angeles, California, USA - CNSS1 | ecosystem: Host-associated > Plants > Roots > Nodule | place: USA...
ATGCTACACAAAGTCATGCATATAGAGTCTATAATAAGAGATTGATGACTGTTGAAGAGTCTATGCATGTTGTATTTGATGAAACTAACCCAAAGTTGCAAGATCAAGTGTCAAAGAATGCAGATGCGAAAGATCTACTGTAGGAGCAGATTTTTGCTATAGAAAAGCCCACTGCTACAGGAAATCAATCGGTTGAAAAAGCAAAATAGTCGACTGAAAAAGCTGCAGATAACAACTTGCCCAAGGATTGAATCCAGCCTAGAGGTTTATCAAAGGACAACGTCATAGGTGATATCAAACAGGGAGTATCCACTAGACGTATGATTGTATTTTGTGAACATGTTGCATTTGTATCTCAAATTGAACCTAAGAATGTGAATGATGCTTTGAATGATAGTAACTGGATTATGGCTATGCAAGATGAACTCAATCAATTCACAAGAAATGATGTGTGGTTTCTAGTGCCTAAAACTAATGATATGAATATAATTGGAACCAAATGGGTTTTTAGAAACAAAACAGATGAAGATGGTAATATTGTAAGAAACAAAGTTAGACTAATTGCTAAAGGTTATAATCAAGAAGAAGGTATTGATTTTGATGAAACTTATGCACCTGTAGTTAGGCTAGAAGCTGTGAGATTACTCTTAGCATATGCTTGCATGTGTAACTTTAAATTGCATCAAATGGATGTGAAAAGTGCATTCTTGAATGGTTTCCTAAAAGAAGAAGTGTATGTATCACAACCTCCTGGATTTAAGGATCATCTTTATCCTAACCATGTTTTCAAATTGAAAAAGGCCTTATATGGTTTGAAACAAGCACCAAGACAATGGTATGAAAGGCTAAGCAATTTTCTCTTATCAAAAGGTTATGCTAGAGGTGCAGTGGATAAGACACTCTTCATTAGAAAACTTGATAATGATGTTATGCTTGTTCAAGTGTATGTTGATGATATCATCTTTGGTTCAAATAACAACACATTGTGTGAAGAGATTGTTGCAGCTATGCAGGGAGAATTTGAGATGTCCATGATGGCTGAGCTTACCTACTTTCTAGGGCTGCAAGTCAAGCAACTCAAGCATGGAACATTTTTAAATCAAGCAAAATATTGTTTTGACTTGTTACAAAAAGTTAAAAATGGAGGATTGCAAGGAAGCTGCCATTCCAATTACAACAAATTGTCTTATGGATGTAAATGAGGCTGGCCAACCAGTGGATTCAACCAAATATAGATGGTTGATTGGGTATTTGCTCTATCTTATAGCAAGTAGGCTAGATATTCAGTTTGGAGTATGCTTATGTGCTAGATTTCAAGAAAATCCAAAGGAATCACACTTTAAGGCTGCAAAAAGGATTCTAAAGTACCTTAAAGGAACAACCAATGTTGGTTTATGGTATCCAAGTGATTCTAACATAAATCTTAGTGGCTTTTCAGATTCGGACTATGTAGGGTGCAAATTGCATAGGAAAAGCAGAAGTGGTACTTGCCATTTGCTTGGATCAAGTCTAATCTCATGGAATAGCAAAAAGCAAGCTTGTGTGGCACTTTCCACAACTGAAGCTGAATATATTGCTACTGGACATGGCTATGCACAAATCATATGGTTGAAACATCAACTTCTGGACTATGGTGTAAGGCTAAGCAAGGTACCTTTGTATTGTGATAATACTAGTGCAATCAACTTAACCAAGAATCCAATATAACATTCTAAAACCAAGCATATAGAGATTAGGCATCATTTCATTCGTGATCATGTTCAAAAGGGAGATTGTGAAATCAAATTTGTTAAAACTAAAAATCAATTGGTGGATTAGTTTACAAAACCATTGGCTAGAGATAGCTTTAACAAGCTAAGAACTGAACTAGGCATTTTAGACATAAAGAATGTGGTCTGATGTGTTTGTAGCATGTTAATCTTATGTAGTCATGCATTGGTTTCATAAAAATCTGTTGTTGTATGCAAAAGTTGAAAACTATCATAGTCAACCTGTTGATTTTGCATTTCAACATGTTGATTTCACTTAAATCTGCCTCTGTTTGCACAATTCATGATCTGTCAACCTGTTGATTCTGTTTTCAACATGTTTATTTCACTTAAACTGCCACTGAATGATGAAAAATTGATCTGCTATGATTTTTAATCTGTTGTTTTCACAATTCAGTATGTTGATTTCATTAAAACTGAATATGGAAAAATAAAGTTCAATTTCACGATTTTCAATTGATTGATTTTCAAAATCAGTCAGCTGATTTCACTTAACCAGATTCTATTTTTAATCTCTAATGCTCTGATGCTGTTTTAGTCGACTGATTATGTTTTTCAACGTGTTGATTTTACTTAAACTCTACATTTACTCACGAATTGAATTGTTAACTTGACCTAGTCAAAGAAAGCATTTTTTTTGTTAGGTACTATTTGCTCTTAACTGCCCATTTCATCAGCCATGTGTTACTTTTACAGATTTGTTTGACCAAAAAGCATTCTAGTATATAATTCCAATATGCATGCAGCTCACATGATCTGAACTGATTGATTCTCTCATAAAAACACATTGAAAACATCATGAATGCATGAGATACTGTTTTGGACTGCATTAAATTGATTTGAGTAACCTAAAAAGAATTAATTAGAAAATTTTGCACCATTTAATCAATTATTTCTGAAAATCAGCTTGTTGAATTATAAATACTGCACTTGTATTGCTGCATTTGCATCATACATCTCTTAGAAACAGTCATACCAACACTCATCATGCCTCGTCGTTCCTAAAGAGCTATCCAATCTGATGATGAGCACTCCACTCCTCCTACTCCAAGGTCTCCAAATCATGAAAACTATGGAAGAATTGAAGCATGGTTTGAGGATCATGAGGACAACATTCAAGTGTTCCTCATTGAAATGAATAGAAAGCAGATCAGCATTCGTAAGGTGCTGAGGTTCTCATGGCTAAGGGTTGAAGGCTTTGAGAGCCTATTCCAACAACTAAAGCATCAAAAGTTGAAGTCCTTCCTTAAACTTTCAGGAAAAATCTATCCAGACTTGGTGAAGGTATTTTTCACCAATTTGAAGTTCAAAAATGATGTCCTACTGTCCAACATCAAGGGTGTTCAAATGGAGATCAAAAAGAGAGCTTGGAAAGATGTGGTTAGACTCAAACCAAGGGGTGTGCAAGTGAGAAAAGGTGAAACTGGGGTTGTTCCAGAATTCAAAAAGATGCAATACTATGGCCAGTGCTTGAGAAATCCTATTGCTGAAATCAAACACTTCCATGTTCGTGGTCTCAAGGTGGATCAAAGGTTACTTGGTATGATTGTCACAAAAGTCCTTGTTCCACGTGGTAGCAACCATTCAACATTGAATGAGGGAGATTTGATACTCATGTACTGCATTCAACACAACATTCAAGTGGATTGAATCTATCTGTTTCGTGATCACATGCTCAAGGCCAAGAGGCTCACGGATTTTAGGCTTCCATATGTGGTTTTGGTGTCTAAATTCATTGAATACTTTGGTATTGATGTAGAGGATGAGCTAGAGGAGTCAACTGGATTATTGAACCATACCTCCAACCAAAATCTGCACAAAATGGGCTTTATCAAGGTGGGAAATGGATGGACAACTGCTGGAACTATTGTTGGTGGTGCACATGACCATGAAGTTGGTCCAAGTGGGGCAAATTAAGAGGAAGAACCAACTGCTGGCCCTATGGACTTGATTCCTTACAACCCTCCAGAGGATAGAGGCCATGTGTACTCACATTTTGAGAGGATGGTGCTGAACCAGCTGCGTGAGCTCAATGTGTCCCAACATGAGCATCACAACTATTGTAATGAGAGATTCAATGCATTGGATGGCCAAATCCATGACATCCATGATATGATCCACTCATTCCAGACCAGAAATGATCCTTAGGATGACTGAGTGTGGTGGTTGTTTAGGATCATGCATTGCATCCTTGTGTTTGTGATTTTTCAGTTTCAGTTCTGTTTGTTTCAGTTGGTTGTTTTTCATTTAAGTCGGCTGATTGTATCAGCTTTATGCATCCATTTTCTGTTTTCAGTTTCTGTTGGTTGTATTCCCTTCCAGTATTAATGAAATGAAATGCAATGCTTGTTATCTTTATGCATTTGTTTTGTTTGATGAATCCAAACAGGGAGAAAATTTGGAAAAATTGGAAAATGGATAGGAAAATGGATAATTGTAAACTAAGCATTAAAATTAGAATCAATAATCAAATCTGAATTTGAACTCATACGATTGATAGGGGGAGCATGATCACAGTTGTATACTTGCTAGCTTGTGTGTATTGCTGTTGTAAATATTTTTCAGGTTCACAAGCTTCAAGCTAAGGTATCACTTCATCAATTGGTATCCAACAAAAGGAAGCATTTGCAATGAAAGATAGAAGAAGATAGATGAAAGGAAATAAAGGTTGGCTTCATCAAATCAAGGGGAGATTGTTGACATGAGAAGCCAAGGTGGTTTGCTTCTTGAAGATTTGATGAAGATTGAATGAAGCTCTTTTGAACTATCTTGAAGCCATTACCATTGAAATGAAGCCTACATTGATGAAGGAAAGGAGATTTGATGATATTCATGCTGATCGAGGCTAAAACGTGTGCTCTCCATGTAGTTACATCATTAAGAAAGTGTTTTTGTAGTTTGTAATTCATGTTGTAGACCTTAAAGCATTAATTAGATGTAGTTTGGTCTTTATTGTGTTTTTAATCTGTTGAATGGTTTTTCAACAGTTAAATTGCCTCTTTTAATTTGTTGAATGGTTTTTTAACAGGTTAAAAGGTTGGTTGCAGTAGTCTTAAACTACAACAAATTCAATCAGTTGATTTTGTTTTTGATCGACTGATTTCACTTAAGTCAAGTGAAATCAACCGATTGATTTGAAAATCAACCTGTTCAATTTCGTAACAATTTGACTATAAAAGCTGTGATTTTCGAAAGAGAGGTCTGTTGATCATTTTAGAGCACGATTTTGTTCTGGAAACTTGTGGAAACTCTCTCCTTCATGATCATAGGTGTTGCAGCTGTTGAAGATTGATCTTGGATCAATTCATGGAGCTTTTGGCTTGGTTTGAAGCTTGGAGAAAGTGGTTTGTAGTAGGCAAGGTTGTGCTACCACTGAGGTTTGATCTTTCTCAAGCTTTGTGCGTGTGCCTGGTGGTTTTCCAGGTCTGCAAGAGGGTTTTTGTTGTGCTGGTGTGATTCTTGTGTGATTCAAGAGTCTTTTGTGGTGTTTTTGCATATTTTGGAAGTGTAAGGGTGGATACTTTGTAAAACTTTTGAAATAGTGCAAAGTCAAGCTAAGGTTGTCTTGAAAAACTGGATGTAGCTCAGGTTTGAGTGAACCAGTATAAAAATCTCGTGATGTCCTCTCTTCTCTAACCTTTCTCTCTTGCATTTTCATTTTAAAGTTTCAAGAACTTGTGCTTTAATCATCTTTTTCATGTTCTTGCATGTTTTCATGGCATCTGCAGCATTGAGCATGTTTGTATGATCATTTGGAACTGGTCTTGAACATTCTTATGCATTGTTTCTGGTTTAAAATTTAAATTCGCATTTCTGCATTTTTCCCAGTATTTCAGTCGACTATTTTTCAATTTCAATCGATTGATTATACCAGAACATAATTTGTTTAGTAAAATCAATCCGTTAACTCTGTTTTTGATCGATTGAAAGTGTATAGTTCAATATTGTTTGCATCCTAATTTGGTGATCTATTTGATTCAATTAAAGGTGGTTTTTAGCTTGCAAAGATAGCCTAAATTTTTAACTAGCCAATTCAACCCCCCCTTCTTGGCTTTTCAACCATTTTAAAACTAACAATGATGTGTGCACCGTCTTCCTACTCAAGTCATCTGCCACTACATTTGCTTTCCTCGGGTGGTACAAAAGTTCAAACTCATAGTCCTTCAAGAATTTCATCCACCTCCTCTGTCTCATGTTTAGCTCCTTCTGATCAAACAGATACTTGAGACCCTTGTGATCGTTGAACAGACGAAACTGGGCACCATAGAGATAATGCTTCCAGATCTTCAAGGCAAATACGATGGCTGCCAACTTCAGGTCGTGAGTGGGGTAGTTTCTCTCATGCACCTTAAGTTGCCTCGAAGCATATGCCACTGCCTTCTTTTCTTGCATCAAAACACAACCAAGTCCCAAATGAGAGGCATCATAGTAAACCTCAAAAGGCTTACCAACATCGGGGATCACAAGTATCGGAGCACTCGTCAACCTTCGCTGAAGCTCTTGAAAGCTTTCCTCACACTTATGTGTCCAAGTGAAAGGTTGGTCCTTTTGGGTAAGCTTTGTCAAAGGCACCACTATCTTGAAAAATCCTTCTATGAATCTCCTATAGTAGCCAGTTAAACCTACAAAGCTCTTGATGTTTGTTGCTGACTTGGGACTTTCCCAGTTAACTACTGCATTAACCTTCGCTGGATCCATTATTATGCCCTGTGCGGATATCACATGCCCCAAAAATTGCATTTCATCCATCTAGAATTCACACTTGGATAATTTAGCATACAAGTGCTTCTCTCTCATAATAGCAAGTATTAATCTCATGTACTCGGCATGCGCCTCCTGAGTTCTAGAATATATAAGGATGTCGTCTATGAAGACTACTATGAACTTATCCAAGAATGGCTTGAAGATCTTGTTCATGTAGTCCATGAACACTGCCGGAGCGTTGGTCACACCAAAAAACATAACCACATACTTGTAGTGTCCATATTGGGACCTGAAGGCTGTCTTCTGTACGTCATCTGCCTTCACTAAAATCTAATGGTATTCCTACCGCAAATCAATCTTCGAGAACACCGATTCTCCATGTAACTGATCCATCAGGTTGTTTATCCGCGGAAGAGGGTACTTATTCTTGATCGTCATTTTGTTTAGCTATCTATAATCCACACATAAACATGAGTACTGGGTCGTATAAGGAAGACATATACTAAGGTCGTATAAGAAATGAGTTCGAACTTGCTTGACCAAGGTGGTACCAAACCCTAGCAAAGAGTTTGCAACTGCTCTAGGAGGGAATGAAGAGAAGTGATTTCTGAAAAAGTGAAAGGAATGAGTGGGGTTAGGGTAGTTTAGGGTCTTTGGCTCCTTATAGGCCAGCCATAGGTCCAACTAATTTGGGACAACCCTTTAAAAATTAGGGCAGAATAAATAGTGGGTCTTACAAAATGCAATAGACACAAAATTGTCAATTGTTAAATGACGTATAGGGGTCAAGTTTTTAATGCATTTAGGGGCATCCAAAACATTGTTTTAAGTTAAAGATGGTAAGGAGGTAATAAAGTTGTTTGTCCATATCCCCCAATTGAATTTTCATGTCTACTGCCAAACATTGTACTTTTGTTATTGCTCAAATTAAAATAAGACGAGAGAGTACCTCAAAAAGTTAACATGTTTTACATTGCACTAGTGTCAATGTACCGTTTCTCATGAGATAAAGTTATAATTAGGTATCTCAAGAAGTTATCATTAGGAACATTTAGAGATAAAGTTTGTGTTACTGCATTAATTTGGTTGGGTACATGTTGTGAAGGAGGTCCATAAGCACTAAATGTTTATTGTGGACGAATGCCAAGAATTATGGGCTAACATGCATGACGAGGCGGAGTCCATGAAGATGTGGAGTAAGGGCATGGAGGAGAGGCCCATGGTTGTTCTTCCCAAAGCTCCCATTGTGGATATGATATCCACTGGGATTCTTGATGCTGCCACGGTCGTTATTATGATGGTCCATCATGTTGCTTTCCGTTGTTGTTGTAGTAGTTGTTGTTGCGACCTCTACTTCGATTTCCACCAGTTTTGGCCACATTTCGGGTATTGTTGCCATGACTAAAGGAAGGATGATATGGTCTACAGTAGAAACACTACCATAGTTCTCATTTAAACTCACAATTAACTGAAGTATTAACCTATTATTTGAGACCGTTGCACCAACGTAAGATAGTTTATCAACAAGCATTTTGAGTTATTGGCAGTATGCCAAGATGTTAGGACAATCATCCATATGGATGTGAGTGAATTGACAGAGAAGATGCAGCGGCGCGCGAGGAAGAAGTAGAGGAGTTCACGTTTTTGTGTCCTAATTAAACTATATGGCCTCGGTTCAATTAATAAACGAGACATATAGTCCTATTTGGCCCTGGTCCAGTGCCACTCGAGGCCAAAGATGTAATGGCTAGTGGCATTTTTTAAATTTCTAGCCACGTTTTTGGCTTCGGGTTTGTTCAACCGAAGCATATAAGCACCTTTTGGCATCGGTTTTTTTTGAACCGAAGCCTATAACCCCTTTTGGCCTCTGGGTTTTTCTTGAATCGAGGCATAAAAGTTGCCTGAAATTGCAAAAATGCCACTACGTCATTATATGTTTTGGTTCTTTGTCAACTGAAGTCTATAAGGCGAGGTAAAAATGCAATTTTGCACTAGTGATAGTGCGTAAGACTTTGTTGTCTTAGAAGATATTTTGTAGTCACTCCATGCTTGTTATTCATTCGAGTATCATGCAAAATGGTGTGCAAAAGATCGTTGGAGATGATAGCATAATTCCATTGAAGTACAAGTTCATACCAAAGTACTAGATCGACTTCGACAACCTTTTCTTGTGCCATGTTAGTTGCTTTTGTTATGGATACGAGAATGTGATCAAGGACTTGGTATGTTCGATAATGGATTTTGAACATCTCAAACCATTAAGAATAATGACCCTTTTTCATCTCTAAATTGGTAGGGATAAAATTCTTAATGTTAACAACAATTGCGGGTGAAATTTGTGGTGATTTTTAATCATTGATTTCTTTTTTCTTTATTAACAAAAAATAATAAGATTTAAAACATATTTATTATAAGCTGATCTTAATATATATATATATTTATATATTTATATATTTATATATTTACATGTGTGATGGTTATTTTATTTGTCATAAATATTATTCATAATAAATATCATTTATAACGAGTTTTAACAACTACAATTTACAATGTTAACTATCAAAAATTATATTTTTAAGCACTTATATTACAAGACTCTACAAATAAACATTCAAAGTATAAATACATCAAATTATATAAAGACTTATTACAGTTTTATATAGAATCTTTTAATCTCTTTGTCTCCAAGTTTGACGAATTAAGGTTAATGGGATAGAGATCAACAGAAGATGAAGATGAAGGCCATTCAATTGATAAACTTTGACTTTGTGGCACCGTTAACTCCTTTTGTGTTGTTTGATTATAGTACTGTCTCATTGCTTCTAACTTCATTTCATCCATTACTTCACTTGTATTTGAAGTAAATTCTGAAACAAGACTTTTGCCTTCAAGCATGCTAACAACTGAAGACATGGTGGGTCTAAGATTGGAAGTGGCGTTGGTGCACAGAAGAGCCACCTTAATCATCACCATCACTTCTTCTTCATTGAAATTTGACCCTAGTCTTTCATCAACTAACTCAATTAATTTGCCTTCTACTTTCAACACACGTGCCTAACTTGGAAAGGAAAAAATCATTGAGAGTCTTTGTAGAAAATCCAGAACATAGAATTACACAATTGAACACCATAATTTTATAAATTAACGCAACACAATATGTCACATATATGCCTTCATTTAAGGAAAATTATGAAAAACAAAAGTATGAAGTTCATCACAATTGCTATTATAGATGAAAATTGTATGACACTATTTCTTTATTACACAAAACAGAAAGGGTAATTAGATTATGTTATGGAGTTTTTAGATTCGCATGAATAATAGATAAGTTTGTAAATAAAATTACCGAATCAAGAAGACACATCGTTCCTTCCTTTGGTCGGCGGATTGTGTTACTCTTTCCACTAACAATTTCCAAGGCAACAATTCCAAAACTATAAACATCTGCTTTATCTGTCAAATAACCATGCATGGCATATTCGGGAGCCATATATCCGCTGCAAAATTGAATTGCATGATTACATCACTAAAAGAAAATTATGTTTTAGTTTATCTTTTTAATAATTTGGAAATTTGTGTAAGTTATCATAATTATGTAAGATATGATCATAGATGAAAAGAAAAGAAAGACTAACTAGGTCCCAGCTATTCGAGTGCTTATATGAGTGTTGTCTTCATCATCAAGTTTAGCTAAACCAAAATCAGATATCTTTGGATTTAGCTCTTTATCAAGCAAAACATTAGTGGCCTTGATGTCCCTGTGAACAATTTTTAATCTTGATTCTTCATGTAGGAAAGCCAAACCTCTAGCAATACCTATGCAGATCTTCTGCCTTGTTGCCCAATTTAATTTCAAACTGTGTTCTTCATTACCTTTGCAATTTCATAAAAGTTGACAAGAAATGTTTAGTCAAAATAAAGTTGTTATGTGAAATAAAAAATAAATCAATGTTGAATACTATAATGATTTACCAAATAAAGCCCGTGCTAGATTATTGTTTTCCAAATATTCATATACCAACAATAGTTGATCTCCATCGACACAACAACCATAAAGTTTAACCAGACAAGGATGTTGCAAAGCTGAGATCAAGCCTATCTCATTTATGAACTCACGGTTTCCTTGTTTTGATTTAGATGAAAGCAGTTTGACTGCTATCATTGTGCCATCCCACAAAATGCCCTACATGTAGGGAATGTGGAATACATTTGATTAGAGGAAATTCATCAATAAGTAAATAATATCAACTATGATAATGAATCAATTACGAAATTCAGAAAAATATATATACTTTTTGGATACCTTATATACTGGACCAAATCCTCCTTCTCCAATCTTGTTGGAAATATTAAAATTATTTGTTGCTACTTTGATTTGACGTAAGGTAAATACACCAGTTTTCAAATCTAAATCCTTGAATTCTGCATCGATTGAAATCATCATTAATATTTTTGAAAAATGAGCATAAGTATGCCCTAAATTAGATAAGGAAACATTTAACTACACACTACTCTTTTCACTACACTAGTTCTACATCTTAAATTGTTAATTCATGTGTATAAAAAACATGTTTGAGTTTTGATAATTCCAAAGTATGTTTGAGTTACAGAGGTTTGTCAATCAAATAAATAATAGTATATGCTCCATACTCACCTTTAGCTAATGAATTATTACTTTTAAGACAAAATCTCCACCAAAGTATGCCAGCCACCAAGATGAGAATAATTGATATTGCAACCACAATGAGAATAATTGATGTTGCAACCCGTTTATGACTTGGTGGTGATGGGGGTTTAAAATCTGTTAGTGATAAGAAGAATTACATGTATAAATTAATATTCTAAACGTAAACAACAGAAATAAAACCTGGAGAAAAGAAAACCCACCAGAAGTGACAGATATTGCTGAAATAAGAGGGCCATATACTGATCTTTTTGGAATACCAGTTGACCCTTTTCCTGCCCAATAGAAACGAATCTCTAAGGTTGAGTTACTCACAGAAGCAGTAAAATTTTCTATATGTGCCTTTCCAGCCCCTTGTGCTATCTTTGCTATATTGAAATCCTTCAATACTCGTTTTCCCTGCAGCATTAAAATGTAATGTTGGCAAGAATTGCTTAAGCATGTGAAAAAAAAATTATACATGTAAAATGCATTGTAAGTGATACCTGAATGTAGACATCAAAAACGCGTCTACCTAGGCTTTTGTAAGTGTTATCATCAGTGAACATTATCTCAGCAAAGTGAAGTTTTACTGTGTAATTCCCATTTGCGAGGCAAAATCCATAATAAGTTAAAGAAAGAGGAGAGATTCTTGCAGTGCTATATAGTTTAGCTTCATCATCCGACATAGAAAGCCTTGATATGTTTTGTACTTGGTAGCTACTACGTGCTTCTTTTTCATTGTTAGCGTCCAGTAGGAAACCAGTATTGCTAATTGCCCAATTTGACATCGACGAATAAGCCACTTCTTCGGATTGAACGTATAAATCACGATCATATGTTGTATCTCCAATGGTTATCTCTTCATTTCCACCACAATTTATATGGAAGAAGTAAAAGGCTAAATAGGAGAGAGTAAAGAGTTCAACTTTAAAATCAAATAAAGTCTTAGTGATGAGATCTTAAATACTATAATGCTTACAAAGTACGATAATACTTATCTTACACTTTTTGATTAATGTTGTTTGTTTTAATGGTGAAATGTATTAATTTTTCTAATTGGATTAATTATATTTTTAGTTCTTGATCTTTGATGTGAAATTGAAAATGTGTGAAACACATTTTTCAGCTGATATTGAAGCAAAAACAAGAATGTATCAAACTCTTTAAACAATTCAAATACTAGTATGAAATGTGTTTGAAAAAAAAAATTAACTAATTTGATTAAAAGGATTTTATCCACCCAATATAAAAGTTTGAGAATTAAAATATATCAATATTTCAAACAAAAACAAATTTTAGTTTTATATTAAAAATTAGGAATTAAAAACATATTTAACCTTTTCGAATTTTATACTATCTCACTTTATACTATCTCACTTGTGTAGTTGATTTTTCTAATTCTATACTACCATACTTAAAATTCAATTAGCTACTCAGTGTGCAAGACATATTACAAAAATCCCTGTAACATGGGTTCTATTTATACGAAATAAAGAAGTTCTATCTTTATTTAGAATGTGACTTTAATCATAAATTAAAATTAACGTTCTTGGCAAAATCCATTTCCTTGTTGAAACCATTTCTTCTTCTTCCAAATCGGACCATTATATAATTTATGCATAGACACATATTTCATATTTCTTTTCATATTTATATTCAACAAATCTAAGCATAAACAGGTTCAAATACTAAATACTAATGAAACAGTGAAATTTTGATACATAATTTACGAAAGTTAGTTTTCGATTCACTTACTCTTACGACACTTGTCCATTATACATAAATAGGGTCCTCTGAAAGAAATGAAAAGGACTAAACAAGTAAGAGCATATCCAAGTCAAATAAAAACATATTTCACTATAGAAAAAATAAAACAGAATATATATATATATATATATATATATATATATTTATTTATTTATTTATTTATTTATTTTTCTTTACAGAAATAAATAATCGATTTATCAAGTCATGACCAATAAAGTAATTAAATTAATCAATTTTAATTGTGTCATCAATTTAAACTATATTTTACTTGATAAAGGTCCAATGTATCCGAAATAAAACTTACGAGTTGTTCTCACTTGAAAAGCTTGCAAAAAGATTCCTAGGCATGTATATAAGACATAGATTAGTCGCAAATAAATTCGTGAAACATAGCAAAAATAATGAACATGAATATGCAATATTACTTCTTTTGATCTTGACATCGTGGTGCTCTTTCATTATCGTTGCTGAAATTGTTGTATGAAAGATCTCTGCACAAAATGTGAAATGTGGTAAAGAAAATAATTTGTCAAAAAATTGTATATTAAACCATGAAGAGCAACTCAATAATTTGATCAAAGGAAACTTACAAAAAATAAAATAAATAACTCACATGGACTTAATCTTCTTCTCAGGTAGTCTCCATTCATTTCTTGATCCAGTTAGAAGGTTTCCAGTCAAATATCTATTATATATATAGTAAAAAGAAAACAATGAAATAGATTCATCAAAATGGTATCTTTGAGGGAAAAAAAAAAAAATATATATATATATATATATATATATATATATTGTCCTTGAAAATAATTATACTTCACTTTATAGTCATTTTAAATTTTTGTCTGTTTTTCATGCCTTAATTTTAAAATTCACTATTTCACACACTGTATGTAACGAACGTTTTTTGGAAGTGGACTAAATTCACTTAACAACTTCATTTTATTTATAATAATATGCATATATATCACTGTTTTAAATTAAAAATAATTACAATATTTATATATATATATATATATATATATATATATATATATATAAGACATAGATTTTCTTATTAAAGAGGGTCACTACAAAAAGCTCTTAAATAATAACTAATTTTAGTAAGTAAGAATTGTTAGTCGTTATATTAACCAATTTGAATACTAATTTATATATTAAAATTTATTGATTATTAAAATAATTATTATTATGAATAAAAAATTATAATTGATCGTTGAATTAGTCATTAATTAATTAAAGACTGATTTAAGAACTAATTCTTTTGGTAATCAAAACATTAGTCGCTAATGTTTAATGACCAATTTATAAACTAATTTTTTTGGTACTAAAATTTTGATAGCTAAAAATTAATTTATAGATCAATTATAATTTTTTTATTATTTTATATTAACTAATAAGTTTCTATTTTATAAATTGATATTTAAATTAGTCAATATTTTTATTAAATTGATTGTTAATGAAATTTTTTTTTGTAATGTAGGAAGTATTTCATTGAAAAATTAGGATACGTACATATTTGTAGCGTTAATCAGTCCTTCCATGTTTGGAATTTTTCCCCTTAATTTGTTGTAGCTGAGATCCCTGAAAGAAAATTGTTTTACAAGTCAAGATAATGAAAAGAGTCACATTCAAAGATAATACGAATATATCATTGTATTTGGGTAAACATGTGATATGAATCATCTAATGTAAATAAAAAAGGAATTATGAAGCATAATCAAGGACTATGATTATTTGAGGCACAAAATATGAACTTATTTGTTGTGAAAAAAAATTTAACGGGCAGACTAATTTCTTCTTTTGGTTAATGAACTTAGTGGTAGTTTTATGCTATATTATGAAAATCATATAAAAATATATAAATATATATAATTACATAGACAAAAATTATTTTATGATGAAAAAATTAAGTAAATACATAATTGGAAAAAAAAAGTAAATCAATGCAAGACAAGTAGAAAACTAAAGTCTAATAACAAAATTTTTAAATAAATTAAACTCACTAACAGTCCACGAAAGACCTTTAAAATTTATTATAAATTGTTAGAAATCTTTGTTTTGAAAGATTTATTATTAATTTTCTTTTATGACCGGGCTTTCTGTAGTTTAAACTAACTTTTCATTCTGTTCAGAACTAAAATCTTTCTTCTCATTAAGCATTTTAATCCATTTAAAAACTATTTTCAATTTTTTCATAAAATAAGTTTTAGACATTAAAAAGTTAGGAATTATTTCATAATTACAATGAAATAAATCTAAACGTTGTAAACCTCGTAAACTATTTACAGTGAAAATAATATCCTTCAAAAAAAAAGACATATGAGTCAAGAAATCAAAATTCATCGACACTATATCATCATTAGAAACATATATATTCTTAACAATAAAAAATTTATGCACAATACAAAGATTATTATGATTTGGTTCATGCGAACAACAATATCCAGCAGATATTCTCCCACAAAATATATTACAAGACCCACAATAAGAACCCCAATATTCACCACAGGAGCCACACCATTTCCTTAACCATAGGCTCCACCACAGCTAAATTTACTATGTCATGTATATTTATTTATTTTTATTGAACAACAAATGTAATTTCACGAGGTGTGTTGGTTTGCAGAAGTGCACACGTGAACAAATAATTGTTGGAGTTTGTGGCCACAAAAATCTGAAGCAAACATGACGGTGAAGAAATGAGTGAATCAGAACTTACAGAAGTTTCAAATTTGTCAAGTTTCCAATATATTCTGGTATTTTGTCGTTAATATTGCAGCTCCTTAATATCCTGCACAATAGTTAAATATAGAATAAAGTATTATTCTTGTTCTTAAAATCATCAAGCGTTTTTGTAACACTTTTTGAAATGAAAAATGAAATAAATTTCTGAAATTGAAATTTATTGATATCATGTTGGTGTTACTATTATTTGTGAGAATCTAGAAAATCACATTAAAAGAATGTCTGTGTTTAAAATAATGAGATTCTATTATTATTATTTTAATAATAAACCATTTATATATAAATAAAAATTTTATAAAAGGATTTTATTATTTAGAAAACACTATCTTTCTAAAACTTTTTTCTCTAAATTCTCTCTAACTTCTCTCTAAAATATGTTACCATTCTCTCATCTTTTTTGAAATCAGAGACCGCCAGAGTGATCACTGCGGCGAGATCTCCAAGTCTGTCCGATTAGAACCTTGAATTGAGTAAGTTATAATTCTGCTCTTTTCTCAGTCTTTTCTTAAAACCTTGCATGTGTTGTAATCTGTATCGCATGTGAGGTTTGCGTATCTTGTAAAAATTCTTTGTCGATCAGTGGCTCTAATGATGTTCTCTGATCATGTTTCTGATACTTTTAAGTTGATTTGTGAGCATCGACAATGGAAAAGGGGTTTTAGGTTTTTGACAGTAGATTGTGCGAGTTAATCTGGTAAGGGAAGCTGATAATTGAATTTAATTAGAGGATACAATGAATGTAATTGTGTGTAATTAGAATTGATTGTTTGAAGTATGATGGAATATGAATTGTTTGATGTTTGGTATAAGTGAAATTGTGATTGCATTGTGTGAATTGAGGTTGAATTGGAAAATGAACACTTGAATCATGGCTCTAATTGGTATCATCTCACTTTGCTTAAAAACCATTTTGAAAACTAGACAATACTGCCATGGAGGTGCCAATTTGGGTCATGAAATCAAGTGAAACATCTCCCAACGAAAACCAGAATATGTGTTGTTTTCTGGTGTGAGGCTGAGCCTTGAAAAATGTGAGAGGATCAGCGCTGAGCGCCAACCCAATGGTGCCTGGCTCTGAAAAATGCGAGAAGAATGAGGCTGAGCGCCAGCCAAGCGGTGCCCCAACGCTGGGACCCCTGCAGGTCTGGAACAAAATTTTAATGCTGAGGCTGAGCGTTGGAATCTGAAGTTGAGCGCTGGCTGTCAGATTTCATCTGTTTGCTATTTTGATGTGTTTCATTGCATTAACTTATCTGAAATGAATTATTTTGACTGTCTTGGTATGCTTTGAGTGAGATTGGGTGAATATGGACCTATTATATGTGAATTATGGAGGAATTTCATGGAGAAATTCTAAGTGTGGATGAGGTAGCAAAGACATAAGGACTCAGTTTTGGTTGGTATCCTGACGCTCCAATAACCATTAAGGCTCATATAGAGTATACTGAGTCATGTCGTGAGGAGTAGCAGGAGGTCTTGGCCATTGGACTCGATCAAGTCTTTGACGCAAAGGAGACTTACTTGGTGTGATGATTGGGTGATAACCCCTTGAGGCTAAACTCTGCAGAGTTTGGGAATCATACACCAATGCAAGCCACCAAGAGGTCTGATGTTAATTGCATATATCCGGATAATTGAGTCTAGAGTTGAATCACGTGTGAGTATTGGAATGTTCATGTGTGAATTTGTGATAATTGATTGTTATTATGCTCTTACTCTAATGTAACCTTCTTTAAATCATTATTAGCTTACCCTACGTGTTTTATGTTTGTTTACCCTTTGTTTTATTCTTTGCAATGATCACTTAAATGTGTGAGCAGAGGAGGCTGCAGGTGGAGAGTTTTCGCGTGGCGTTGATAGTAGGACTGAACAATAGTATCCAGAGGTCCTGTAGATAGGTGTGTTTTGTAGTAAGTGGTTAGAATTTACCTTTCCTTTCTTCTAAAGGTCTTGTACATATAGTATTGTCATTACTCGGTTTTGGATGACTGTATAAGATTATACTTAACTTCCATGTTATCTGCTTTGGGTTATCACTATATAATACTTTGTTTAGTAGTTTAAAAGCTATTAAATGAGATGTTACATTATTTTTTTTTCTAGAAATTATAATTACAGTAAGTTATTAATTTCATATATACCTTCAACAAAAACAAAAAATCTCTTTTTAATACATAATTTAATTTTTTTATTTTTCTTTCTTAGTAAATAATTTTCTTAATTCAAATAACTATTCATAATAAAGAAATTACTGATTTAATAAAAATTATTTATAATAAAATTTTAAAAAATTATTTACTTTTAGGATGAATTTCTTATAAAAAACATTTTATAATTTAATAATATTTTTTTGTTATAATAAAAAAATATATAATAATGTCGATATATGGGGTTCCACTATATATATCCCAATAGTAATAACAAAAAAATGACTTTATTAATTCATAGTTGCTGCTAGCATTAATCGGTACTCTTGTTTTTTATACAGTATAAAGTAATATATAAGGTTTTAAGAAAAAAAATGAAATGTCATTTATTTGTACATTCATATTAGTTTACAATAATTCGAACATTACTTTAAACTATACAAAACGAGTTTTTTTTCTCCTCTATATAATTTATTTCCAAATAATATAGTGTGCTTATATATATATATATATATATATATATATATATATATATATATATATATATATATATATATATATATATATATAACTTAATGGTTATCACTTATTTCAATTAATATAATTGTATAAAATCATGTTTTAGCTCTAGCAAAATGTAAAATATTATGTAGTTCTTTTATTAAATTTGTCTTAAGTTGAATATAGATGATTATTAATTTTCTTAAACAATTGGAATTTAATTCTAATTTAATGTTACATAACTGATATTATATATAAATTATAATTTGGTACAAATTTTTTATTGCCTTTTTCACATTGAGGTCTAAATATCGTAGAACACGGAATTAGGAAAAATCAATAACAGAGGACATGAGGCCGAACAAATTAAGAAAAAGTTAGCAAGTTAAGATTTTAAACCAAGTATGCTACTGTGGACCAACTCGCTTCATTCTATCTTTGGTGGACCAATTTTAGCCAAAACGAGTGAGACAAAACTCTTCATCCATTTACATATTAATAGTTTTATACTATCTTAAATTAAGCTTAAATAAAGCATAATTTCTTAAATTAAGCATAAATAAAGCTTAAATAAAGATTAACTTAATTTAATGTCATAAAATATACATGATATATCTATATTTGATGTGGAATTTTTAAAACATATCTAGAATTAAACATCTCAGACAATGACAGAACATAAGTGTGACAGGGAAGTCACGGCTTCCTTAACTATTTTTATTTTATTTTATTTTTTATATATTTTTTAAAATATTTATATATTATTACTTTATTTATATTAATTTATTTTAAAAAAGCTTTTTTAAAATTTAAAAATCATGTTTTTCCTCTCTATTATAATTTTTTATATTTTTTTATTTGGGTTTTTCTTTTTCCGTGCCTCTGTCTCTTTCTCTCCTCTTATTTCTATCTTAATTTTCACCATCAATTCCTTATTATTTTCAAAATCAAATTTCACTATGGCAAAATTGAGGAGTTAAGGCACATTTGGGACCGAACAATTCATTCTTTTGAGTAAGTTCATTTTTTATCCTTTTTTTTAAGCAATATGTTTTCATCTTGTATGTAGTTTTTATACGCTCTAGACATATCTCTATCGGTTAGAGATCATAAAATCATGCTCTAATTGTTGATCAAATTCTTCTTTGTGTAGATAGAGCTATATTAGGCTTTAAAGTTGTGTAAGGGAAGAGCAAAATTAGGAATCTACTCTAAGTTAACGGAAACTAATCATTTAGAAGTTATTAGTTTTCTTAAAATATTGAGTCTTCGTTTTAAGATTTAATTTGGAGTATTCATAATTTTATATTTTTTGTAGATAGGTGAGAGGTGACAAATTTATATTAGAAAAATTATGGTATAGAGTAAAAGAATTGATTCCTTTTTCAAGAGGAAAGCTTGTGATGAAGATAAAAAAAATACATCTACATCATCTAAAATTGAGAAACTTCATGAGAATCCAAAAATTGAAGAAAATGAAAAACAACTCTCTAAGGTTCTTAAAGTTACATATAATGAATTTGAAAATGCTTTAGAACGTGATACGGGGTAGCGTATTCAAAATTGGCAATACCCACCAAATCACATTGATGAGGTACGAAAGGCTTATCTAAAATAGGGTCATATCAAATGCATCTAGAAAATTAATCGTTGTTTTGGTAAAGATGATCATCCAAGAAGATTTCAGTATACGTGATTTAGCTTATTTCCTCTTCATGGTTAGAGTATTTGCCATTAAAAGATGTTGCATGTTGCTTACCATGTTATCTTTTTGGTAAAAAGACAAGTGGATGACCTGACTAAGATGTTTTCATTGTTACATGTAATTGAGTTGATTTTCAGGAAAGAGATATTGCAACTAGCTTCAATTATTGAAGATTTTAAGTCATTGAAAGAACCTAGAGAAACACTCTGACTAAAGGTAACTTTTATTTATTTATTTTAATATATTATTGTTGATGATAAACTTTATTTTACTCTTTCATATATATTATTGTCATATTGTTTGGATTCTATTTTCATGAGTATTTGTTTTGAATAGAGAAAATGATATAAAAAAATGAACATTATTTTAATTAAAAATAAATAATTTATATATAACAAATATAATTTTACTCCTTAAAATTTTGGTTGCTTTAGCCACTGATCTCAGAAGTAGTATTATGAAAATCTAGTAGCCAGTAATAAATATTCAACCAACTTTACTAAAATAAATTTTAAATAACACTTTATCATCATCTAAAAATAACTTCAAATTGAACTCAATTTCAAATAATTTAACAAATGGAGTTTTATATTCATATATATTATAATTTAATTATATGCCTAATTAATATGAAATCTCACTCTAACCATTTTAATATTATTAGGTGATCATTTCATTGATGAGAGACATAAGTAGTAATTTATTCTTTAAATACAAAGCAAAATATCACTACCCGCCTTTGTTTAGACTTGTTTAAATTTTATTTACGCTTTATAGAAGAGATCAAATAAAAATGGAAAATAAAGAGAAAAAAATACTCACAATCGTTCCAATAGTGTCAAGTTAACTAATGGAAAAGTTGACTCGGGTCCATTTAAGTCGGTAACTTCCCTGCATTTAATATTTTAGCGATGTGAATGCATTAAAGAATTCTTTAAAAAAATTAAAGGCATTATAAAATAATTATAAAAATAGAATAGTTCGCTTTCTATTTTATTTTAGAATTATCAAATAATTTTTTAAGTAAAAATTAGGGTTAAATACGTTTATAATCCTAAACTTAATCATAATATTGAAATTCATATCGTTTCAAATTGTAATACAGTTTAGTCTTCAAGCTTAAAAAATGAATTGGTATAATTTTTAACCTAATAACATTAGTTTTATTTTCATAATGTTAAATCGTGTAATAGACTAACATTTGAAATATATAATATATCAAATAGTATAAATAATTCAAATTTTAGTTAGAAAATCCGTTTAACATGTAAAAAATATATATCAAAATTGGGTTATAAAGACTTTATTTACTTTTATTTAATTTCACATCAAAATTTAGGAACTAAAAACATATTTAACCTTAAAAATTAATATACATTTATTTCTTTTCTTCAAAATTTAGCTTCTAAATGCGGTTTCTTTTATCGTATTATAATTGTTGTCTAAATTTTCTTAATAAAATGATAAATATGTCACTTATTAATAAATGTATTCTTCTAAATATATATTATTTTGTTTTTCTAAAAAATAAACATACTAATATAATGTATTCGTGTTCAAACTAGAAAATAAAAAATAACTAATTCAATTTGAAATGTTTGAAACATCCTATTGCAAGAAAATTAATATGATAGTAAGTATAAATTATAAAGAATATGTTTTAGTCAAAAGAATAAAATCTAATCAACTGGCATAAACAATGAGTAATATGTCTTCTCCCTAACATCAATGGTCCTTATATCTCTATTTTTCTTAGCCTATTAGCTTTTCCTTCCTTTATTCCAAATGTCTTCTTTAATTTTGCCCCCACGTTTATTTTCGCTTTTAATTGTCCAGATCTTCGTTGAAACCTTGCATCAATGCTCATCAAACCAACCATTTACCAAGCTCATCAAGTTGGTCATTTATTAATTGGGGCCCCAATGATATTGGGCCTATCACCATAGTTTCCTAACTATTAAAATTAAATATGATCAAGGAGGTTGGTCCTGAACCTATCTACCGACTCAATCGGCATTGGGCCTCTCACCATACCATCCCTTAGCCTTATCTTTTCAAAGTGTAAGTCTATCAGGACATATGACAATCTTAATCCAAACGGCTTTGGGCTTATTGACTCAGTCGACATTGGGCATAACACCACACAACCCCCTTAGCCTTAGCATTGTAGAGCGTAAGACTAGACAATTTTAATTATCGACTCAAATATTATATATATCCTATTATAAGCCCAAACAATGTTAGGTCTCCAAAATGGGACTACTAAAGTGCTTGACGACCTTAATATCACATTTTGTAGTTTGCACAGTTTGAGATATGAACTGTTAAAATGTTCTCACCCATGGCTTAATGTTCTTTCAAGGATGGCTTTGATGTTGTTGTATACCAAGTAAAAATCATGTTTCATGAAATGTACTTTTCGGCTTTCGATCCCCTAAAAAATGGTAAAGCACTTCTTAGGAGTTTATTTGCTCCATCGAATTTTAGAATGTCTTCTTTATTTCTTAGGAGACTGGTTGCTCCTAGGAGGCTTGTTTTTTCTATAGAAGATGATTTCATAGGAGACTTATTGCTCCTTTAGAAAACTTTTTCATTGGGGACTTGTTGCTCCTTTAGAACATGATTTCATGGGAGACTTGTTGCTACTTTAGAAGATGATTTCATAGGAGACTTGTTTATTCAACCAACTAACATCAAAATTTTGGAGACTTGATTGCTCAAAAAAATGAGTTGGGAGACTTGTTTGCTCAACAAAATGAGTTGCGAGACTTGTTTGCTCGATCAACTATCTCAAGATTTGGGAGACTTGTTTGCTCAACCAAATGGGGTAGAGACTTGTTTGCTCGACCAACTATCATCGGAATTTAGAGACTTATTTACAGAACCAAATGAGTTATGAGACTTGTTTGCTCGACCAACTATCATCGAAATTTGAGAGACTTGTTTGTTCAATCAAATGGTTGGGACTCTAGTTGCTCAACTAATAGGTAGATCATTATTTGGGAGACTGGTTGCTCAACCAAAATAGTACGGAGTCTTGTTGCTCAACTAATAGGTAGATCATTATTTGGGAGACTGGTTGCTCGACCAAAATAGTACGGAGTCTTGTTGCTCAACCAACAAGTAGATCATCATTTGAGAGACTGGTTGTTCGATCAAATTGGTTGGAATTTATTTTATGCAGTATATATATATATATATATATATATATATATATATATATATATATATATATATATATATATATATATAATCAATCTAAGCTAGAGAGAAATGGGTATAAAATAGTAGTATAATTATCTTATGAAAATTGGATAATACTAGATCCATTTTCATCACGATTAACCAACTGCTCTGCAATGGTTTGATCAAGATTACATAGGTGACATAATGATATGATGCCATATTTTTGTCTCTTCTTCACAAATTTATTTGCAATAGATGGTGTTTTGTTGCTACAAATCTCAACTACAACATCCTCATCAACGAAATGATGGCTTGCGATGCTAAACTTGTCATTTCTTTTATCATCGAGACTTTCACAAAAGCATTTGAGGGATGTATTCGGTGGTAGACATGGTTTTAGGACAACGAGAGAGAGCATAGATCAACGACACACAACAACACAAAGCATATGTGCTTCATTCTATCACCCAATTGTTTGTGATAATATTCAAAAAATAAAAATTTTGGTGACAGGAAGTATTTTACCGATGCCCAACGATGGGTGCTAGTGTTATAGTCAAAAGGTTAAATTCAATCAACCAAAACATACAATGAGTGATCTGTCTTTTTCCTAGCATCAGTGATCCTTTTATCCTTATTTTTCTTGACCTCTTAGCTTTCCCCCTCCTTTATTCTTGTTCAACGTCTTCTTTAATTTTGCCCTCTGCATTTATTGTCGTTCTTAATTGTCTAACCCTTCGCACCCTCTATGAAAACCTTCCATCAATGTTATCAAGTTGACCATTTAATGATTAGGGACTCAATGATATTGGGCCTTGATAAGTGTCAAGAATAAGTAATTTTTCTATTTGAAATTGACACTTATCATGTATCAAATGATGCTATTTATGTATAAAACAAACCTCCTTAGCTTAAGATACGAAATGAGGTATGTAGAATTAGAGTTTTATGAAATATAATGATATTTTGCAAATTTGCATTGAATATAAAAGAAAATATCAAGTATGTAGCTGAGCTACATTACTGGAGCTGAGCCTGGAAGTAGAAAAGACAAGACAATATATTTGGACTTTCTGGTTGAACACGAGAAATTGAGCCGAGTCTCATGAGGAAACCCTCTTTGAGAGGAAACCTGAAGCCTAAATCCATGAGGCTAAGCATCCAAGAAAACCCTTCCAAGAAGGAAAGATCATGTGCTAAGCACTAGGACAAGGGGCTGAGCTGTAAGGAAACCCACTTGTGAAATAACCCTTATGGCTAAACACTAAAAGTTGGGCTAAGCACTGCCCAAAAGTTCCTATAAATAAATAGTTTGGGTTCTCATTAGAAGCATTGAGTGGAAGCTCCACAATGTAGTAGTAGGATAAAATAAAGTCAGTGAGGCATGAGGGAGATGCTCTTAGTGTAGATCTTATGTGTAGATGCTGCTGGAATTGCCTTATAATATTCTATTAGTAGTTGAACTTTCTTGTGTCCAAGTTTAATGTAATCAGTTCTGATTTTATTCACTTCCACTTCTTGGGTATTTATCTTTGCTTTCATTCTATTTTTTGTGGTTTTATTTATGCTTAATGATGACTTGATCACTCATCTTATTTCACAGGTTTGATTTGAGTTGGAAGATTGGTCTTAACTTGTGTGGATGAATTGATTACTCATCCTTTTTCACTGGTTGGGATTGAGTTAAAAGATTGGTCTCAAACTAAGGCCCAATAAATTATCATACATGTACTGGTGCTGATTCAATAGCCAAAGGGGATGTTGGAGGAGAGAGCCTTGCACATTAAAGCAAGGACTAATTCTACCAAGAATTGAGGAATCACACTGGGTTTGGAGTCCTTAGGTTCTAGTGTATCAAGGATGAACCTATATCTACATAGAAAGAGTACTCCTAGGACAATGAATGATTTGCAAAGTAAGTAAACAAGAAGGTAGTTGTGTAGTAGAAGAGGATGAGATGAAATCAATTCATAACCCCTACTATACTCAATCTATCTAATAACTACTATTTATTTTTACTCTCACTCTCTTTCAAAAACATAAAACTCAAAAATCAAACTACCAATATACTTGTTAAATCCTTTTGGATACGACACGTGTTAATACTACTACGTACCAATACACTTGCTGAGAAATGGTTACTGCAAAGTATTCATCAGGCCTATCACCACAATTCTCTAATGGTTAATATTAAATCTGATTAGGAAGGTCGATCATTAACTTATCTATCGACCCATTCGTCATTGGGCTTATCGCCAAATAATACTATCATATCATTTAATTTTGGAATAACAAAAAATATTGCAAGAATATTATTAAAAAAACATTTAATTTTGATATGATGGTTAGAACAATAAAGATCGTACTTACAATTTGATTAAGCTTTGTGGAAATGAAAATCCAGATGGAAATGGTCCTTCCAAGCCACTCCCTGTAATATCTCTAACCAAACAAAACTTATGGTTGTATGTGATCAAAGAACCGTAAAAAACAATTAAATTTAATTTTGTGGAGAAATGATTCTCACAATATTTGGAGATTTATCCATTTCTCAATAAATTTAGGTATCTTTCCAGAAAATTGATTATCGCCAAGACGTCTGCAAATTTAAGTAAACATCAAAAAAAGACAATTAATTATGAAAAAAAATCTACGACAATTTGATGAAAGGAATTAAAGGGTCCAACAAAAAAAATAATAGTACTAATTCTATGACGTCTACTTCATCTTCTTTTAATAATCTTGTAGTGAAATTGGTGAAATCAAAACTTGATAAATATATTAGAGGATGGACAATGAAAAAAGAAAAGAAATTAATGTTTAAATCTAAAATACATTTTATTTGAGAAAGGTCATATGAAAACTATTACTAACATGTTTGATATTTTAATTTTACAAAAATTATAAAATCATGTTATACTAAATTTCATTTATTCTTTTATATATCGACATTTAATTACAATAAAAAACTTAAACTTAAAATAAATCATATTTAATAATATAAATCCCTAACTTATGAACATGTGACACATTTCTCATGTACATATTCCCTAAATTATGCACAAATTGTAAAGCGAATGAAGCAACATTAGGAGAGTTAGAAATGTGGATCATAAATAGTTATGATTGGTGCTTTGAGTGAAGGGGGAGAAAGTCGTTCAAATTTGAAACATCTATGCTTTTAGCCTTCATGCGAAAAGTAACAAATTTTTCAATAAATAGGAAAAGAAAAGAAGAATGGGTGATGATAAGGCTGATATTGGTACGGTTAATCTCAACCTCCTTATGTTGCATACGTTGCAGTAATGATTAAGAACTAAAGCGTAGTACAAAGAACATTAAATAGATTAATCATGGTAATTATTTATATAACTCAGATCCAATTAGGTAAGGATCCATAAACTTTGTATAAATAGTTCAATTTATGATGTAAATGGTTTACACATTCATTACAACATTCACTTATTATCTGATGTACTCAACCGATTTGAGAGTCAGAGTGTCTTTTGCAGGTTTACCCACTTGGTTGAGGATGAGATCTGGATCTGAAGACATCTCAACTAGAAGGTTAAAGATTAAGGAGTCTTTGCTGAAACGGGTTTGAAGAGTCTTTATAGGATGATTTTGGTCTTATAGAAACATTTGGCGCCCATCATGGGCTGAGGTTCGGTTTGTGAAGAAAAAACTTTGTTGATGGCAATGCAAAAAGGACTTTGTTGAGCTCTCAACCTCTTGGTCTCGATCTCTTAGCCTTGACATCTCGGCCTCGGTCTCTCGGCCTTCATCTCTTAGCCTTGACCTCTCGACCTCAATATATTGACATTGACCTTTTGACCTCAACTTCCCAACCTTAAACATCTCAATATCAACCTCTTAGCCTTAATTTCTCATTCTTGACCTCTAAACCCTAATATCTTGGCCTCGACCTCTAGACCTCAATATCTTTCAACTCTCAACCTAGATTTCTCAGTCTTTACATCTTGAGCTCAACATCTTGATCTAGATATTTTGGCATCGACATTTTTGACACACTATCTATGCCTCAACCTTTCAACTTCTGGTTCTCAACTTTAAACATCTCAACCTCCAAATCTCGGGCTTGACCTCTCAACCTTGACTTCTCAATCTTAACATCTCAGGATCAACATCTCAACCTCGATATGTCGGCCTTGACATTTAGTGCTCAACCTCTCAAGATCGACTTCTCAGTCTTAACTTCTCAATCTCGACATATAGATCTCTCGGTCTTGACCTTTCAGCCTCAACCTCTCGGCCTTAAACTCTCAACTTCAATTTCTCAATCTTAACCTCTCGACCTTGATATCTCGGTCTCCACCTGGCAACCTCGACTTATCAGTCTTACATCTCGTCGTCAACCTCTCGGCCCCAACCTTTCAACCTCGACATCTCAACATCGGCCTCTCAATCTCGTTTTCTTTGGCTCGAACTTTCACTCCTAACCTCTTGTCCTTGACATCTTGACCTCTATACCACGGCCTAGACCTCTCGGTCTCCACCTCTCAACCTCGAGTTCTCAACCTTAAACATCCCAGCCTCCAAATCTCGGCCTCGACTTCTAAATCTCAACTTATCAATCTTAAGATCTTGGGCTTAACATCTTGACCTCGATATTTTGCCTCGACATCTTGTGCTTGAGCTCTCAACATCCACTTCTCAGTCTTAACATCCTAATCTCAACAATTGCACCTCTTAGTCTCAACCTCAATATCTCGGCCTCGATCTCTCAACCTTAGTTTCTCAGTATTCACCTCTCGACATCGATTTCTCATACTTGAACATCTCACACTCGAACTCTCAACCTATACTCCTCTGCCTTAACATCTTGAGCTCGACATCTCAACCAAGATATTTATGCTTCGACATCTCGACCACGACATTTAAGCATCCACCTCTTAACCTCAGTTTCTCAACTTTAATCATCTCGACCTCCACATTATGGCCTCGACTTCTCAACCTCTACTTCTCAATCTTAACGTCTTGGGCTCGACATCACAACCTTGATATTTTTGCCTCGACATCTGGTCTTCGACCTATCAAAATCGACTTCTCAGTCTTAACATCTCTGTCGCAACATCTAGACATCTCGGTAGCGACATCTAAACCTCTCGGTTTTGACCTTGATCTTTCGAGCTCGACCTCTTAGCCTCAACATCTCGACCTCGACCTCGACCCCTTAGTCTCAATTTCTTAGTCTTGACCTCTTGACCTCGATATCTCAGCCTCGACTTCTTAACCTTGACTTCATAGTCTTAACATTTCGACAACAACCTCTCAGTCTCGACTTGTCAACCTAGACATCTCAGCATTCGCTTCTTGGTCTCAACCTCTTGGCCTCAACCTTTCATTTTTGACCTCTTTCCTTGACCTCTTGCCCTCATCATCTTGGCCTCGAGCTTTCAGTCTTGACCTTTCGACCTTAATTACTTAATTGACCTCCTGATCTCGATATGTCAACCTCAACCTCTCAACCTTAGTTTCACAGACTTAAACATCTCAGTCTTGACATCTTGGTCTCGACCTTTGGACCTCAATATCTCGACCTTGACTTCTTGGTCTTGAATTGGACATCTCGTTCTCGACATCTCAACCTCGGCATCTCGTCTTAACATCACGACCTCGATTTTTTAGTCTTAAGATCTAGACTTCGACTTCTTAGTCTTAACATCTCGACCTCAACCTATCAGCCTCAATTTCTTAGTCTTGACCTCTTGGCCTTGTCCTTTTTCCCTTGATCTCTCAACCTTTAAGAACACCAACACTAAATATAACAAAACAAAGAGATCTTTCTCGGTGCTGGTTGAACCAAATTAACAATTCATGTTGAGATCCAACTTGGACCCGGTCAAACCTAATCAATGTTCCATGTCGAGATTCATCTCGGTCCTAGTTGAACCCATTCACAATTCCCTGTTGAGATCCATCTAGGTCCTAGTTGAACCCAACCAATGTTCCCTATTAATATCCATCCTAGTCCTGGTCATATCCAATCAACATTCCCTACCGACATCCATCTTGGTCCTAGTCAGACTCAAATCAACGTTCTTTGTCCAAATCCATTTGGGCTTTTGTCAAACCCAATCAACATTCCCTATCGAGGTCCATTCGGTTCTGGTCGAACCCAATCAACGTTCCCTACCAAGATCCATCTTTGTCCTAGTTGAACCCAATCAAAATTCCTTGCCAAGTTCCATCTCAGTATCAGTCAAATCCAATTAATGTTCCCAACCGTGAAACATCTCGGTCCTAGTTGAATCTTAATCAAAAGTTCTCTATTGAGAAAAATCTCGGTCCTGGTCGAACCTTAATCGAAAGTTCCCTACTAAGATCTATCTTAGTCTTGTTGAACCTTAATTATCTCATGTTGACAACCTAACCGTTTGGTAACGTTCCAATGAAGCCTCTTTGTCCCTTTGTTCCTTGAAGCTATGGGGCTAGTATACCTATGAGATAAGACAACCATAGAATATGAAATTTTCTTTGCATTACTATGAATCATATCGACCAATTTTACTTGAAACATCTCGGTATTTCAAGACTCTCATTTGTGTCATATTGAGTCTGGGGGCTAGTGTACTATATGTATTTGAAACCATATTGCCTTGTAATGACCTGGATCATTGTGGCCTACATCATTTCGACCTTATTATGTTACAACAATGATTAGGAACTAAAGCATATTACGAAGATTATTAGACAAATTAAGCATGGTAATTATTTGTATGGACCAGGCCCAATCAGGTAAATCATTACAACATTCATTACTATATGATGTACTCAACTGAGTTGAGTGTGAGTTTTTTGCAGGCACACCCGCACTTGGTTGAGGATGAGATATGGACTTGAAGACATCTCAACTAGAAAGTTGAAGAGTAAAAAATCTTTTCAAGAATGAGTTTGAAGAGTCTTTATAGGATAATTTCGGTCTTGTAAAAAGATATACTATTGTAAGAAATTTTTTTGATTTAGTTTTCAAATATTAGTATTGATCAAATTGTTACCTAGTGTTGGCTAGTCAACTCTAGTACAATGCAAAAGATAACATATAAAGAAAACTTAAAAAGGTGAAATTATTTAAAATTTTTTTATTAAAGAAATATTTGTATTAACATGACTCTAACCTTTTTTATCTCATGCACTCATACATGGGAACAACTATGAATATAATGTTGAGAAATAATGGGAACATTCAGGTTGAGTCTTGAATCGTGGTGGTCATAGTGTACATGGAAATTCAAAATTGGAAGGGTATCACTGAGGTTCTAATAATGAGGAAGGATAGGATCCAATAAAGTCTTAAACAATTTTGGATAATGATATTTTGATCCATTTTTTTTATTTAATTTTAACTCACCATTCCAATCACCCTTAAATCATCACATCACATCACTACAAAAAATTAAAATATATAACCTAAAAGTGAATAAAATAATAGATTAAAAGTGAATAAAAAAGTAAGTCAAAATATCATTATTGAACAAATTTAACGAATAAAATATACACAAGTACCATGTAGTATATTAAAAAGTTAAAATCACAATCATTTTAAAATTGTTTTTTTCTTACACTATAGTCATATAATAAAATATAAAATAATTCGATCTAATGAAACTACTTGATGGAAAAGTAAAAGTAAAAGTAGGAAGCTTACACATCTTTCAATGTAGTAAGGTTGGAAAATGTTTGAGGCCACTCCCCTGTGAAATTGTTAGAGCTAAGTAGCCTGTGGCATCAATAAAATATGTAATGAATTTCATATGTACAATTTTCAACGACGCAAACATAGTAAACAATTTAAAGAAATAAACTTTACTTTATTTCATTATTTTTTACGTGCTTATACTTTTCCTTTTCCTTCCATCACTAAGTCAATCTGATGTTCGGGGTTTTGTAAAGAGATCACATAACTTTCTAAAGCTCAATATTTTCACATATTTATTAATAAAGGTGCTAGAATGAGATGTGATTTTTTTTTTTACCAACAGTATATTTTAATTTAATAGCTACATGGATCATTTATTATACCTTTATATTGGGTTAGATGAATAAGAAACTAAATTGTCACCTTGAAAATTATAAACTAACATATATATGGTGTCTATTTTGCAGAGAAATTAAGGGGTGCCTTACAATCTTTCTAACTGAGGAAGATGCCCAAGTGCTGGAGGAAGATTTCCATAGAAATTATTTGACTCCAGAACCCTATTAAATTTAAACAAAAGTAAGAGAGAGTGATATATATTCGTAAAATTCAAAACACACTAATTACTGTTACAATAGACATATAAAAACTCACAAAGTTGTGAGAGTGGTGATTTGTGTCAGCACTTCAGGGAATGGACCACTTAGTCGATTTCCCAATAGGGCACTATCAGTACAATGCAAATCATATATCAAAATCATAATAATGAAATATTATTATTTTAAAAGAACATGCAAAATCAAAAAGATAAATTAAACAATAATGAAGAAACTATTGATCAAGCTCAAAAATGGAAGATGGAGAGAAAGCATACATCTTATTTAGATATTTCAAGGTTGCCCATTCTTCAGGAACTGTACCGTTAAGGTAATTGAGGGACAAGTCACTGTTTCAAAAAAAAAAAACATGAAAGTGAAACATAATATGAAACTTGCAATTTAAATAGAAAAAGGATTAAGAAAAATTTAACTTTTTTTCTTGCTTTATATATATATATATATATATATATATATATATATATATATATATATATATATATATATATATATATTTTTTATATTTTTTATTTTTTTATTTTTTTTTATATATATATATAGTATATTTATTTTT
>Ga0214542_1003492_pt1 | contig 32017 bp, 15 predicted proteins | sample CNSS1metaG_FD_160096 | JGI IMG/M metagenome (GOLD analysis project Ga0214542, IMG submission 160096) | Root nodule microbial communities from cowpea collected in UCLA plant growth center, Los Angeles, California, USA - CNSS1 | ecosystem: Host-associated > Plants > Roots > Nodule | place: USA...
ATATATATATATATATATATATATATATGACATTGGTCTTACACATATAAGGCATTTGACATCACTTTTAACCCAAAATCTTAAGACAATGGGGTTATGGGTCTTTCATTTTATATAGTGTCTAACTTTGTCTTTTCTATCCAATATGAGACTTTGACTCACACTTGGATTATTCCCAACAAGTTCTTAGTATATCAGTGTGTAAACTCCAAAGCCTTTAACAAGATTTCCAAGTCAGCCACTACCAAAGACGTGTGGGACATCTTGATTAAGACATATGGTGATGGAGACAAAAACAAGAAAGTGAAGCTGTAAACACTAAGAAGAAAACTTGAATTTCTTACATCAGAGGAAGGAGAGTCAATTTCTGAATATTTTGAGAAGGTGCAAAAGTTAGTTAATTCTATAAGGGCCTCCAAGGATGGTATCATAAACTATATTTAAAATATTTATTATACCTCTTATTAAGAAAGGAAAAATAGGAATTGAAATAGTTGATTATATTTTAATTGGTTATTCTTTGCATAACACTACTTATATATTCTTGGTTATTAATTCTGAAGTGAGTGAAATTTATAACAAAATTTGGATTTCCTAGACCACGTTTTGTTATCATGATTTTTTTTTGTAATTTTTTAGAATAAACTTTGATAGAAACTCCAAATATTTTTTTTTTTTAATTTGATTTGTAGTCTCATCACAATTTCGATTGCAACACTTGTCATGTATTTTCAATGAAATTGTTTTGGTGGTGTACTCATTAATGAATATAATGAACAACAAATTACTAAACAAAACACATTCTACTAAATTAAAAATGATATATATATATATATATATATATATATATATATATATATATATAAACATTAACAGAGTACATTTTGTTCAAAATTTATAAGAATTTATATATATTATGGATAATAATTATGAAGGTGGGGTTTTTAAAAATAAATTGAATATTTTATAATTTGATATTTTTGAAAAAGTATATGTCAAAATTCTCAAATAACATTGAAACATTAATATATAGAAACTGTTATAAAATAAAGTTAATAATAGAGAGGAGAAGAAAAGGAAGAAAAGATAACAAAGAACAACTTTTTTGTTTATGTGCTTTTCATCAAGTGGAAAAGTCCATATTTGTAGATATAAAAGGCTACCCAAAGATACAACTCAAAGGTTACAATAGTTAATGCAAACAATTTAAATAACATCAATAATAATCAATCATGAGTAACGGTTAGCAAATCAATAGACATCCATTAATTTCACAACACTGTCCCTTAGGTGTCTATTGATAAGAGAATATGTCTCGTTAAAACTTTACTAGGAAAATTTCTTTAAGATAAAAACCTAGTGAAGGAAAAGGAGTACATCATTCTTTATTCTTTGATATAATATTATTCATCACATCTTTTATTCCCCTTCATGTAAACTTATATCATTAAGATGACATGTTCAATCTTGTGAACAAATTGCTCAAAGGTTCTCTTTGGTAAAGACTTTGTAAATAAATCTATCAGATTTTCACATAAACGAATCTTTTGGGTCCTTTATATCACCATTTCTTTGAAGGTCATGAGTGAAAAAGAATTTTGGAAGAATATGTTTTGTTCTGTCACCTTTAATATACCATTCTTTCAATTGAGAAATACATGCACTATTGTCTTCATATAGGGTTGTTGATTCCATTTTTCCTAATGATAGACCACCAATTTGTTGCACATGTTGAATCATAGACCTTAACCAAACAAATTCATGATTTGCCTCATAGAATGCTAAAAGTTTTGCATGATTTGACCAGTGTAGTTGTTATGGTTTGTTTCACAGAACACCATGAAATTGTTGTGCCACTGCATGTGAATAAATATCCTGTTTGTGATTCACCATTATAAAGATCTAATAAATAACCTACATCTGCATAACACATTAGATATGATTTTGAATCATTTCAATAAAATAAGCACATAATCAAAGTGACCTTAAGATAACAAAGTATATGTTTTATTCTAGACCACTGTCTTCTTATAGGTGAAGAACTATATCTTGTTAACAAATTTACAACAAATGTTATATCAGGTCGAGTATAATTGACAAGATACATTAATGCTATTATAGCACTAAGATATGGTACTTCTCGACCAAAAAGTTCTTCATCCCTTTCTTGAGGTCTAAAATTGTCTTTATCAACATATAGGGACCTTACAATCGTTGGAGTGCATAATGAATGTGACTTAACCATATTGAACCTTTTAAGTACCTTCATTATATAAGCTTCTTGATGTACAAAAATACATTTATTTAAATATATAATTTGTAATCCCAAACAAAACTTTGTCCTTTCAAAATCCTTCATCTCAAATTCTTTCTTTAAACAATTAACTGTCTTTGTGAGCTCATTAGAAGTTCCATTTTATTGAATAATCATCTTTAGAATTTGTCTTGTTGGACAAATTAAATTCTTCAAGGATTTTCATGTAAATATCATTCTCAAGAGAATCAAACAGATTATTAGCACATGCAACCTTGATGCAAAGATTTGATAAAACAAAGTGCATGAGATCACATGTGGTTGATGAAGATCGATTCAATGATCATGTTTCTATTGTGTTAAATCTAAAAATAAAGTGTAGAATATGATGTTTACATGTATCATATTTGTAGGCTATATGACATAGATTAGATGTCTTGTTAGTCGTATTCCTTTTTAATCTGTTAAAATGGGTTTTAATAGGTTAAAAGACTTGGTGTATATAGTTTCTGATATGAATGTATTCAATCAGTTGAGTTATTTTTCAATTGACTATTTCACTTAAGCCAAGTGAAATCAATAAATGTACGGACAAGTCAACCTGTTGAATTCACATAAGACCAAACTATATAAGTTTTCTTTCAGAGAGTTGAGGCATGATTTTGAGTTTTTGAGTGCGAAAAACAATCATTCATCTCTAAAAACCTATATTTCTCTCTCTGAATCACACAGCTACAAGTGATAGATTGAAGATTTTGGAGGCATTTTGGCTTAGTTGGAGCTTGAAGAACTCGAGTTTGGTTGGCTAGGGAGACCCACCATCAGATTTGGTAGTTCTTGTGCCTTTGGTTGTGTTCCTGGTGTGATTCCTAGCCCGTAAGTGTGTTTCTTACAGTAATGTGATTGAGATTTTTGTGAGTAAAAAATCTTGGTGTTTCTATTGTTCAAAAGTATAATATTGGTGTGAGTTTTATAAAACTTTTGATAATAGTGAAAACCAGTCTCAGGTTGTCCTGATAAACTGGATGTAGCTCTGTGATTGAGTGAACCAGTATAAAAACAAATGTCGAATTCTCTTTCTCTCATCTTGCTCACCTTTAAAATCTCAAGAAAATCAAGCAAATAAATCTTTGTTGTTCTTGCATGTGTTTTCAAATAATCTGGTAGTGTAATCTTGTTAGAAATACTGTTTGGAACGAATCTTGTATAAGAAAATATGTTGTTTGAGTGAAATTCATGAATTCTACATTTTGCATAATGTTCCAATATTTTAGCGAATTGAATTCATATTTTAATCTATTGATTCATAGTTTATGAATAGATTAACTGGTTGTTTTTATTTTTAATGAGTTGAAATTGTATTGTCCTGTAACTTTTGCATCATGATTTTGTGGTCTAATTGATTCAAAGAAAAAAGAGTTTTAAGTTTTCAAAACATTTTATATAGCCAATTCAACCCTCTTCTTCTTGGCTTAAACTATCATTTGATTACTAACACAAATAGGTTGTAGCATCATCCATTAATGTAAATACAGACATTCTTGTAGAACTAGGATAATCAAATATCAAAATGTTATTGCATCCAATACTAGTAAATATGTCTCTTCACATATAATATGTGGTCATTTAACAAAAGAAAAATAATTATATATATATATATATATATATATATATATATATAAACATTAACAGCGTACATTTTATTTTAAATTTATAAAAATTTATTTATATTATGATAATAATTATGAAGGTGAGGCATTTAAAAGTAAATTGAAATATTACATAATTTAATATTTTTGGAAAAGTATATTTCAAAATTATCAAATAATATTGAAACAAACATTGAAATTATAGTTGATTGATTGATATTACATGGATCAATAAATTTTATTTTACCGGTGTATTTTTATAATTATCAACGAAATTAAACATAACTAAATCTGATTTTTGTTATTGTGGAAATAAAATAATATTACCAAAATAAAAATTATTATATAGTAAAAAAAATATTTATTTAGTTATATATATATATATATATTTAAAAATTTATTGTATATTTTATTTAAATTTTATAATAATTTACATGTATAATAATTTTGAAACTTTGGTTTCTAAACATAAATATAAATATTATATATATATATATATATATATATATATATATATATATATATATATATAATCACACTTCGTATAATTTTTTTAATAAATTTATTATTATTATTACTACGCTTTTAATTTAAACAATCTTCTTTATTAACATCTTATTAATTTTTTGTTTGTTTAAAAGATTATATATGATTATATAGTAAAAAATATATATATTTAGTTATATATATATATATATATATATTTAAACATTTATTATATATTTTATTTAAATTTTATCATAATTTACATGTATAATAATTTTGAAGTTGTGGTTTCTAAACATAAATTGAAATATTTTCTAATTTAATATTTAAAAACAATATATTAAAATTCACAAATGAAATTGAAACAAAATATATATATATATATATATATATATATACAATTTTTTTTAATATTATATAGATGTCATAGTTTAAAAAAATAAATTTACTATTATTATTATTATTACGTTTTTAATTTAAACAGTCTTCTTTATTAATTTCTTATGAATTTTCTGTTTGTTTATCATAAGAAGTTAAAATTTTTATTATATTCAGCTTGTTTTAAAAGGAAAAAAAAATCTTTCTTGTAATTATTATAATATAATTTTAATACAATTATACTTTTATTTTTAGGTATTATATTTTTATATTAGTAAAATTATATTCTTATAAATTATTATATAAACCGAATTTTAGTGAAGAATATATAATTTTATTATATAAATATGGTTAATTTTCAAAAAGAAAAAGTAGTTATTTCGTGTATATATATGGTTTTAAAGAAGTAATCAGAAATCCTAAAATGTTAATTTTTTTAATATCATAGTCTTCTATGGAATTATATAAAGATGCCATCATTTAAAAGATTTAGTTTTAAGTATTATAGAGTTATCTATTCTTTAACATGTAAAATTACTCTGATTTAATAAAAGATAAAATCGTCCAGTTGGAAAACTACCTTCAACTAAAAAAAAGTTTTATCCACTTCATATAAAGTTATAAGTGAAAACAATTAACGAATGAAAACTGAAATTTAAAAACAGAATACTATTATCTTATTTATAGATAAAAAAAATACAGTAATGTCTTATTTATAAACCAAAAGGTAAGATGTTATATCTTATTTGATCTGTATCTTGTTGTTTTCTAATGATAGATGAAGAAGTTACATAACAGTAACAATATTATCTTAGTTTTTTCTCTATATATTAATACAAAGTTGCACACTAAGGATTATCTTTCTCCCTCTTTCTCTTCTCTATTTTCAGAATCTCTTGAGAAGAAGAAAATGGTGAAAAAAGTGAGTATCTTTGTGGTGTGGCTTATGCTCTTGCATTGTTGGGTAGCCACGAGTGAGACAAAGTACTTGAAATATAAAGACCCCAAACAGCCTCTCAATGTTCGAATCAAAGATCTCATGGACAGAATGACTTTAGAGGAGAAAATTGGTCAAATGACACAAATCGAACGTAAAGTTGCTTCTGCAGAAATCATGAAGAACTATTATATCGGTAAGGTCAATTTTTTCAATTACAATAAATTCATTTTTACTTCTTTTGTTATATGGTTTGTGCTTTTGGTAGGGAGTGTGTTGAGTGGGGGTGGCAGTGTTCCAAAGCCACAAGCTTCTGCAGAGGATTGGATGAACATGGTGAATGATTTACAGAAGGGTTCTTTATCAACTAGATTGGAGATTCCTATGATATACGGGATCGATGCTGTTCATGGCAATAATAATGTATATAATGCAACAATTTTTCCTCACAATGTTGGCCTAGGTGCTACCAGGTATATTCTTAATTTTTTTTAAATTGCTTTTTTATACTTTTAGCTTATCAAATAAATTGTTTTTAAAATTATATTTGTGTATCATGATGGAATTTATCTCTCATCAAACAGGGATCCTAAACTGGTGAGGAGAATTGGAGCAGCAACTGCTTTAGAAATTAGAGCTACTGGAATTCAATACGCCTTTGCACCTTGCATAGCGGTAACTAAGAATTTCTTACTGAATAATTTTATTATCAACATCTAATGATAATTATGTGATATCTATTTTCCCTCATATATAGCCTTATCTTATAATATGATATGTGGTATAGGTTTGTAGAGATCCCAGGTGGGGAAGATGTTACGAAAGTTATAGTGAAGACCATAAAATAGTTCAAGCTATGACTGAGATCATTCCAGGTTTGCAAGGTGAAATCCCAGCAAACTCGCCAAAGGGTGTTCCATATGCTGCTGGAAAGTAAGAACTTCATTATTCCCTTTGCTTCGTATATTTGTTTCTATCTTTTGTTACTTGCAAGAATTTATCATATAAAATATTGATCCATTTGTTTGCATAGGCGGAAAGTTATAGCCTCCGCAAAACACTATGTTGGGGATGGAGGAACCATAAAGGGAATCAATGAAAACAACACAGTGATAAGCAGACATGGATTGCTTAGCATTCACATGCCAGCCTATTATAATGCAATCGCCAAGGGTGTTTCGACTGTCATGGTCTCTTATTCAAGTTGGAATGGAGAAAAGATGCATGCCAATCGTAATCTAATCACAGACTTTCTAAAGAACTCATTACGCTTTAAGGTAACACTCAACTTCTCACGACTTCATTTAATTCAAAATAGCAAATTGACATAGTAAACAAGTCCTAAATTTTGTTGGTTTTTTTATAGGGTTTTGTCATATCAGATTGGAAGGGAATTGATAAGATCACTACCCCTACTCATGCTAACTACACATATTCCATTTACGCAGCAATCACTGCTGGAGTTGACATGGTAAACTATGAGTTTAATGTCCAAACTTGAATGATTTTTTCATTTACCTTTTAACATCTTCTAATACTTGCTCTGGTAATGATGTAGGTAATGGTTCCCCTCAACTACACAGAATTCATAGATGGCCTAACCTCATTGGTGGAAAGTAAAGCCATACCAATGAGCCGAATTGATGATGCAGTAAGGAGAATTTTAAGAGTAAAGTTTGTTATGGGCCTTTTTGAGAACCCATTGGCTGATCATAACCTAGTTCACCATCTTGGGAAGAAGGTTTGTTTGTAGTTAAACACATGTATATTCTTCATCTACCAACTTTTTTTTTTTTTTTGCATGTTGATAAAATCGTTATAACAATGTACCTTGACAGAAACATAGAGATTTGGCTCGGGAAGCTGTGAGGAAATCCTTGGTTCTATTGAAGAATGGTGAAAATCCTAACCAACCACTTCTCCCTCTTTCTAAAAGAGCTTCAAAGATATTGGTTGCTGGAAGCCACGCTGATAATCTAGGATATCAGTGTGGTGGATGGACCATCGAATGGCAAGGAGTTACAGGAAACAATGTCACCAAAGGTATATTATATATTCCTTCACAACTTCTTTCCCTTTTGTATAGTTCGTTAAAAGCACAATATTGACAAGGCGTATATAATTTACAGGTACAACAATCCTCAATGCTATCAGAAACACAATTCATAAAGATGCTGAAGTAGTGTACAAGGAGAATCCCGATTTGGACTATGTGAAGTCTAATAATTTTGCATATGCCATTGTGGTAGTTGGAGAGAAACCATATGCTGAGACAAATGGTGATAGTTTGAATTTGACAATCTCTGCACCTGGGCCAGAAACCATAAATAATGTGTGTGGAGCAGTCAAATGTGTTACTGTGATAATCTCTGGTCGTCCTGTGGTTATACAACCATATGTTGATAAAATTGAAGCTCTCGTTGCGGCTTGGCTTCCTGGTACTGAAGGAGATGGTGTAACTGACGTTTTGTTTGGTGATTATGGTTTCACAGGCAAGCTTCCAAGGACATGGTTCAAAAATATTGATCAATTGCCGATGAATATTGGAGATAGTCATTATGACCCTCTTTTCCCCTTTGGATTTGGCCTTGAAACCAAACCTCACAAAACAAATTAGGAATTCAAAATTATGTGTCCTATAATTTTAGTCCATTTACCACTCTATACATAAAGTTCTTGTTTCGTTTTCTTTTATTATACAATTTAGCATATATAATATATTGATGTTGTCCTATTTATCTTTAAATTTGGCAAATTATATGGCTGGATGTTTACATATTTTATTTTAGCTATAGTTGTTAAGTATTTTGATTAACTAAATATGATATTACCTTTTGCTTTATTTCTTTGTTAGAATTTAATAACTATATAACTTAATATTGGAACTTTTTAATATTAATCGGTTTAAATTTATGTGATAGTTTCTATTTTTGAACACTAAACTTTGATTAAATAAATAGAAAATAATACAGTAATCTGAGCGTAAGTTATAGTAATGTGATCATGTTTGATGTAGTAGTTAATAAAACTATCCAAAGAAAACTCTCATAGAACAACGAATTAAAAAATAAAATAAAAGAAAGAACATCATTCTAATAAATCAAGAAAAAAAAGATGGTTATATAATATAAGAAAGATAATTATTTAATTACATTTATAAATATGCGTAGTTTTAATAAACCGATAACATCACCATAAACTTTCTTGGTTATTGTCAATAATAATATCTAATTGTAATATTATTATAATAAATCTTTATAAGTAAGGTATTACAGTATTCTTTTGTAAATTTTAGTTTTTACTTATCAATTATATTAGACGTTGATAGTTTTTATAGATTGACAACATCATAATACACTCTCATTGATTATTGTATGTAATATTATCTATTGTTATAGAAGGTTATCTTTATAAAGAAGGTATTACAATATTCTTTTTTTAAATTTCAGTTTGCATTTATTAATTATTTTCACATATGAAGTAAATAAAACTAATGCTGTTAAATGCTTTGATTAATTGAATATGAGATATCGCCTTCTACTTTAATTTTTGTGTGAAGCACAACTTCTTGTTGGAAATTTTTGTCATCAGAACTTCCTAAAATAACTCTAATAGAACAACAAATTGGAAAAAAGAAAAACACTATTATAGTAAATCAAGAAAAAGGTGATGTTACAATAGATGTTTATTACAATTATAAAGTCGGGTATATTTAAATGATGACATCTTTATAGAATTCTGTAGAAGATTATGATATTAAAAATAGTAAAAGTTATAGGATGTGTAATTATAAAATATGTGTGAATTCTTATAAAATTTAAATTAAATATATATAATTTAAATTTACAGTGACCGTTTTATTAATTATTTTAATTAATTATTTTTTATTTATAAATTAATATCTAAATTAGTCACTATAATTTATTTTTTAATTATATTTTATTATTAAAATTAATTATTAATAAAAAAATTTATTATAATATATATATATATATATATTCATAAATAATTGAAACATCATATTTATTATCATAATATATCATTATGATTCATGTATGGAGTTTTATAAAGATATCATCTATAAAAAAATGAAATTTACTATTAATATAATTTTACTTTTAAACAGTATTCTCTATTAAAATCTTATAAATATTTTATTTATCTATTCTTATATATTAAGGAAATTTCCTTTTTTTTCAACATTTGTTTTCCAAAATTATCCTTTAATGATTCTTTTAAATTAAAATAATTATGTTAATTTAAAAGAAATTTTATATATACCTGTATATATAAGATTTCCTTTTTATTGTCCACCTTTGTTTTCTAAATTACTCTTTAAGTAAAAGTTTTCTAGTAAATTAAAATAATTATTTTATCAATTTTACTGTTTATTTAAATTTAATAATTGTTTTTAGTTTGATCGATTTTTAAAAATTAACCATTTTTCTAATTAAAAATCTATCTATAAAATAAATAAAAACCAGTTAAATAAAGTTATAAAAAATTTACATTTAATTTCATAATTATAATAGTAGCAATATTAATATTAATAATATTAATTTTTATTATTATAAAAAAATTTAACACACAATAATTGTATTTTAAGATTGATAAAGTGTTTAAAATAATGAAATTCAATTATTTTAATATTAAGGTTAAAGTACAAATAGAAATTTTATGAATGAGTTTCATTACTTATAAACATATCATCCCTCTAACAACCTTTTCTTAGAGTCCTCTAACTTCTCTTTAAGATTTCTTATCCTATATTCATCTCTTTGAAGATCGGAGACTGTTAGGGTGATCCTTATGGCGAACTTTTCACTTCCATCCGATCAATTTATCAAATTGAGTAAGTTGATTTTCTGCCTTTTTCCTTGATTTGGTGTTGTTATCTGTGTATGTAAGTGATCTTAACTCGCATGAGGTCTCAGAGTTTTCCTGTGAGTTTCTGCTGATCAGTGATCCTAATGATGTTCCCTGATCATGTTTATGTTGTTCTTAGGTTGAGTTGTGCATCTATTAGCTCGAAGGAGGTTTGGGTATTTTTGAGTTATCTACGTTGTTTTACAAGTAAGGGAAGCTAAGTTAAAGTGTTTTAGGTTTGTAGGAATTATTGAATTGATAAATTGTAGATGATAATGTGAATTGTTGGTGTGTTTGATTTATGGAAAGATACATGATTGGGTGAAATTGATGTGTTAAATTTGAGGTATGTTACCTGTGGATATCCATTGGATTTGTTTTATAATTGAGTGTTTTTGACACTTATGTTTTTGGTTAATTCATTTTTGGTATGTGCTTGACATTTGTGAAGGTTTTTAGGTTGCTTAGACTTGATTGGGGATGCACAATTATGCAGCATGTTCTGTAGAATTATGCAAACTCGCTAGAAGAGCATTTACTCGCTGGGTGAATCCAAAGTCAGAGGCTCACTGACTTGTGAGTCATTGGATGAGAATTTACTCATTGGACGAATCCAAAGTTAGAGGCTCATTGACTTGGGAGTTGCTGGGTGAGAATTTATCCCTTACTGGGCAAATTCAAAGTCAAGAGCTCACTAAATTAGGAGTCATTGGACTTATTGAAACATTTTTTCTCTTGGAGTCCCAGTGATAAATTCGTTGGATGAACCATCTGGTCGCTAGTCGAAAGGAAATTTATACACTTTTCGCCCAGCAAGAAGATGTGTTTGCTGAGTGAGTGGATCAGAACCTGAGTAGTTGTTGGTTGATTAATTTTAGAAGCTTTGTAACTTTTATTAATAATTAATTGAGAAATGCTTGGAAATTGATAATTGTTAATACTAATTCAAGGAGAATTAGTAGTGAATTGTTGTAGTGTATGCATTGATGTAGGAATCCAATTGGAAGTTATCCTAACACTCTAATAACCATTCAAATTCTCAAGTGGAGAGGAATGAAGTATGTGGTGAATGGAGCATGAGGTCCTAGTCTAGGGGTTTTACCTTGACCAAAGGTGTTAACGGGCTAACCTTGTGTGTGGTAATGTGTACCGCTTTGTAAAGCACTAGATGCCACCATAGGTGCACAACTTACTAGGGTCAAATATCAATGCATTTATCTGAATAATTGAGTCATAGCTTTAGGTCTTTGTATATGATGATAGATTATGTATGACTTAAGTATATATATTATGAAATGTAAAATTTTGATACATTAGCTTACCTTTTTCTCTATGTCTTGTTTGTCTTGTATTTTTTTCTTTTGCAATGATCATCTGATTAGTGTGAGCATATGAGGATCTAAAACAGGACCGGTGCAAGAAGAGGATGATATAACTGTTTAACTAGTTTGCTTAGGACTCTTGTGCTTATATTTTGAAAAACTCCAAACTCTTAGACTCACATGTATAAATTTGTATTTTAGCTTATCTTATGGATGACTATAATATGATATATATATACATTTTAGTTAAAGCTGTCAAAACGGGTAACCCGACCCAACCCGACCTGGTCCCCTACAGGTTGGTCACTTAGTGAGCTAACACAACCCGACTAACTTGTTAGCAAGCCAAAAAAATTTGAACTTGACTTGACTCACCACGAGTTGATGGGTTAAACAGATTGACTCACTGACTCATTTAATTAAAAAAAAGGATACAATTTTTTTCTTCAGTCCCAAAAAAACTAAATTATAATTGTGATTAAAATCAAGATAAATTTTAATACAATCCAAGATAATGTTCAACCTCAAATACAAACAAAAATCACAAAAATTATTAGGTTTGTATTTTCCAACCCAATATGTTAGCTAAAAAAAAAACCCAACCCAAATACAAAAATTTTTTGTGACCCTTTATCTGCGGGTAGGTTGGTGAGCCAACCCGGCTCACCACAGGTTCAACTCGATTGAGCTGGGTTCTTGGTGGACCGGGTCAAAAATTAATCCGTACTGAAATTTGTAAATAAATTTCAACCCGACCTGACCCGAACCCGTGGTGGGCTAGGTTGGTCCTCTAGTTCTGACCCACTTTGAAAACTCTAATTTTAGTATTCTATGCTTCATGATTATCAACTATGAAACGTTTCATTTAATGGTTACTAAATGGGATGTTACAATTGTGACATTTTATTTCATTATTTCAAGTAAGTACCTAACTTCACGAGTATCTGACTCAATGCATAAATCCATAATTGAGTATATAGTTATTTTGTCTGAGTCTTTTATAATGTGTTGTTTACCGATAAAAATGTTTGACTATTTTAGTGTTAACAAATTTTATATTGTAAAATTTTGAATTTGTGGAGCTTCAAAGTTATCATTAGTTTACCATTCTTTTTCTGTTTTAGTTGTATTTTTTGCTTGTGATAATTGTATGTTATATGTCAAAATAGAATAAAGGATAATACAAATAAGAGGGTTGAGAAGCAACAAAACTATTAATAGTTGGTTAAAGTATAACTATCGCATAAATATATAGTTTTGTACTGTATATATTTCCCAATTACTGAAAATGTTTATATCTTCTAATAAATATATTCCCAGTTTTCAAAGTGAACTGTAAATACCTGTTATATTCTTATGTGATTGCTTATTGTTTAAAATACCTAAATTGAAATAATTTATTTAATAATGTAAATATGGTAAAGTGAAATGTTAAATAAATTTACTACTTTTAATTAAAGCTTATTTTAAAATAAATAAATAAATAACATTAAATTTCATTTTTTTGAGATATCAATATTAAATATAACACGACATTATTAATTTTATTTAAAATATCTAATAATGTTACAATAATTAAAATTAATTGAGATTATGATTACGATAGTAAGTTTTCATAAAATTGTAAATTGTTGGATCGTATTGTAAATTTTACTTTTTATAATAAAAATGACAAATTATTAAAATAAATTTGTTCCTCATGTTAATATTTTATCAAACTTAAATTAACAAAGAATTGAAATATGTATAACAAATATTTTATTTTAATTATATTTGAATTTTATTTTAATTAAAATCTCATTTATTAGCCTTAATTGAATTTTATTTTAATTAAAATTCATTCATGAAGGTAAATGGTGCAACTAAAAACTCCTTCAATTAGGTGTAAACTTTATTTTAATTAAAAGACATTCACGAAAAGTGAGGTTGAGATTGAGAATATTTCACGCCGGTAGCATTATTTCACTTTTTATTAACGCGCACATTATTCCTAATAATATTTACAAGCATAGCATGGTCTTTGATTGTATGTAAGAATTTAATTTCTAGAGACTCCAATCAGGTGGTTACTTTTTTATAAATTATTAGTCAGAATTTAGTTTTTAAGGACTCAAATTCTGAACTGGTTTATTTTTTTTTTACGTTTTTTTAAATTGTTGAATTAGGATTTTTGAAATTGAAAAAAAAAGTTTTAGGTATTATTGTGTTATTTTCTTTTTTTGCAAAAAAAATGGTTCGAATTATATTTTTTAAATATGTTATTTTTTTTAAAATTTGTTTAGTTAAAACAAATATTAAAAAAATATTATTTATTGCATTTTAAGATATTTTAGGTGTAATTTGGAAATATATTAAAGTAAATGTAATTTACTTATTTTTGAAATTGTTGAGTTTATTTTTTTAAAATGATTTAGTATTGTGTATTAAGTTATTTGAGGTATTATTTGGAAAAATATCAAAGTAAATGTAATTAAATTATTTTTTGAATTTGTTATGTTAAAAAACAATTTAAAATAGATATAGTAGTGTGTATTGAGTTATTTTAGTTGTAATTTGGAAATATAAAAGTCAATTTAAAAATTGTATATTAAAAGGTTAAAAAAAATAATTTCATTTGTATACTTAGTTTTTTTATATGGTTTAAATTTTTGTTGTAGTAATTTGTAATGTAGCAAATAAATTCCAAAATATAGATTGTTAAAAAATTCTTAAACAATATTTTTATGAAAATAAAGGAAATTACTAAAATGATTTATGTGCAAGAAGTCAAAAAATAACATTGGAAATTTGTAGAAAATAATTTAAAAATGAAGGAAATTACTAAAATGATTTAAAACTATTGCATTATTGTATTTTAAATTAAATTTTTATTTTTTTTGGTTTATGTAAAATAAGTAAGAATAAAAGATAATAATAAAAGGATAAACTTATTGAACATAATTAACTCATATTATTTATCTTTGTCCATGAAGATAGTCAACAACAAATTTATCCATGACACAACTGAAATCAAAATGGATACTGATGTTGCATAAATGATAAAATTTTAATTATATTAATTTTTAATTAGGTTAAACGAAAAAAAACATAGATTTTTAACTGTACTAAATTTTTTACATGATTTACATATAGTTAATGCATTAATAACGATTATGATTTTGTTTGATGATCATAATATCTTTACTATGTTACGATCTGAATTATAAATATATATTATTATGTGAGTAGAAAATACAACGTAATTTTTTTTCGAGAATTTTAAAATAAATAATATCATTTTATAAATATTAAAATCATTTTTTAATTTTAATCGAAAAAATTAAGTTATAAAAATAAATATTAAAAAAATGGTGTGATCGAATAGATTGAGTCATCACCTTTTACCCACTCATCTTTATCATTTAATTATTATATTTTGTATGAGTAAGAGGAATGAAAAAGACTGGTGAGAGAGAAAAAGGCTGTGCTTCTTCCATTTAACAATGATACTAATTACTATTGTTTTTAAAATATTTCTTCTACCTTGCTTGGTGTGCACTGGTGTTCCCACTCCCAATGAAAAATTTGAAATGCCATTTTTGTAGATTTTGAAGATTTCAAATTTGGTCCTCCAATATGTAAGACTGCACAAGTAGGTGAAATATTACTGAAAATATGGTGACCCTCTTAAGTTTTGGTTTTGTTCATAGCTTATAAAGTCAGAACTAGAACTATCTATTCTTCAATGCCACATTTTTTATTCACTAATGAGTTTATCTTTTTTATTTGAAGGAAGACAAGAAAACTCAATCACCCTTTTTCCTTGACAGTGTAATGAGCAATGTTGTTTCAGCAGGGAGTGTTAATTTTTTTATCACCGTAAGGGGTTTCATTTGTGATTTTGCAGGATCAAGTTTGGCCTTTTATTTCTTTAATGCGCAGTGGTGACGATGATGATGATGGAAATAACATGCATGATGATTAGTTGATGGCTTTTATCTTTTGCTCTCAAGTGCCATCCTATGTTGGTGTGCGGACCATTTATACCATTGATTCCCTTGAAATCTGATCTGGCTTGTCTTTTTCGTTTTCTTCAGGACCAATTTTCACCCACTACTTCACAATTGTCTTTGTGGGTGCTTGTTATGAAATCTTCATAGCTTAAAGAAACCGCCTTTTGGAATCAGAATTGGTTTTCTTTCTGGGTATTTTTCTGGGGGGAGGGGGAATAGAATACTAACCTGAGATTGAAATGCTTTCTGGGGAGCTTAGGAGATGCATGGTGTAGAATTGTAGGGTTGTGTTGGGGTTAAGAAAAATGGGATCTGAAGGTGGGGAAGTTCAAGAGGCAAACAATACTACCCCTTTGGTTAGGCAAGGATCCTTGTACAATCTGACCCTAGATGAGGTGCATACCCAGATTGGGGATTTGGGGAAGCCACTTGGGAGCATGAATCTTGATGAGTTGCTGAAGAGTGTGTGGAGTGCTGACATGCAGGATGGCCAAGCTGCTTCAGGTTTCTCTCTGAATCCTGAGGTGTCAAGGGATCTTAGCAGGAAAACTGTTGATGAGGTGTGGAGAGATATGCAACTGAAGAAGGATGAGAAAACCCAGAAAAGAAAGCCTACACTGGGTGAGATGACTCTGGAGGACTTTTTGGTGAAGGCTGGAGTGGTTTCTGATTCAAATGGAGCTTCCTCACAGCATGGTCATTGGATGCAATACCAGCATTGTTCAATGCAGCATCAGAACATGGTTGGGGGTTATGTGACTGGGCATGCCATTCAGCAGGCTTTTGTTCTTGATGCAGCATACTCTGAGCCAGCTTCTGTGATGGGAGCTTTATCTGATACACAAACTCCCTGTCGAAAAAGGCTTGCCTCTGGTGATGTGGTGGAGAAGACTGTGGAGAGGAGGCACAAGAGAATGATTAAAAATAGAGAATCTGCTGCTAGATCTCGGGCAAGAAGACAGGTTACATTGCATTTGTGTGTTTGTGAGTGTGTGTGTATGTGCGATGTTATTCTTTGAAATCTACTTTTCATTTTTTGTTTCTAATTTGATACAAGGTGTCATCTATGTTCATGCACAGGCATACACACAAGAACTGGAGATTAAAGTTAAGCAGTTAGAAGAGGAGAATGAAAGGCTTAGAAGACTGAATGTATGTTTGTAATTCTTACCTTTGCTTTGTCATTTTTTATCTTTTTCTTGTTTAATGAAATATTTGTTTGCCACATCTCTTCATGGCCTGCGGCCTGCCATCTTATCAGGAAACTGTATGGCTGAAATGCTTGTTGTAAAAGATTTCATCTGGCTAAAGCTTGTGGTTGTCTGATATCTTCTTGGATTAGGCAATTGATTTATGACAATGAAAAATGAGTTGCTGGTTTTTTCACCATATTAGTGTAATTTTAAACAAAAGTTATCCACATGGACAAATTTTAAGCACATAGGTAAATCGTTCTTTTCTTTAATTTGAACTAAAGTCGTGTAATGATGACTCAAACAATCGAAATTGTGTTACAATTTCAGTTCAAACTTAAGTCGTGTTATCGTTGCAGGATTTCAGTTTAAATTAAATTACACTGCAATTGTACCACCATACACGATTTCAGTTCACATTAAAAAAAAAACAGAATGGAAGAAGTCTAGGACTAGCTAGTGCAATTTCACTTTAATAAATTTGAAATCGTATCATACTGACACGGCTTCTTTATAATAAAATCGAGTCATCTAAACATGATTTATCCATATACATTAATTTTTTAAAATTTGTCCATTTTCTGTAATTTGGTTTAAAATTGCACTAATATGGTGAAATATTGTATATTATATGATGAGGATGATGGAATAAATTGTAGTAATTAGTGGTGGACAAACCTGTTAAAAAGAAGGTAACATATGAATTATTCTTTTATTTAGAAAAGGAAAAAAAATAATGGGATTGGGTTCAAAACTAATACTAAGAATGTTCAAATTAGTTGAACTTCTAAGATAGACTGGTCTTTGTCGCTATTATGATTCTTTAATTGCATTTGGATCTAGATTTTCTCGTGTTTTACATCGAGAGAATGTTGACTAAAAAAGGTAAACTAGAAAAAGTTGTCAGGATAACGTGAAATTTTCTCTTTCCTTACAACCATAATGTATCCTAATAGAAGTTGGTTGACAATTAATAAGTTGCAGAAAACTCCATTGATTGGCCTAGTGAATATTTAGTTTGTTACTGTCTCTGTCTTTTATGATCATGGCTGACAAGCGAAGTCGTTTTGGAAAAGATAGAAAAGTATTTCGTGTTTGTACGTGCTTGTTTCTTGGACATATTAACTACATATGTGTGTTGCACTTTTGTTGAATGCTTAGTTCTAATCAAACATTGCACTGATTATGAAATTTTATGTTTGCCATTTTATTGAGACAGAGTGATTAGATTTTTATGTGTTAGAATCTCACTTGGTAGCATACACTTTCAAAGCTTTAATATTTGGAATGCATCATGATTCCAAATGTTGAAGTTGATAATGAACATTGGTTAAAACATCATTGAATTTGTGAGAGAACCTTCATATTATTGTCCATAGTTTTAGGTCTCTATTTTGGCTTCGACCCTTTTGTTTTTCTGTTTGTTTTTTAAACTATTCAGGCTATTGGGTTCAATTTCTTCTTTACAACTTCACAAAAAGGAACCTTAAGGGAAAACTTCAATGAAAAGGGAAGGCCCCAAAAATGTAAAACACAGGGAAGTAACTTCAACATTTTTTCCCTCAGTCTGAAGTGTTCTACAGTTTTAAACACAATGCACATATTATGGTTATACTTACAAGTTACATCTACAAGAGGTTTATCTTATTGAAAACTGAAAGTAGTTCAGGATAAATATCTATAACTTGTTATAATCTTAGAACCTTCTTCAGGATCTTAGAGCTTGAAGCAGGACACAACTCAACTTGCCTTTCCCTGATAACTTGAACATTTGGAATGGCTGTGTCATTACAATAGAATGATTAGATGAGTTTTTCAATTAACACTTGCATAAAAAAAAAATAGAAAAAGATTGAAATATATAGCTTGATTTGAATTCATGGAAAAACTTTAGTTCATTTCATCTTATTTTCTTCTTGAATAAGTACTCTTGAAAAGTTTATGAAGCCATTAAAGATTGTTTTAGACTGTTGTTTGTTCAGGATTTACCTGAGTGAGAAGTTTATTCAAACAGGGATGACTAATGATTCCTTGTTGCAGGAGATTGAGAAGGCATTGCCATCTGTGCCACCACCTGAGCCTAAGCAACAGCTTCGCAGAACTAGTTCAGCCATCTTTTGATATCTTCATTGCAATGAATTCTCAATTCTTTTTCATGCTATCACATCACATAGTTTTCATGTGGATTATACTGTTGACTCTTAACTCTTTGAGTTGGATAAAGTTGGGTGGCCATTTTTCTCCTGGTAGTTGGTTGTGATGCAATCAGTTTTCCTCAGCTTGTTCTATTCTACCAATGTTTCCTCTTACGTATATTTTGACAAGTTTGGCTTACAATTTAAGTTGCTCTATCAATGTACTTTAATTTGGGATCCATTTTCGGTAATTATGCAATTGTATAATCAAGGTGTACTCAGTTATAGCTTAAAACTGCAAGACTAAATGCCCTTTTGATAAAGTTTATTAGCTGGAATAATATTTTATTAAATTCTCATAAAATTGAGAATTACTAGCCATTATTTTTTCAAAGTAAGCTAAAGTATAACAACAATTTGGTTTTCAATGGTGTCAAGTATGTTCATGTTTCAAGCTTTATGCCTGAATCACCCCACAAATTTTGTGCAGATAAATTCTGCAATGGCCATGCTTGATGTTAGACCAGGTGACTCTATTCCGAAAAGATTGATAAGACCAGGTACTCCATGAATGTCCTCTCCCTGCACAAATTAAAAAACAGATGGAACAAAGAAGCCATTGTTTAATTAAAATGTCGAAACTGAAACTACTCTCTCCATTCACAGTGGAACCTTCGAAGATTGTTCATTCATTGAACACAATGATCATATGCAACTATATATAGTCCAAAAGATGAGCAAAATTTTCAAATTACAGAAATGTTATTGTTTTATTCCATCTTATTAGAAACATATTAGTAAAGTGAGTTTATCTAGACAGAATCTATTATGGACGTTATCTGAGTGACCTGAAATACTTTTCACGGAAACATGTGACATCCTTAATTAGCTTGTGCATTTACAGTCAATAATGTCACATTTTCATTCCCCTGATCGAAAGTCATCACTATAACATGTTGCCTCCTGCAACACTGCAATGCTAATTTATCCAAATCCATTCCTGTGAAGTTAACGTGAAGGAAAAAGATGGATCTAGAACACCAACCAATGCTTATTATCTATCTATTTGCAATAAAGATCAACAAACTAGTAGTTTCTAGCCGAAGCATATTTTACCATGTAATCAGAACCTTGTAGTTTACAAAACAAAAATCAGTAAGAGAAAAGTGCATGGTGTGATTGCAAGGTAATCATGGAAAGATAAACAAAATCTATGGCGTGCGTACTAGCCAATGACATAAAAAGATAAACAAATTATATGATGCATAAAACATAGTTGTAGAACACCAATGCCGATACTTTTCATTTATGATAAAAATGTAGCAAATGAAGTTTAGCATCTAAATATGTAACATATGGTGGCATATAGACCATTCAGTAAAAATAAGAGAACTGCTACATAAATATTATCCATGAAACACAGCACTGAATCTAACATCATGGACAATACTGCTTCTAATCAAGTATGCGAAATTGTCAGCATAAAGGTTGAGGAATAAGAGAGTGTGAGAAAAAACCTGTATAACAAAATCAGCAGGTAGCTGTGAGGGTCCTGAAAGTTTAGGTCTGATCCCTGAATATCCAGGTTCCAGGGAACCGTCCTTCAGATTTGGGTAGTACTTTCTTATCTCTGGATAAAATCGTTCAGCATGATTTGGATTCACCGAATAATCAAACCTAGGATTCATTGTTCTTTAGTCAGTTCTGTGAACTCAATACACATTTCTTTTATCAAAGGCATACATGGAAAACACACCATGAAAGAAAAGGGAGAATATGAACAAAAATTTTACAGCAGCAAATTCTTATTTACTATTAAGTTAGCTGTTTATATCTTTTGCTTAAGATCATATGCAGCTGTAAAATAGTTCCAGTGAGAGCAAAATTTATGTATATCGACTTAAAATTTAGGATTAATCTAAAGTATATAGAAAAAAATGAAAGGAGACAATACAATGGGGCATCCAAAAACTATACACATGATCTAGATACAGACACAAACCAGTAAATACAGAATAAATCCAAGCCGTAGTTCCATCAATAGGATCAGAATTAACAGATAATGCCTATTCTGAGTAGAGTGCAGAATCTACCTTCCCCATGCTAAGAAACTGTTAGAAACTAAAACATGATTTCATTATGCTTGCAACTAGCTCATGACCATGACTTGTTCGTTACTTCAAGCATGCAGTAGAGTGTTCAAGTACTTGGTACAATGTAATCGCAATAATGGTAGGGTGAAAAATGCTCCAGGTGAGCATGTTTATCAAAGTACTAATCAGAAATAATAATTATAGATTATGGAATTGAACTATTTCAGAAACAAACAGATGTTGCTATGGATCATACGAAGTAGGAAATAGAACATGCAACAGAAGCAGATACTAAAACATAAACAAAAACCATGCAAATGAAGGGAAATACTTATTCTGAAAGCTTGAGATATCATCAACACTGTCAATCCACTCAACATTTGGGCCAAACTTGACCTGACCATTCAAGTCTATAGTAACATGCACTCCAATGCCACCATCCTCTGGTATAGGATATATCAAATGTCTAAAAGGAGAGGCTTTAGTATTAGATAATGTAAAGTAGCAACCCCGGGCATAGTAAGAAGGAGGAACCACTCCACTTTTTAGGCCACTAAATCTTTTTGCAAGGGCAGGGGCACTTAGGCCAGTAGAGTTCACAATGAGTTTAGAACTTAGTAGTAGTTCTGGATGCAAAATAGATGTCCCTTTCCATTCTTTAAGACGCTCAGTTTCTGTCACATGAACACAAATATCATTTCCTTCTACATGGCCACCAATGACTGTTGAATTGTACGTGAAGGTTGCTCCATGATTTTCAGCTTCCCCCTGGACGAGCATGAGGATTCATATTCCTGTGAATATATCGTTCTAACTCAAAATAAAGGCAATGCGTAATTGTCAAAAACTGATTGTAAAATAGAAGATTCACAATGAATTTGTAAAATTGATTGTAAAAGAAGCTAGAAATGCATACCACTAAAGAAAGCATTAATGAATGAGAATCAACAATCCCAGTGACAGGTGATAGTATTGCTTTCATGCATTGCAATTCAGGCTCCATTTTCATGGCATCAACACCATCCACCATCTTCAAACCATCAACCCCATTTTGAATCCCACGATTTAAAATATCACATAACTTTGGAATCTCAGAAGATCGAGTAGCCACTATAAGCTTACCAATTTGTTTATGTGGAATATCATGCTTGGAGCAATACTCATACAACATTTCTCTTCCCCTTTTACAAAAAATTGCCTACAAAAAACAGACTGAATTATGGTCTACGCGAAAGGGGGAAAAACAGACTGAAAACGAGTCAGCAAACAAAAAATCACTAGTATATTACATGAATGTAATGATACGTTTTAGCATTATGTACATTTTTTTCATCAACAAAAAGGAATTAAATAAATAATACAGCACACTTGGAGTGTCCTAACCCTTGTACAAAACTTGCAAAAACAAGTACATGCTAGTAGAGTATATTCAAAGATAGAACTCTAGATACAATACAAAAGCTCATAGTACAAATTACATCAAAACCCATCACATGAAGAAAGGGCTCATTATCAACTAAAAAATCAGGATACCCCTCAATTTGGACCAAAAAAACCACAACAAAGAAAAGAGAAAGATTAGTTATAAGGGTATGTGTGACCCTTAGATGTTATCCATAACTATAAAACAACTTTGAATTCCTACTTTTGATGTGTAAAGGTCAGCCCAAGTAGAGACTGGGTAAGTTCTTCACCAAGTTAGCCCCTTGCTAATATATTCTACAACTTTATCCATGAGTACCTTGCTTCAGTGTAAAAGTTCCTTACCTGCAAAACAAAGTAGAGGTTTTTCAAAAGCTAACCAAACCTAAGTTCCCATTTCACATCATCCTCCTCTAGCCAACTTTGTTACTACCCTACTGATCTTATACAGATAAGGGGACAAAGATACCATTCAGGGTATGAAAAGTATGCCTTTTTGAATTTATGCGCTAACCATGTCCAAGCTTTAATTTGTGCTAGACAAAATATTTCTTCTGCATCCCCAGTAGCATTCTTAAAGATAATTCTATTTTTCATATTACAAAGATCCCAAATGGTTGCTATCCACATACACTTCCAAAAGATATTACCTTTAGCACTAAGCTCTAAACTACTAAACTGTTGGAAGTGATTTGCTGCTTGACAATGTTGTACTAAACTTGTATTACACATTCCATATTGTAGTTGCCACCTTACAAGTAAAAAATAGATGACACACGGTTTCATCCATCTCAACACACATTACACATACATCGTTGCCTACTAGCACCCCTTATTATTCAAGTTTCTCCATTGGATTCCAAAATTTCTCCCCACAAACCCTTATATACTGTAGCCAACCCCCATTTCCACTTGGCTAGCCTAATGTCCTTAATACCCAACCCTCCTTGTTCCTTAGGTTTGCTTATATTCCATGCTCTCTTCCTACCTGTTGCCTTCCAACCCCATAGGAAGTCTCTTTGTGGCATTATATATATTATTTTCACTTTGTATGGCAAAAAGAATAGATATGAAGGCCTAAACCAAGGTAACCAACGCACTGCAAACAGTTCATTTTTTGTTAATAGAAGTGAGGTTAGAATATAAATCGTGTTTGCCGCTACTACCTTATAACATCAACTTTATTCAGTAAAACTAGAGCATAATGATTCATCATATGATTTTACTTTAACCCAAGTATCGAAATGTTTAATTAATGCATTCAATAGAAGTTCAAATGCAGAAATGTCATCTCTTAATCCATTGCCTCCCAATTGATCAACTCAAATGATCAAGCCTTGTAGGTCAATGAATGACTCCATCATTTGAGTCTCCAATACCCAATATTCTCTTTTCACCAACTAACACATAACACAAAGATTTCAGTCCCTCCGTCAAGATTTCTGGGGTTAGTGTGGCCACAATAAAAACATATATCGACCGTATTTGTCAGCAATTTTAACGAAATCGAACCACAGCAAAGCAAAAAATGGCAGCTATATTTTGTGGGTATATAAAAATGACAACTTTGATTACAAGGGAGATACCCACCTTGAAAGAATTTGCAGGGTAATAGATTCCAGCATGAATAACTTCACTGCTTCGGGAACTGGTCCCGGTTCCAAAGGTGGGGGCTGATTCTACGACCAACACTTCCCTGCCCTTAAGTGCTAGGGCTCTTGCCACTGCTATGCCAACAACTCCAGCCCCTATCACTACGCACTCCACTCTCTCCTTTGGAACACTGTACGAGGTTGACCTGTTGTCATTACTTTGGGGCTTGCTGCTCATGCTTCTCACCCAATTGCCAAATAAGTGTTTCTTCCATTTCATATGGACATCACCATTTCTTCTTGATGCTGATATGCATCCTTCAAACCTTTGAACTGTTTGTTTCAGCATTTTTCCAGCTTAGGCTGTTTCAATTCTCACCTTGTTTCTTTGTTTGTCTGGTTGCAAAGAGAGAAAGATAAGAACAAGACGAAATCATGGGCTAATTCACCATTAACAAAGGTACTTTCTTCCTGCAGCTCAGAAACAATTTTGAAAGTGTGATATACGTAATTTCGTTCAAATGATGAAAGAATATTTCTGAGATTTTAAAAATTGTTGGAGGTGTAGAGGAAATCCAAAAAGAAAGCACCTTACCAAAGTAGATTTTGGAAAGAGTATCATCGAGAAAGGATCCGTGTTTAAAGATTGTATGTATTATGTATAATCATTATAAGAAAATTGTATAGTAAATATTATACACAGGTATTTGATAAGATAATAAGATGAAATAAATTACTATTTCTTTGCCTTCAAATTTTAAGATAAATAAATAATATTTTTTTATTAATATTATATTATTTTAGAGGTTTTACTGACTAATGATGTTATAACACTGTTTGAGACCAAGAAATTTCATTATTAGAGGAATATTATTAAATTTCAATATGTAAATTTAATTTAGATTTGTCTTATTTTTCTAAAATCAATATGTTGACTCACATATGGAAAATAAAAAACTATTTTATTGATATTAATCATGCTAAAAAAACATAATAATGGAGAATTATGTTTTAATTACTTTTTAAAACTTTTTGTAAATATCATTTATTGAAAAATACTTAAACAATAATTTTAGGGTTAAGTATGTTTTTAGTCCCTGAACTTTGACCTAAAATTGGAATTTGTCCCTATTTAAAATTTCAATAAATTTTGGTCTCTAAACTTTAAAAATGAATTAATATAATCCTTTTAACACAATTACGTTAACTTTTGTTGAAGTGTCGAGCATATTTCTCAGTAGATATTGAACCAAGAATGTGTCAAACAGTGTAAAAAACTTTAATACTAATATGAAAAGTGTTCGACACGTCAAAAAAAGTTAACATAATTGGGTCAAAAGGACTATATTCATTTATTTTTAAAGTTTAGGGACCAAAATGTATCGAAGTTTCAAACAGGGACGAAATCCAATTTTGAGTCAAAGTTTGAGGACTAAAAACATACTTAACCCATAATTTTATATGATGAACAATTCTTTAATGACTTTCTATCTTATATTTTCTTTTTTTTTATGGTGGATTTTTAACTTAACTTATTTTCTTGTATAGAACATTTTAAAAACTTATTATTAGAATAATTATTCTTCTTAATTTAATGTAGATAATAATAATGATATACAATATATTTTTATATTAATTCATCTAATGATGTTTATTATGTCTAGTTTTCAATCAACAATTTAAGTCTCATTAAACTAATAAATATTTTGAGTATTGTTTGACCTCATAATCGCCTTTAGTTAATATCTTGAGTATTGTATAGGTATTAACTTCTTTTGACTAATCTCTTTAAATATTGATTTAATTAATCGTAAGGTACCCAGTTTGGTACTAGTATGTCAAATTGGTACCCGCTTTTAAAAAAGTGTCAATTGCATCCCAACTTTTGAAAATTGCTTCAATTAGGTCCCTTTCTGACAAAGTTGACTAACATCGTTAGTCAACGTGCCACGTGTCAATCTGTGGTTTTTTTGATTTTTTTTTTAAAAAAAATTAATTTTTTTTTAATTTTAAAATTTTAAAATTTTTTTTTTTAAAAAAAATTAAAAATGCCACATGTCAAGTCCCTGTGTGTGACACGTGGCATTGTCAGTGTCACGTGCCATTGTAATGCCACGTGTCAGTGTCACTATTAGATGTCATTGTGTTGATTTCGATTTAGTCCCCACATATGTCTTTTTGTTTCAATTTAGTACCTAAGTATGTGTATCTGATTCAATTTTGTCCCAATTTTTTTTTAATAATTAAAATATTTTTGTAATCCATTTTTTATAAGATTAAAAATAATTAAGTATAAATATTTTTACAAAATTAAGTACTAATATTTATAATATTTCTCTCAATTTCAGACCAAATTTATTATTTATATGAATGTTATGCTATTTTTTTTTATTAAAAATGACTTAATAAAATGACTTTTATCACTAAATTTTAATATAAATATCAAATACTTAATTTTTTTAAAACTTTTATACTTAATTACTTTTAATTTTATTAAAAAATATTTTAATTATTAAAAATTATTAGGTCAAAATTGAATCAAATACGCATAAGTAGGTACTAAATTGAAACGAAAAAACATAAATGGGGACTAAATCGAAATCATCACAATGGCATCTGATAGTGACACTGACACGTGGCATTACAATGCCACGTGGCACTGACAATGCCACATGTCACACACAAGGACTTGACACGTGGTATTTTTATTTTTTTTTAAAAAAAATTTAAAAAAAAATTAAAAAATTAAAAAAAAATTAAATTTTTTTTTAAAAAAAATCAAAAAAACCACAGATTGACACGTGGCACGTTGACTAACGGCGTTAGTCAACTCTGTTTGAAAGGGACCTAATTGAAGCAATTTTCAAAAGTTGGGATGCAATTGACACTTTTTTAAAAGCGGGTACCAATTTGACACACTAGTACCAAACTGGGTACCTTACGATTAATTAAACCTTAAATATTCTTTCCATAACAAGTCTTTCCCACTTTAGTCCATGTAACATGAAACCCTTTTCATGTTGTAGTTAAGGCTTCCTTTTGATCCTTATATTGAAGATGAAATTCATTCACTGTGAAGATTCCAAAAAGCTCGTCCTATGCGAGCATATTGAGATAACATGCCTTAGTGATGGTTGTTGTCTTGGGATCCAAAACCTTCAACATGTTGTTAAGCAACTTTAAGTTAATGTTCGGAAAAACATATCTTCAATTAAGAACATTACTGTCTTTATCCAGGAACACAATAATATAACGTGTAAACCTCGAAGTCGAAGAAAAACCACGACCGCCAAAGAATAATATTATGTGAAAATTTGTACAATACATAAACTACCCTCTCATGCCCTTTGACCCCAAGTACACACATACTCTCCAAAGCAAGAATTAAACCCAAATCTCACAACACTTTAGTACAAGAGTATAAGAAAAGTCAAATACAAACTTAAAGTGTTTAACTAGGGCAAGGAACACCATGAACTTAGAGCTCATTATATAACCACTAACATCCACTCCCTAACTTATCCTAGACGATGTGAGACTTTTCAAGACATTATTTTCATCAGCCCAACATTCTCCACCCTAATTAAAATAAACACATCTTCATTGCCTATACCAGCAATCATACTCCATCATAAAGAGTATCACTTGGAATCCAATCGTTTCGAGAATTTTTACTTAAAATCAAACCATCCTAATAATTTCCACTTGGAATCAAACCATCCCAAGAATTTTTACTTGAAATCAAACCATCCAATAATTTTCACTTGGAATCAAACCATCCTAAGAATTTTCATGTACCCTGCATCAATGTTAACCTATACTTGTATATAATCACCACTCAGCTTGTAACATCTCGTCCAGATATTACGAATTTAAATAAAATAAACTAGAAATAATATTAAACATTATTTATTATAATTCGATTTTCCAAAAATGCGGGAAATTTAAAACTTTATTTCATCGTAAAATAATCTTAAATCGATGCTTATAAAATCCAAATAAAATATTTTACAATTTATTCAAAACACAATAAAAACTTTGGTAAACTTTTCTCCCAAACTAGCCACGCTTTGGCTCTATGCCTCACCAGATCCACCTACAACATCATCTGCTCATGTGTAACGCAATACACGATCATCGCCAAACACAAGCAGATAGGGTGAGCTACAATATAAAACACACATATATAATTCAAATATATAAGCACATCCACACATCAAAGGATTTCTATCCTTTGATTTAATACCACATGGCCACCACCATGTCATCCATGATCTATATCTTTAGGTGAATACCTCAAGATGTCTTACTGCCCCATCTACAAGCCACAACTTGTAGAACACATGTGGAAAACCTGCTACGGACCATACTTTGTAACACCAGGTGGAGTTCCCAATACGAACATAGTTTGTAACGTCCCAAGACTACCAAACTCGTCAGCCACAACTCGCATACTCACACCGGTAACACTCGCCAACCCGAGCCACAACTCAAGAGTTCCTCGTGTTCATCCGCCATCTCGAGCCATAACTCAAGAGATGTCATTCTGAGCCACAACTTAAGGAATGCCACGTGTTTAACCTTATCCCGAGCCACAACCCAAGGGATACGTTTCGAGCCACAACTCAAGGAACATCCAGCAATCCGACCTTTAAGTATCACCAAAATCTTGTAGATCACGCACATCAAAAGCAAACAGTCACTCTACCTCTGCATTATCGCTTGGCGTTGCTCTTGAGCCGCCAAGCGAAATACGCTTCCAGACCGCCTAGCGGTGGACATGTGCCGCTAGGCGCCAAGCGCCTTTGTTGCCACTATCTGCAAGTATCTCCTGGCGGGACGAACCTCACCGCCAGGCGCCATGCGTTCCAGGTTTCCTCTGATTTTGTAACTATTGCCTATCGATCATACCCTACCGCTAGTCACGCTACACCAATACTCACGCAATACTAGTTTTTAAGCACACTAAACAAATTGCATCCCCCAAATTTGGGCATCCAAACTCACAGTAATATCTACCAAGTTAATTGCCTCAATTCTCAAGGGTTTAGCTTCCCTCCAATTGTCCTATTCCTTTTTAGATTCACCAATTCCAGGATCTCAATAGGATAGTATTCCAAGATGTTCCAACTCTCATTATTAATAGCAATGTTCTCAATTAAGTTGCAAGTCTTAGTAGTTTACTCAACTGCAATCAATACTCCCAAATAACTTTCCTATCATTTTAGTGATATCACTAATCCTTAGCATCAAAATTTACTCCCACTTTCAATTGGTTACTTACAAAAGAGTCTCCAAAATTTCCATCTTATTCTGTCACAGACACATGTCTAACCAAAGTGTCATTAACTTAACCCGCAATGTCTACATCATAATAATTCTTCCAACTTACACATAAACCTCAATTTAATACTATCTAAAGGATATGCATAATAATTCTTCCCCACTTCCATTTCCTTCATAATCAAGTTCTCAAATCGACCAAAAACACCATGTCTTCACAGCCACGCAGATCCCGTTATTTTTGCGCTGGCGCCTGGCAGCCCAACTCGTACTACCATGCGGTGCATGCCATTCTAGAAATTCCAAAATTTCCAGCACCTACAAAGCCCCTCCCAAAGGTTCCCCAATGCATTTCCCTGCCTATCTTCGTGGTTCCGCAAGTGATCATAATAACATTGGTACCATTATTCAACTTAAAATATATCCAGCAACAATTGCAACACCAATCAACAACAATTATACTCAATTCATCAAAAACCCTCAATCTTCCAACCCTAAAAGATGTTCATGGCATTTTCATCAAATTAACTTCCAATCTCAACCAAATTCAATAATATATGACGTCCGATAATCACTCAACATATATAGCTCCTAGGTTTCTCAATCAGAATCAACCTAGACAACCCAAAACACCAAAATCAAGTCAATTTGACTCGCGTCGCCTGACGAGTGTTCATCAGCGTTATGCCGTTCATTCAAAAACCCAGAAACTAGGTGAAAAGGGATGTGTCGCCTGGCGGCACGTTGCTTGCTGCTAGGTGGTTCCTCGCAGCCAGGCGATTCCTCGAAAGAACCTAGAAATGCAGTGAAATTCGTATGAGTCGCCTGGCGGGGGCCGTATGAAGGCCTGCCAGGCGCTTTCTGGAAATTTTCCAGAAACATGTCATTATGCCGTTTAGGCTGAAAAACATCCAATTTTTACATACAACATGCAAGCATAGCACCTGGATTCCTTGCTCCAAAAGTGCGCAAATCTTCATGTTTCATGATAATTTCTATAATTCTATTAGGATTATATTATCACTCATCATGATCCAACATATTATTAAACTAATAATCAATTAAATAACACATAACACATAAATGGCATACATAGGACTTGAACCCAAGTTCTCAAGTCCACTCACATAATCAAGTACTCTTAACCATTTGAACTAGTACTTTTCCATGTCACAACAATCAAAATTTAATTCCATAAAGGCTCCCACTACCCGCATTTATTTATTATTTATTTAATTAATTAAATTTCGCGGATCTTACACACCTTGCATAAATATTAGCCAATGTCCGTGCATAAATATCATACACCCTACATCAATGCTAACCAATGCCCATGCATAATCCTTATGCATCTTGCATCAATATTTGCCAATGCTCATGTATAAAATTAACGTTAGAAAAATTCATCCTAACACTCACAATCTTCTCAACTAGATGTCACCACGTGTCACGATCCTCTACTTTTAAATTTGACCAATCAGTAGATGTCAGTGCCACAATCCTTCACTCGCAGATTTGACCAACCAAGAATTGTCACGTCATCATATCTTCCTCAAGCATATATGAAAAACACAACCAACGGACATTAAAACAGTTTTGTTCATGTCCACTGCAAAGCATCACCAAAACTGCAAGCGCACTCCATGCAAGCTTAGATCCACAAGTGAGTCACACGAGCACCAACAACGACCTCCTCCGCAGATTTAGGAGCATCTCACCACACGTGAACTATATTATAGATTAATGCGACTCACAATCCTTGCACCTCCACGAACCCAGTTGTAGGTTTACTACATCAACACGACGGAGACAATGATCCTTGCCTCAAATTTCTCATTGCAATTTCAACAAAAAATGATGATTCTCTAACAATAAGGAATTAATCTTTTCTGATATGGAAGATCAAACTAAGTTGCAACCACAGAGCATACTAAGAAAAAATTCTACCAAACCATAACTCTAATACACTTGTTGGGAAAAATGCATATTCAATTAAGAACATTACCGTCTTTGCCCCCAAGAATCACCTTATTAATAGAGAAATAAACGTAAGTACACCCAGACTCTCGAAAGCAAGAATTAAACCCAAATCTCACAATACTCTACTACAAGAGTATAAGAAAAGTAAAAAACAAGCTTAAAATGTATTTGACTAGGGTAAGGAACACCATGGACTTAGAGCTTATTATATAGTCATTAACACCCACTCCCTAACTTGTATTAGGCGATGTGAGACTTTTCAAGACGTATTATTTTCATCAACCCAACATTAAACATCTTTAGGTTAACTTGGTCTCCAAAACCTTCATCATGTGCCACTAGTATGTAACGAACAAACCCACCTCCCACCAACTTGATGGCCCATCAACATTTGATGACAAAAGAGGGGGGGGGGGGGGGGGGGGGGGGGGGGAA
>Ga0214542_1003493_pt1 | contig 32010 bp, 28 predicted proteins | sample CNSS1metaG_FD_160096 | JGI IMG/M metagenome (GOLD analysis project Ga0214542, IMG submission 160096) | Root nodule microbial communities from cowpea collected in UCLA plant growth center, Los Angeles, California, USA - CNSS1 | ecosystem: Host-associated > Plants > Roots > Nodule | place: USA...
ATAGTGAGAGATGAGTACAATTTTGTCAAAATTTAAAAAGGCAATAAAAGAAGAAAATAAAAAATATTTTAATAAATGTTTGGTTTAATTACTCTTTTGGTTATTGTTTCCAAAAATGTAAGTTGATTTTTCCGTTCTTTTAGTTCCAATTTAGTGGCAATTTGATATTTTTAAACGAAAATAAATACTAAAAGACTAATTAAACCTATTTTTTTTTTATTTTTTTATTTTGGATTTTATGTTTTATTATTTATTAACATTAAATGTTGTATTTTATAAAAAAATAAAGAAACACAATTTAATTATCACTAAAATATACTATTTAAAATTTTAAAAGTTTTTAAAAATAAGAAAATGGATATATAATTTTAAAAAAAAATCAAAAATATTGGGGCTATGCACCTCCATGCTCCTATGATGCTCTGCCCTGATCTATGTGTGTTTATTTTATTAGTCTATTAATAAAATAATTCTTGAGTATATTTTCTAACACGATCAACCTTAAATTTTGACATTTTGATGGGTAAGATTTTTATTATTTTGAAACCTTCTGAAACTTTGATTGATGTATTTAATTTAAGCTAAAATACGATTCAATTAAAATTCAACAAGTGGAGTAAAATCAAGTCAACTATATGCAATACAATATATTGATTTTATCATTATATATACATACATAGAATAAAAGAAAAATGAAATTTCAAATTAAGTTACATTTATAGATAGATGTTTAAAATTTTAAAAATATCATTATAAACACAATACCATGTTATACAAAATGTTTTTAATTAAATACGAAAATTACATGTTAAATAGTTCAAAGCTTTATATATATATTTAAATTATTAAAAAAAATCAGATTGTAACAGACAAAATACAACCTAAACCTCTGTATATAAAATTTAAATCGGTTCACTTTGGCATTTGTCTTTTAGACTTATGAGTTTGCTAAAAAGACAGTAACCCAAATCTTAATACGCCTTATCTCCACGCAACCTAAAGAGAATCCCTTTACGGTAAGTTATCTTTGTTTTTTTCTACACCTCTCAATCTTTCTCCTCCACACACTCACACTTTCCTTACTTCTTCACACTATTAAACAAATTTATTATTAATTAACATGTGCAAAATCTATCATTCACATCAAATTATCTCATCCATAAATATTACAAAATACTCTACAAAAATATGAAAAATATTAAAAATGTAAACTTTATTTTATTTCTTTACCTGATAACATTAAAATAAAAATGCTCATACTACATTTTATTTAACACCTTTTAGTTTTTCCAAACTAACATCAATAGTTTGGTTTGTATTCTCTTAACAAAATTAGTTCTGCATTAAAATATGAAAAGAGTCGTGGGATTTAGTTTTTAAACAAAAAAAAAAACTTTTTAAGCCATGCCAAATTATAATTAATCAACTCACAAACCATTTTTATGTACTTAAACCAAAATTAGTGTGAAATTGTACTATTTGAACACGTGGCTGGTGGGTGGTTTCATTAGGTAGCCAGAACATTCTGGACGAAATGTCAAAATGGGTCGGGTAAGCGTGACCCGCCAATCTATTCAAACGGGTTTTGGTAATTTTAGTATTCAATCTAATTTGGGATGTTCGGTTTAACGTGTCGATCCCTGAATCAGAAATAAGATGGAATGGTTTGCTAACTCGATTCTTTTAAAAATAAGAATATTGTTTAAATTTTTTATTTTTTTATTATATTATTTACGAGATACAAATATATAATATTGTAATTTTAACATGATACTTGTAAAGTTCAAACTATTCTTTTAAAATTAACTAATGAAAAAAATACGTTAAGTGAATTTTTAATATGTATATTAAACTTAGAATTAAAACTAACAAATTTTAAAACATAAAATAACGGACTAACACGAGTTCAAATAAAGAAAAAGCAACTCCAACAAAGAAGCCCGTTATGTCACTGTTCCATTCACACAAACAAATTAAATATGATAAATTTATAAATTATTTAAAAAATTCAAAATATATTGAGTATACATAAAATTAGAATATATAATATATATATATATATTATTTAAAATTAAAAAATAAGACTTTAAAATTTAAATACTAAATTTTGGAACTACAATGACTTTTTTAAACTATTTTTAATTTTTCAAATTTGGTGTTTAAAAGTGTTCCAGCGGAAAACAAATAAGAGATGTCAAACACAAGTATCATCTTACCTCAATTCGCAATCTTCCTAGTAAGTTTTCTTCCGGCATGTATGTGTTATATGCTGGTGTCTCGGTTTGGACCGATTTGGACCCGGGAGGGGTTACCTGCGGAAGAGATCCGATGCTCAAGTCAGCTAAGAATTCTCAAAAAGTCAAATATCGTGATTAAGGAATTAATGAATACATACCTTTAATTCGTGGGGTCCATGTGTATTAATAGATTATTAATTATGCTTGGCCACGTCATGGGTTGGGCTTTTGATTGGGCCACAGCTGGGCCTGGGCTAAGCCCAGGTCCCATAGTCTGGTTATTGAGGGTCCCAGGATCATGGTTGGTGGTGTTTTAGGTTTACCAAGTTCTCGTTCAATTTTCTTAAGTTAGCGGCTTAGGCCGCTTACTCTTGATTGTTGACATATGTTATTATGGTCTGCGTTCTTAGGGGGCTATGTAGGCGGATGTCATGGTTGTAGTCAAGTTAGGCCGTCTAAGTGTAGTACACCAGTCCCCCAATCTCTGTCGGTGCATCTATAGCGACAAAGGATGATAAATGTTGACGTACTTTGTTGGGCCGACTAGGTATAATACAAAAAGAAATTAAATTATATTTTACTAATTTTAAGAGACTCAAATAAATTACTTTAAGTTAAGGGATTAAAAGTAAACTTGTCATCAATTTTAAAACTAAAAATATAATTAAATCTTAAATTTGAACCAAATATTAATCCTTGAATATTTTTTGACGCAAATATTTATCTAAAAAGGAATCAAATTTATTTATTTATAGAAAACATGTTTATAAAGTTTATATTAATAAGAAAAAAATACTTCAAATAATATATATATATATATATATATTATCACTATTTAGGTATATATTTTGAATTATGTGTTAAAGTTTATAAAAAAAAGAATAAGAAATGGCGGAATTCTTTATATTTTAATATTTTAAAAATATATGATAATTTTAATTTATATAAATGAGGTATTAAGTAAATTTTAAAAATATATATAATATGTCAGATTATAAATTTTGACAAATTTTTTTAAGGAAATTGACAAATGAGTGATAGTTATGTAAGTTATATCAACGTGATCTAATAAAAAAAAATCATACAAATCATACCAATGTGATGTGATAAAAAGGAAAGAGAATCTTTCAAGCAAGACGAAACATATCTAGGATCGTGGAACATGTCTCGGTCCATAACTCTTGTTCCAAACTCTGAAAACCCGGAGAAGGAGCAGATTTTCATGTTCCTTTTTCACTAAATTAAAGGTAATTTTTCCCTAAACAATTCAAGGTTTAATCGTTATGATTGTTTTTAAGCTCGAATTGCTAATTTTCCTGTTCTGTTCTGGGTAATGGCTAAAAAATCATTTTACACTTTTATTGTAAACGCAGTTCATGATGTCGGTGATAAAAAATGATCCATTTGTTGTTAAGAACTACGAGAATTTTTAATTTGGCTCTTTCTCTTGTCTATTATCACAGGAAATCGAGTGAAGTTTGCAGTGAACCGTTTTGTTTTTCTCTCTGTTAGAGTTGAACACAGTTTCTGGGTATGGAAACTCTTTCTTATGGGTCAGCACCATGCTGTCAAGTTGTGAACTCAAAGTGGAAATTGGTTGAAAACAGTTTGAATTCACGTCAATCAATAGTTTCTTCAGTAGGAAAACTTGGAGTTTGTTACACCAACACTACTTCTACATGTGGGTCTTTGAGATTTTGTGATATGGGTCGGGTGCAGCTAAGAGGCTCTAAAAGATTCAATTTCAAAGTTTGTAGTGGAAGTTATGATGGTTATGTGATTGAAGAGGGAGCAAGGGATATTTCAGGGGTAGGGGAGCTTGCAACAAAGGTTCTAATTCCAGGTCTACCTGATGGTTCAAATGGTGAATCTGGTGCAGAAATAAGTAGTTGCTTTTGGAGATGGAAGCCTAAACTCAACGTGCACTATGAGAAAGCAGGGTGCGAAAACGTGGATTCTCCTGGTGTTCTCTTTCTGCCAGGTTTTGGTGTTGGCTCTTTCCATTATGAGAAGCAACTTAAGGATTTGGGGCGTGACTACAGAGTTTGGGCTCTGGATTTTCTTGGCCAAGGGATGTCTTTGCCTTTTGAAGACCCTGCCCCTCTTTCCAAGGAAGAGGTTGCATCGAATGAAGGTGTTTCTTCATGGGGTTTTGGAGATGAAACTGAACCATGGGCGGCTAAGCTTGTTTACTCAGTTGATCTGTGGCAAGATCAAGTTCGTTGCTTTGTAGAAGAGGTAAGGCACATGAGCTGTTTGTTAATATTCCTTTATTAGCTATCTGAGTTCAGCTTTTTAGCTACATGATAGATCTGTATTTTAGGTAATCTGAAATATAGTTGATGCAAAGGGTTTTGATATTCTATAATTTGAAGGCTCAGGAGGATTAGTTTTAATATGAAACTAATTTGCTTTTGGAAATTAATCATTGAAGAAATTATCCAAATTAACTATTTGTTACAACAGGTCATTGGTGAACCAGTCTACATCGTGGGCAACTCACTAGGAGGATTGGTTGCATTGTATTTTGCAGCTTGCAATCCTCATTTAGTGAAAGGTGTCACGTTGCTTAATGCAACACCTTTTTGGGGGTTTCTTCCAAATCCAATAAAAAATCCAAGACTAGCCAAAATATTTCCATGGGCTGGAACTTTCCCTCTACCTTCAAGTATAAAGAAATTTACAGAGTTGTTGTAAGTATGGATTTATTTTTATTTATTGCTTCGTTTCTATCTCTTTTGCTGACATTGTTTCAATATTTTAGTTAAGAACTTGAATACAAGTACAGTTCATGCATGTTAAGTACTTATCCATTAATATGTGAGTGATAAATAAGAAACTCTGCTTAATGAACCTGGTGTTCTATCTTGAAGAAGAAACTTTACAACACTATTAACAAAACATCACTCCATTAACCCTGAAGAAACTCTCATGCAGACAAAGTCACTGAGGTTTACATCACAATGAATAAGATTGTTCTGGATGATTCATTTGTTTTTTCGTTGATGTGTTCTGGATGAGTGTCTGTCATTTCATTGTGTTCATAATTGGTGAGAGTGAGAGTGCAACTCCAGGTTTACTCAATTGTATGTTTTCCATTAACTTAACATTTTATAATCTTTTATCTTCTAGGTGGGAGAAAATTTCTGATCCTAAAAGCATTGCTGAGGTACTTGGTCAGGTTTATGCAGATCATTCAACAAACGTAGATAACGTTTTTTCACGCATAGTTGAAACCACAAGGCATCCAGCTGCAGCTGCATCATTTGCCTCAATAATGTTTGCTCCTCAGGGAGAACTATCCTTCAGTGAAACATTATCCAGGTAGAAATTACAAGCTCTCTGTAGTGAAACACTATCCTTCAATCAAACTGGTACTAGATGTTCATGAATTCACATAGGATTTTCATGGTTTCTGCATTTTAGATGTCGAGGAAACAATGTGCCAATCTGCCTCATGTATGGAAAAGAAGATCCCTGGGTGGGGCCACTTTGGGGATTCCAGGTTCAAAGGCAGGTGCCTAATGCTCCATATTATCAAATCAGTCCTGCTGGTCACTGTCCTCATGATGAAGTTCCTGAGGTATGAAAATCCTCTCATATCTGATTGAAAATTTCCTCTCTGCACTTTTCAATTGCAATCTGAGACCACGAAGATATAAAAGTTTATCAATTTTATATGATAACGAACATGCACTCAAAATTGGATTATGGAACTACTGCTATATTTCTTAATGAATCGGAATCATTTCTTCCATGTGCTTGCCTTTCCCCATTGATAAATGCTAACAACCATTATCCACTATTGATTGAAAGTAGTTGAAAATCACCAATTTCACTTTTCCCTTATTGTTAAGAAACACTTTCTCTGTAACTGGGTTTCATTATACACAAAACCATTACTTGTTGAGTCACTAAACTTTGGCTGGAATCTTGAGAAAAGAATGTTAATATTTAACTTTTACGAAGTTCTTCAAATTGATTATTAAAGTTTGTTCCTTCTTTAGAATGATTGTCATGATCATGATCTCAATAATTAATACTAGAAGTTTCTTTGTAGATAATAAATTTCTTACTTCGTGGGTGGATCAGAAACCTAGAGTCTCAGGGTTCTGTATCGTTACCACTGCTTGAAGATCTAGACAGTGTGAAGCACAGGGTTATTGACAGGGAATTAGAATTTCCCAGAGAAGGATCAAGAAGGTCTGTGATGGTGAGATTTTTCACTTCCAATGTCTCACTTAGGGACAGGATAAGATCTTTGATAAAATTTCAATCAAAGTTCAAAAATCTTCTGGCAGCCAAATCTCAGTGACGTGGTGAAGCTCATGGATCTTCAAATATAAATCAACTTTGTATAGTGATTAATTAAAAGAAGTTATATTTATGATTCAGATATATTTGTAACTTCAATTTATTCTGTGTTTATAATATTGGATTAATGACTGAATTGATTCAGGGCAGTGTATGAATTATAATTGAATCGGTAAAAATAGATAATATTTTTAATATAACATAATATTAGAATAAAAAAAAAACATGTTTCTCAGTCATTTATTAAGGTAAAATAAGTATTCAAGTCGCAAAATTTCATTCTAATTGTTATTCTTTTAAGATAAAAAAAACATGCTCTAAGTATTTGAAGTCTCAAACTACTGCAATTATAATTATTTCTTTCTCGATCAAAAATATTTGATATAAGTGTTTAAAACTTCTTATTTCGGTTCTTAGAAAGAAAAAAATGGACTCTAATCAGTAGAGAACAAATTGTAAATTTATATAAGAAATATTAAGATACTACTTTCGATTTAAAAATTTTAAAATGATAACTTTAAAATGATAATTCATTTCTACTAAATGAATTCATAACATAATCTACTATCAATATTATAGAAAAAAAAAACGCTATAGTCTAAGACCTCAAATTTATGCAGAGTACAAGCACGGTACAAGTCGCTTCATGCGACAATGTCAATATAATGTACAAAATTAAAATAAATATTTACAAAAATCTATTATAGAATATGAAAAGCAAATAGAAACCAAGAATCGATATGCAAGGGTGTCACTATCAGTTTTCAAAATATAGTTTAAATGGTATTTTGAGGTAAATTAGTAGTAATTTAATTGCTGAAAAAAGTAATGTAGTTCTTAAGTATGTAAAAAATCATAAATGATGTATAAATTTTAAAATTTAAAATAAAATCAGTCCTTAAAAATATATATTTAATATCAAGTTGATCATTAAATATAAAATATTAATCATAAAATGGTCTCCCGAAATACAACATATTCTATTCTCCAAAAAATTAAATGGATGCTAACTTTTTCTAAGACCAGAATAATCATTTACCACTCTTTCAAATTTTCTTTTTTTTTCTTCATTAGCTAAATGATAACAAAATGTACCAAATATTCAATAACCCAAACTATTTTGTTGTGTCTCTAAATCTCTCTTTCACACAATGTGTTGTAAAAATCTTAGCTCAAAGTAGAGCTCTGCTTAAAAACTAAATTTGGAAACAAAAAAATCATAATTAATTTACCGTAACTTAAACATGCTTATAATTTAAGCATAAATTGATAGTAAATCTGTGATTATCAATTTCAATAAAAGAAACATTTAATTGTTAAAACAAAAGCAGAAATAAAAATCAGTATTAAGATTCAGTAGTTACAAATTAAGCTGTTTCTACCCAAAAACACGTTTTCAAAAAGGGGCAAACACTATACTCCAAGGCTCAATTTTGTTGATTTAGGTTAGCTGCAGTGGCCATGGATGCCGCCACGCCGCCAGGTTTAGCAGCCACTTCTTCAGCCTCCCCTCGCCGTGTAGACTGCACCTCCGCCGCATGCACAGCCTCAGCGTCTTCTTTCGTCACTGCCTTGTCCACCGAGAGCTTCTCCGTCGCATCCTTTTAAGATGCGATCGTCATCCCATCCAAAATTATTAGAATGATTAAGCACATCAAATAAACACTTTTTTTTTTCTTTAAATAGCAAACTCATTTAATCTCGTATAAAAATAAACAATTTTTTTTAAAAGAGTAAAATGAAAATATTTACAAAAAAAAAAAAATCTATCATCTAAAAACACATTTACTGAGAATCAAAACAATTATGAAAAACTAAAAATTTATCCACAAATTATCGATCAACAGCGATGCGTGACAATTTAAATAACATATTTTAGTATTAAGAAAATTGAACATTTGGATTTTCTAAATTAGTTCTTAACCTTTACTGTTTTCATAAGTAAACACTTTAATTTAAGTTCATACAAAAAAACACTTCTATAAAGACTTTTAACAAGATTGAACATTAATTAACTATGTAATAATTAATAATTTTTTTTCTATAATAACTTTCATATATTAATAGTCAAAATAATTTTATAAATAAAGAAAATAGTTAAACAATATAAAATTTTATTATAATTTTTAAAACATGATTTATAGAAAACTTCATAACTAATTAAAATTTGAAACCAATGCTTAAATATAATTTTAGTCTTCATAATAGCTATTATTAATATTTTTATAGATTAAATTTTAAATACTAAAGTAAGATAGAATTTAAAATTAAAACTTAATAGAATCCTCAAATTTTATTTTAATTCAACTGTTTGACTAATTTATTTTTATATTAATAAAGTTTGATCAATTAAAAATTTTATATACGAACTAAAATTTATGACTTTCTAAAATAGTAGATCTAAAGGCTAAACTAAAATTACATTTAAATTTAAAATAAATAAATCATAATTTTTAATGTTTAACTTCTGTTTGACATAAGAAAAAATCACCTAAATACATGTTTATTGTAAAGGAAATAATTTTTTTAAAATGAATTAAAATTAATTAAATATGGTCCGAAAAATATATAAAATTTTAAAAATTTTAAAAATCAACGTATCTATGGGTTTCTTAATCTATATGGTAAAATCTAAGTGATAATCTCTTCTAATGTAATTTTCTAACCAAACATTTTTCCTGTCATTATTATTTATTTTTTATTTAGAAAGAAAAAAACTAAGAAGCAAAAGAAATGGCTTCGGCGGCAATGTTCTTACCGTTAAGATATCGGAAAGTTTCGTCTTGTCTTGTGGTCGCGTGACGTGACTGTTGAAAGTGGCCGCCGCCTGCGCCGTTTCACCCATGCCGCCGGACCTCACGCTCTTCTCGCCGGAAGCCCTAATCTCTGCCGCGCTGATCGCAGCTGCGTCGTCTTGGTCCACCGCTTTATTCCCCGCCGCTATAGCCGCCGCTTCCAAAGCTTCTCCGATGGTTATGGGGTCGCCATCTATGGCAGCAGAACCGATGCCTGTGGGAACCACCGGCTCGAGACGCTCGACGCTCTTCTCCAAGACGCTGCTGCGGTCGTTCACCGCGCTGGAGACACCGGAGAGGTCGCCGTGATCGGAGATCTCATGATCTGCCTGTGGTTTCCTGAGCTGTTGATGACTCATTTTGGGGATGAGATTAGAATGTCTGATGGTATTGCATTTTGTTCTAAATATAAGCATGCAAGTATTGGAATGTTTTCGATGGTGCATGCACAACACGTGTTCGTTTTGCACTATTCTTACTTGTGTTGTAGTGTAGGATAATATAACACGTGGCTTTTGTGGTGCGTGTACAAAAAATGGTGATTTTTTTAAATCTGGATGAATTGAATATGTGTTAACATTTTACCTTTTAGGAGTTTGGAAAAGGGGGTTGGACATGCTAGTCGTGGGATTGTTTTATTTGGCTGGCAAGTCTAGTATAAGATATAACAATGATTTAATTTATTTTGAAAGAATTTAATTAATTTTTTTATTAGTAGTTTTGTTAAGTTATAAAAGTTTTTATGTTAACTCAATTTTCTTGCTACTTATTAATATAACTTTTATTTAACTTAAAAATGTAAAAAAAAAACATTACAAGTAAATCATGATTAGAAATAAAAAATAAGTTTAGATTTCTTTTCTTTCTCGTTCTGCTTCGTCTCCTTTCTCCTTTCATTTATTCTTCTGTCGACTATATTTGTTATCCAAGATGACTGGTTTTGGTTGTGGGGTTTCGTTGGTTTGGTTTTTGTAAAGGCGTTTTCTTGAGACAGTGGTTGTCGTGCAGAGCTTCTGTGGAAGGTGTGACCGTTTTTGGTTCTAGATTTTTTGTTGTCTAAGGTTTTGTTTGATCTTTTAAGGGTTTAGGGTTTTGATCGTTTTGTTTCACTTGGGGTTGTGTTCGTACGTTGATTGTGGGTTTTGCGAGAATTTGTGGTTATGTTTTTGATATTATTTGTGTTTTCGTGTTTGGGTTTGAGGGTTGTGGGTTGTGGAATCTATTTTTGTTGTTTCTTGATTTTTGTTGTGCAGTTGTTTATTTACATTATTTATAAGCTTTTTGTATGATATTTGTGGTTGTTTTCTTGTGGTGTTTAGGTTACAAGTTTTTATGTTTGGGTTGAAAATTTTACTGTAAATTTGAGAGTTATTTTTTAGTTATTTTATAACTCAAATAACTTGAATTATTTGTGTTTGTAGGCATACTTGGGTACCAAAATTGTTGTTAAAGTATGACGAAGAAGTTTGATACGGTTAAGGATATTAATGGAAATATGGAGACCCTAAAACTTGGAGTTAGAATTAATGATCTTTGGGAGGTCAAAAATAGGAATGGAGGTAAACATATTGAAATGGTTTGGGTGGATGATAAGGTAAGTGTGACTACAATTTCTAACTACGTACTTCTTTTGTGTTTAACTTAAAGTTAGTCATGGTTATATATATGTTGTAGGGGGACATGATTCCTACTATGGTGAAAAAGAAAGACCTGGTTGTTTGGGTGGAAAAATTGGTAGAAGGTGAATCATATGTGATGCATAACTTTAAAATTTTGAAAAGCCAGGGTCAATATCGTATATGTGAACATGATTATAAGTTGTTATTTATTGGTGCAACTGTTGTGAAAGCTCAACCTATGCCGAATATACTTCTAAAAGTATACAAGTTCAAAAGTATAAAGGAAATCATTGATGAAGATTGTTGTCCATCAATCTTGATTGGTATGTATATATTACATTTTTTGTTATTTGGTATCTATATAAATGGTTAGAACTAATTACTTTGTTGTTGTATTCAGATATTATTAGGATGGTTCAAAATGTCAGAATCAAGCCATGCTCCAAAAATGTTATTTTTTATGTCTCAGATTTAAGGTACTTGCCAATATATATTTTCATGGTTCTTTTTGTACTTTTTGAATAATTTTAATTTTGTTCAAATGATATCATGCAGTGGTGCTATAATTAATTGTACTTTGTGGGATGGATATGCTGTTATATATTTATAATAATATTGCAAAAATAATAGCGTTGCAGTTGTTGCAACGTGAGCAAGCCTCCCTCCTTTTTAGGATGGTGCATGCTGTTGCAGTGAGATCTCCTCCACATGTTGATCCCACATCCACATTTTATGGGATATTATTTTCCACACTAAGCTTCAGTTACAGAGCATGGATTTTTAAATTCATTCATCACCTATAAATAGGAGCTTAAATCCTCTTCCAAAATAACTTTTCTCATCCCTCCTTTTCTTATTTCTTCCTTCTCTCTTCTCTTATATCCTGGGTTACTTATCTTGCTAGTTTCCTCGGGATATATCCGAGATGTTCCTGTTGTATCCTGGGGGATTTGCGCATATATTGCGGCTAAATCCTTAAGGATAGTGTTTTTACACACCTCAAGAAATTCCTTTTATCTATACTTTTATCTATTTTATGCATATTTGCTAACATATGCCACAAAGTTTAGGGAAGATGTGAAGGATATGAAAAATGAAGGCGTCTTTGTCATTATTTTGACTCAAACAAAGATTAAGGTTGCTTCAGGTAGTAAATATATGTTTCTATATATTGTTTTATTATGTATGAATTTAATAAATAATTCCTCTTTTAGGGCAATGGCCAATTTTGATATCAAACTCATAGCATGGTTCAAAGCTGTTAATGGATGATAATATACCTGAGATTAAAGAAATGAAGCAGAAGTTGATGGAGTAAGTGATTTTGGAATATCTTATTTTTTTTGTTATGTTTTGTTATATATTTATAATAATATTGCAAAAATAATAGCGTTGTAGTTGTTGCAATGTGAACAAGCCTCCCTCCTTTTTAGGATGGTGCATGTTGTTGCAGCGAGATCTCCTCCACATGTTGATCCCACATCCACATTTTATGGGATATTATTTTCAACACTAGGCTTCACTTACAGAGCATGGATTTTTAAATCCCTTCATCACACAACCCTTTTCTGATATCTCTTTTTTTCTTTTTTTTCTTCTTTTTTCTCTCTTCTCTTATATCCTGGGTTACTTACTCTTTAAAGAGTTTATCTTGCTAGTTTATGTTATCTGCGGGATATATCTGAGATGTTCCTGTTGTACCTTGGGGGCTTTGCGCATATACTGCGGATAAATCCTTAAGGGTAGTGTTTCCAACACGCCTCAGGAATTCCTTTTATTTATGTTTTTATCTTTTTTATGCATATTTGCTAACAATCTTAAGGATTTATCTATTTATTTATTTTTTGATACTTTGATCCTGGATTATTTTCGGAAGAGAGATGGATTATTTTTCTGACGAGATAAAATTACGAAACACGTGATTGGCTAAATGGGAAGAAGAGATGCGCACGAAAATGATGGTGTAGAAAACGATGGTGACCATTGGCGGCGACGACAATGGCTAGGTTAGGTGCTTGCAACTTTCGAAGGTGCTCTCGCAAAGTCACAATCGTGCAACAGTGGAAACCCTTTCGTTGACAAGAAGAAGGCACTAGAAGGGATGGAGCCGCTGTCAATGTCTGCAATGGCTCTGGCGTCGCTGGCATCGGTGGTCGCGCTAACGACGACGGTGGTTTGTGGAGGCATATTCCCACGAGAGAAAAGGGAAGCGATGATGCGAAACCCACGGTCTGGCGGTGGCTGGACGAGGTTGCAGCGTCGTAAACAAGCGGCACCGCAGCCTCGACGTGTTTGAGTGCTTCAACCTTGTCGACTACTATCCAATGGTTGTAGGTGTCACAAGGAACAACGGTGGCTAGACGGGGTTGTGCAGCGAAAAGGTGCACCCATGGTGGTCGTTGGAGTAGGAGGAAGAAGCTGTCCCATTTCACAGTTCGAGGAAGAAGAAGAGAAGAACACATTCACCTTTGCCAATGTTGGTTTAGGCCAGCATGAGTCACGCGACAGCATCCCAGTCTGCAGCGGCGTTAACGAGCTTCCGATGGCGCCTCCAGCCTTCGATCATGGGCGACACCACGACAACGAGGATGTGGTTGTTTTCTTTGTTGGCAGAGAGGTTGCCCTCGCAGCTGAGACTGAGTTCGACGGTCAAGCGGCTCTAGCATGCAAGCGAATTGATGTTGGTGAACTTCTCCATGTCTAAAACGCAAATGAGCCCATCTTCGTACAATTCATTGTCTTTAAGGGAGTGGTGCTTCCCATCATAGCATTCCCGACGTCGACATACATCCTGACGAAGCTGAAGCTCCTCACTATGCACGTGGAGAAGGTTGTGATGGCAGCAACGACGTTCAATAACACAGACGCATGGATCTTTTAGCGCTGGCTGTGGTTTTGGCAGGCAATGTCAACGAGTCGTGGTACTCGCGTTGTAGGTGCTGCCACTACAATATACATCCTTGTGTGAGTGTTAATAAAAGATGTGAGTGGAGCATATGCTTGCACATGACATATGGCCAATGTCAAGGAGAGCTTGGTGCAGAAAAAGATGTAACCAAAAGACTGTGAGTGTGCAGGTAATGCTGGTAAATTTCTGAAAAAATTAGAAGTTAGAATCAATTCATAAGGAAGGGAGATAATATATTATTATCCCAATGCAATACATGCGAAACTTCTTAGGAAGTTTAGAAATTATAAATGAGTGAATATCCTTTATGATACTAATTAAAGAAAATAGAGGAGAATTATTTTCTCAACAACCTCAGTATGCCTAGATAATTGGGAGCTTACTACATGTGATGGTCTTTTCTAGACCAGGTGTTGTTTATGTAGTCAGTAGACTGAGAAGATACACTTAATATTCTAATTAGGAATATTGAGACTCATGAGATGTTTAAGAGATTCAGTGGAATATGTCATTGAATATAGTGGTTTTTCCCATTGTACTAGAAGGTACAGTGATGCTAACTGAATCTTTGATTCAGACGAGACAAATCTATTAGTTGTAATAGATTCACACTTGGGTTGGTGTGAGTTCATGGAGATAAGCCAGAAAAAACAATTATTGTTAGATCAACAAGAAATATGAGTATGTTGTTCTTGAGAAGGGCTGATAGTGAAGCTGAGTAGTTGACAAACTTCTTAGCTAACATTCCACTAGGAATGAAAATACATTGTGATTGTCAATGGGCAGTAGCTACTAAAGAGTGCAACATTGAGTATGTGAGTATGTGAAGTCATAATGGAATCTAACAGATCCTTTGACAAAATCCTAGGATGAAATATGATTATAGAAACATCGAGGAGAATGAGACTTAAGCCACTTGAAACAAACAAGTGATGGTAAGCCAACCTTTGTGATTGGAGATCCCATGAATAATGTAACATCCCTAAAGAATATTACTTGATAATATATAAAATAAAAACAAAATTACAATAAAGTCCACATTTAATATAAATTATTTCCCAAAAACACGGGAAATTTAAAACTTTAAATATACAAATTATAAAACCAGGAGTCCATAATTCATAAAACTGAAATAAAAGTCAATGGCTCCTGCCAAGTTTACATAATCTTCACAAGGATAAAATAATAAACAAAATACATATGTATCTACATAATATCCCATGCTAGGCCTCGCTCCGAGTCTAAGCATCTCCTGGCCCACCTGTCACATCATCTGCTCCCGGATAACAAATTACCCGATCATCGCCACACACACACAAAAAGGGTGAGCTATGCACAAAAAATATATATAAAGAAATATGAGAATAAATATGTTTCCCCACCCAAAATAACATAACTAATTTCATATTTCATAATCCCCCAACCATGACCTCACAATCCTTCATGAGTCATATGCAACTAGGTCTTGGGACTTCCTGTGCTCCCACGAACTCATTCATGGTCCAACCCTATGAGCCTATCCCACTCATAGTCCTGCCCTATAGACTCCTCGCCTGTAGTATAAACATCCAAGTCTCACACTTGGACCCTGGCACGCACGCAATCACCATACTATGGACTCCTCGCCCAATAGTAGCTGACGGGAACATCACAGTTCCTTGCCCATCGTGCGCCCGACACATGCAATCACCATACTAAGGACTCCTCGCCCATTAGTAGCCGACGGGAACTCAACCAGTTCCATGCCCATCATGTGTCCAACCACCGAGCACATCCCAGACCCCTAATGGACTTAGTCCTTCAATCCCACCCATCACAACACATGCATATACAATCTAAGTATGGTATAACAACCAACACACTCACAAGCACATAGAAACATACAAAATAGCATAAACTCGCTTAGGCTAGGGACCCCTCGCCCAAGCTAGACCCTCAATCTTGCTTAGGCTAGTCCACCTCGCCTGGGCGAGTTTAACTCAACAACCAAACACGCCATCTCACTTAGGCGAGATCCTCTCGCCTGGGCGAGTCACACGTTCGCCCAAACACCCATTCCCACCTCGCCTGGGCTAAAATACACGCGAAGCACCAAACATGACCAAGACATCTCGCTTAGGCGAGGCCATCTCGCCTGAGCGAGACTCTGGTTCGCTCAAAACCCATAAAACCTCGTATGGACGAGAAATCGCGCTCAACATGAGCACACCTCCTTGCCATCTCGCCTAGGCGAGCCATTCTTGCCTAAGCGAGAGTGTCACTCGCTCAATAATAACATAGCTCGCCTGGACGAGCTACAAGACCCTTAAATCAGAAGAGTAGCTCTGCAATTCTCGCTTAGGCAAGATGGACTCGCTTGGGCGAGACTTGTAGGGTTTTGCCTCTGTACACGTACACAAATACTCGAAACATACACAAACAAATCCCAAATTGCAACCAAACATGTTCAAACAACTTGTATCATCAACCAAGCCCTATATATGCAGTGCAACACATTTGAATCTTCTGAACCCGCATATTGGCCATGACCCAAAAATAGCAACACCAAAACCTCTCAATCACTGCACATAATACACGAATTGGCCATGACCCAAAAATAACAACACCAAAACCACCACAAATGCCAAAACCCTTCCTTTCCCCTTGGCTGCCCCATTCTGCTAGGCTTCTCTTTACCCCTTCACTTTCATACCACAACTATTAGTTAGCAAAAATAAAGCTTATTCTTTGCCCACCAAGGTTTGAACCCATGACCTTCCATTCATAAGGCCATATCACAACCACCATACCAAATCCCATTTGGTGATACTTACAAATCAACAATATCTTACAACACTAATCACATACTCATACATACCCTTAAAATCAATAACAAAATAATCACACATAATTGACATACTTAGGACTCGAACCTAAGTCCTCTCACACAATCAAAGTACTCTCAACCACTTGAGCTAGCACTTTTCCATGTCACATTAAACAACAATTAATGCCATAAAGGCGTCTTCTACCCGCATTTATTAATTAATTAATTATTTAATTAATTAATTTTTCTGGGTCTTACAAATAAGGTTCATATGGGTAAGAACAAGTCACTTGTTAGTTCTGATAGCACTAAATTAATTGATTGATTTTAATCAATTATGTCTATTCCTATGGTGTGTGTGAAAGTGCTAGAGACTGCATTATTGAGAGGTTAAACTTTGTAATTAAAATTTTCTGTGGTGTAAGAATTTTAGTGGAAACAAAGTTTTAATGATTTTCATATCCCTTACGGGTGGTGTATGATTTGCAGCATACACTTGATGAAATCACCTATATGAGTGTCGAGTGGGGCCGCTTGTTTGAGATCTTGGCATGATTTCTAGAGCACTCATGAATACCGGGCACGCGCATGGCCTAATAGCATAACACAACGATAACAACAAGAATTGTGGGGGTGTATTGTGATTGATAAACCGCTAACACACATCAAGTGTCCTTGGTTCATATAGCTTGCTATACCAACTACATTGTGTGTTAAGTTTCTCAATCTAAGACTGGTTCATATAGCTAGCTATACCAGCTCTAATGCATTACATCTTAGTTGAGACCCATGATCTTCTTTCTTTCTTTCTATCTCTTATCTTTTGCAATATGTGGGGGATTGTTATATATTTATAATAATATTGCAAAAATAATAGTGTTGCAGTTGTTGCAACGTGAGCAAGCCTCCCTCCTTTTTAGGATTGTGCATGTTGTTGTAGCGAGATCTCCTCCACATGTTGATCCCACATCCACATTTTATGGGATATTATTTTCAACACTAGGCTTCAGTTACAGAGCATGGATTTTTAAATCCCTTCATCATACAACCATTTTTTGATCTCTCTATTTTTTCTTATTTTTCTTCTTTTTCTCTCTTCTCTTATATCCTGGGTTACTTACTCTTTAAAAAGTTTATCTTGGTAGTTTCTGTTATCCTCGGGATATATCTGAGATGTTCCTGTTGTACCCTGGGGGGTTTGTGCATATACTGTGGATAAATCCTTAAGGGCAATGTTTCCAACACGCCTCAGGAATTCCTTTTATTTATGTTTTTATCTTTTTTATGCATATTTGCTAACATGTTTGAACTTATTTTAATGATTTAGACATTTGTAGAATGCCTCCAATGGATTTCTCTCAATCTTAACATGCAACTCAACTAACTGGATGCTCCCAGAATAGTGAACAAGAAAAGTTTATGTTGAAGCCTAGTGTTAAGATGATTTCTAAAATTATTGCTATGAAGTAGGTAATTATCAGCGTAATTTTTTCCCATACATGATATTTGAAATTTTAATTGTTAAGCTCAGTTTCAGTTTCAGTTTCAGTTTATTTATGTACTAGTCCAGAAAAGGTTGCTCGGTTTGGGGCCGAGATGATAGTTAAGTTGGTCAGATTTTGGGCATATAGCAGATCGGGGGTAGTAGATCGGAGCATCACCGAGGGGGAGAATAGTAACTGAATTTAATTTCGTGTTTGGCGGGATTTTAGGGATTAATAAAAGTTGTTATTATATTTAGAGATATTTTAGGAGAAAGAGATAATTATATTTTATTTTGTATTATTCATAGAATCTAGTATTTGTAACTGATTATTCTATAAATAAGAAGATTACTCCCATGGTCAAGGGATGGAAGGTTTTTGACCTAAATAAGTCTCAAACACTTTCTTTTTGTTTTGGCGAAGAATTATCTAGTATTTTTTTGAATCAGAACATTGGCGCCCATCGTGGGGTTCCGGTAAAACTTGATCCTAACCCCACTCAAAGAACGAGCAGAAAGAGAGAGAACTGAGGATGAACAGAGGCAGAGGTGCGGCACGTGAAGGGCCAACTAGGTAAGAGATAATGCAGAGTATTTTGGAGCTGCAACGACAAAATGAGGAGATCAAACTGAAAGCGGAGGCTGACCAAATTCAGTTAGAAAAGGAGAGGGCGGAAGCCCGTAAGAAAGCAGAGGAAGATCTACAGGCTCTTCGGGAAGATGCTCTGGGGGAGAGAGAAAGACTACGCAAAGAGGCCGAGGAAACACACCGACGCCTAGAAAATGCACTTCGACAACAGGAACAGCTACGGAAGGCGAACGAGGAGATGCAAAACAGACTGGAGACCACCAGGATTGCTTACCGATATGCCAATCGGTTGAATCCCGAGGTTAGCGACGCCAACCCTCTGGCAAATACAATCATGGAGGAGCCGATTCCATAGAATTTTGTGATCCCAAAGATCGCACCCTTCACAGGGAACTCTGATCCAGAGTTACATTTAAAAGCGTTTCAGGAAAGGATGTTGATATCAGGGGGAATGACGCAATACGTTGTAAAATGTTCGTGGACACGTTAGCTGAAATCGCTCTTGAATGGTTCAACACTATTCTGAGCTCCTCAATCAACTCGTTCGCCAAATTCAAACGTGTTTTCCTGGAAAGATTTTCGGCTAATAGGGCCAAACCAGTGGAGATGGCAGACATGTTTGACATACGACAGTATGCTGAAGAATCATTGAAACAATTTCTCAATCGCTTCACCAATACTAGCATGAGAGTAGTTGATCCTAACGAAGGCTTACTTGTAAAAGCCCTTGTGAAGGGGCTCCGAGCCAGTTCTTTCGGTGAATCCTTGTATCAGATCCCCCCAAAGACCTTAGTGGAGATTAGACAAAGAGCAGCAGTGGAGATAGAGACTGAAGAGGCCATGCGTCATAAAAAAGCAGGAGACAAGAGAGCATTAACCCATACCAAGATTGAACGAGATACTAAAACTTTTCGAAGAGAAAGGACCCCCCTCGGACTAGGACGGATCGCTGGTTCGTCCCTTATGTAGCACAACAAAGGACCGAGTATCGTCGAACTCAAAGAATCCCTGATTTCAGATCGACTCCAGCCGAAATATTAGAAGATGCGGAAATATCTAAACATTTGCGCTATCCTAATAATACAGGGAGAACACTCGAAAGCAGACCAAACGCTTGGTGTAAGTTTCATCAGGCCAGAGGTCATGACACAAATTCGTGTTATGCTTTAAATAACCAACTCTCCATGTTGGCAGATAGGGGACTCATGGGGAAATATATAAAAGCTAATACAGATGTGGAACCTTCTGGAACTCGTTCGGTCCCCGATTTGCATGAAACACCTGTCCTGAGGGATTTCAACACGATAGCAGGAGGCTTCGCGGAAGAAGGATAGACCAGCTCGGTAGGAAAAGATATGTAAGGAGTGTCATGACCACAGCCAAAATCGAAAGGCTGAAGAAAGTTTCGGACATTGTGTTTTCAAGCGAAGATCTAAAAGGAGTAATTCCACATGAAGATGATCCTATAGTCTTATCTGTTATCATGATGGGAAGGAATGTTCATAGAGTGCTAGTTGATCAAAGAAGTTCGACAGATGTGATGTTCTGAAACACCTATGTAGGGCTGCAAATACCGGCATACCAATTAAGGCCTTTTGATGGAGTACTTGTTGGTTTTTCAGGAGATCAGGTGGAAGTTAAAGGGTATGTCGATCTTCGAACGACTTTTAGAGACAAATAAGATGCTAAAACTATATTTATACGTTGTATAGTTGTCAATGCACCTTCATCATACAACTTGCTGCTAGGAAGGCCTTCTATCAATAAATTGGGAGCTGTGATATCGACAGTTCATTTGAAAATGAAGTTTCCTACCGATGATGGAAAAGTGCTCACTTTATCAGTAAATCAGGAAGTGGCTCACAAATGTTATGAAGATAGCCTAAGGTAAAGAAGGAAGGTTGCGTATTCAGTCAGCACAACGGAGGTAGTGAGGATCGTGCTCAGGCAGCTGCCGAGGAGGTATGTAAGCTATTAGAAGCAGCTCACATCCGGGAAATACAATATCCGACTTGGTTAGCAAATGTGGTGATGGTAAAAAAGTTTAATGGAAAGTGGAGAATGTGTGTTGATTTCACTGACCTAAACAATGCATGCCCGAAGGATTTGTATCCTTTGCCTAATATAGATGTGTTGGTTGATAGTGCATCAGGATGTGCTTTGTTAAGCTTCTTGGATGCTTATTCAGGCTATAATCAGATAAAAATGCATTCATCAGATGAGGATAAGACAACAATCATGGGAGGAACAACTAATTATTGTTATCGGGTAATGCCTTTTGGGTTAAAAAAATGCAGGAGCTACATACCAAAGACTAATGGATCGAATTTTGGTGTCCATGTTAGGGAGGAATGTGCATGCGTATGTTGATGATATGGTAGTCACCTCGGTAGAGGAAAAAAGGCATCAGGGAGATCTGGAGGAATTATTTGTCACGATTAACAAATACAGGCTCAAACTTAACCCCGAGAAGTGTGTTTTTAGGGTTAAGGCCGGGAAGTTCCTGGGTTTCTTACTCACCGAAAGGGGAATAGAAGCTAATCCGGATAAATGTGCAGCTATCATAAATATGAGAAGTCCAAGCAATGTTAAAAAGGTACAGAGGTTGACAGGAAGAATGGCAGCTTTGTCCCGTTTTCTTGCTAAAAGTGGGGATCGGGGTTTTCCCTACTTCCAATGCTTGAAGAAAAATGAAAAGTTTCAATGGACCGATCAATGTGAGGAAGCCTTTCAAAAGCTAAAAGAATATCTAAGTAAACCACCAGTATTATGCAAACCCGAGAAGGGCGCTGATCTAGCGTTATATATCTCGGTAACCGAGCATGCAGTTAGCTCAATATTGGTACGAGAGTCTGGTGGGGATCAGAAGCCTGTGTATTTCGTAAGCAAGGTACTTCATGGTGCTGAGGTAAGATACCCGACTATCGAGAAGGCTGCATTGGCTATAGTGGTATCGACTCGGCGTTTAAGACATTATTTCCAAAATCATAGTGTCAAGGTGATGACGGATTTACCGATCAAGTACATACTGCAAAAACCTGATATATCAGGCCGGTTGGTTAAATGGGCAATAAAGCTCTCGGAGTATGGAATACAATATGAATCGCGTGGGCCGATCAAAGCTCAGTTTTTAGCTAATTTTTTAGTAGAGTTATCTGAACCACCTGTTGCTGATCGACACGTAAAAGAGATATCATGGATTTTATCAGTGGACGGGGCTTCTAATTTGAGAGGAAGTGGTGCTGGTATAGTATTAGAAGGACCAGAGGGAGTTTTGATTGAACAATCTTTGAGATTTGCTTTCAAGGCTAGTAACAATCAAGCAGAATATGAAGCTTTGATAGCAGGGATGATTTTAGCTAAAGAAATGGGTATCACTAGGTTATTAGTCAAAAGCGATTCCGCATTAGTAGCAGGGCAAGTGACTGGAGAGTTCCAGGCTCGTGATCCGCAGTTAGCTAAATATTTAGAGGTGGTTCAATCTATTGCAAAAAATTTTGTTCTCTTTGAATTTGTGCATGTTCCGAGAGAGCAAAATTGTCGAGCTAATTTATTATCCAAGTTAGCTAGTTGTTCGAAACCAGGGCAGCATAAATTGGTGATAAGAGAAACGTTGGTGGCTCCTCAGGTAGATACGCGGGAGAAACATCAGGTCTTGGAGATTTTGATGGCTGAAGAATCTTGGATGACACCTTTAAGAAGCTATCTTGGGGATAACAAGTTACCTGAGGATGTGAATGAGGCGCAAAAAATAAAGAAAAACTCAAGTCGATATACACTGATCGATGGTCATTTGTGTTCTATTCCAAGCCGATTTGCTTGAGGTTTAAAAGAGCCTTTGTGTTCTATTCCAAGCCGATTTGCTTGAGGTTTAAAAGAGCCTTTGTGTTCTATTCCAAGCCGATTTGCTTGAGGTTTAAAAGAGCCTTTGTGTTCTATTCCAAGCTGATTTGCTTGAGGTTTAAAAGAGCCTTTGTGTTCTATTCCAAGCCGATTTGCTTGAGGTTTAAAAGAGCCTTTGTGTTCTATTCCAAGCCGATTTGCTTGAGGTCTAAAAGAGTCTTTGTGTTCTATTCCAAGCCGATTTGCTTGAGGTTTAAAAGAGCTTTTATGTTCTATTCCAAGTTGAGTTGTTTGAGATTTAAAAGAGAGATTAGCTAAATTGTTGTGACTGAGAGCTCGGTTTATAACCGAGGTCAGAGGTGGTAGTAGTGTAGGTATTGGCTAAGAGAGATTAGCTAAACTGGTGTGACTGAGAGCTCGGTTTATAACCGAGGTCAGAGGTAGTAGAAGTGTAGGTATTGGCTAAGAGAGATTAGCTAAATTGGTGTGACTGAGAGCTCGGTTTATAACCGAGGTCAGAAGTAGTAGAAGTGTAGGTATTGGCTAAGAGAGATTAGCTAAACTGGTGTGGCTGAGAGCTCGGTTTATAACCGAGGTTAGAGGTGATAGAAGTGTAAGTATTGGCTAAGAGAGAATTACCTAAATGGTGGTGACTGAGAGCTCGGTTCATAACCGGGGTCAGAGGTAGTAGAAGATTAAAAGAAAGTGGCTAAGAGTTCGGTTTATAACCGAGGTTAACGCTAGAAGGGACTGACTAAATCCGTGTGATTGAGAGCTTGGTTTGTAATCAAGATTATAGGGCATTGAAATCGGTTAAGGGTGTAGTGTAGAACAATTAGAAATTGAGATTATTTAAGAGTTGGTTAAATTAAGATTGGTTGTACGATTTAGAAGTAAGTAATTTTTTATTATCAAGTGGAAAGTTCAAAGGAGAGAAATAAGCGAGAGATTTAATAGTAAGATATGGAGAAGTAAGGCTAAATACTGAGAATATTTGTTCGCAATATTAAAAAGATAGTCTAGTGAGAAGTAGCAAAGTATAAAAGCCATGTACAAAAGGTGATACAAAGAAAATAAGCCTAAGAACGAAGTAGGGAGTTTCAGTCATCGGCATCCACCAATTGTCCGTTGACCACGGATTTAGAGATGTCCGCTGGAGATAAATCTACATCGGGGTAGAGAACACGGACTTGATCAAGGGCAAGTTGGAATCCCATGTTTAGGGAGGAACCGATTTGGTCTTTGAGAAGTTCTGAGCTGTTAAGAAGATCTTTCTCTTTGAGAATCTAGCTTTTCTTCTCGGCTTCTAGAGTTTTTAGCTGATTATGTAAATCAGCAAGCAATTCGTCCTTTTCCTTTATTTGGGTTGTTAGCTCGGCAACTTCACTGGTCAGACGAGAGGTTTCGGTTTGGGAAAGCGCCAAAGCTTGATTCTTTTGTTCTAAGTCGAGGGATTTCTGAGTGGATTGGAGGTTGAATTGGTCCATAAGCATGAAACTGGATGCTTCGGCTTTATGGAGATTTGCCAGGATACTTTCGTGCAGAGTTTTGAGGTCTTGGGTCCTTAGCAGGTTGATATCGTGACGGAGGTAGTTGTGCTTTCGACCATGCTAAGAATGAAGGAACTGGGGGTGCCAAAAGCTCATCTCAGTGTCGTCCACTGTTTGATGAGGAGCCAACTGAATTTGTGAGGTTGAGTGTTGCGAGGTGGCTTCAATTACCTTTTTGCCTCGGGATTTGAATTTTCTGGTCAAGGGCTCAAGATCGGGTTCCGATGTCTCTTCATGAAGTTCAATACGAGGAGGGGGTGCAGAAGGACTCGCACCAGATGTTGTGGTTTTTATCTTTTTGAGTTGACGAGCTCGTTTTAACATATCTTCATGAGACATTGCCATTAGGCTCTCTGCAAAAATAAGTAGAATTGGTTAAAAGGGAGGTGATATTAAGTACAAAATAATAAAAGGACATTAGTAAAGTAAGTACCGATGTGGAATTTTAGATCCACCACTCGGAACTCCAGCTCTAATAATTTTCGAGTATCAAAAATAACATCCAGTTGTTCCAGCATCAAGCAGTCTTTTTTCTCAGAAGGGTCCAGGTCTTCTAATTGCCGAGGGGATTGAAGGTTGGGCGATTGGCACCAATATAAAGGGAAGCCTTCTAGGAGGGAAGGGCTGTGGTCGGGGGCGACTATTTTTATGAAAATACCCTTTAAACCCTTGTAAGAAGAGTTGTATAAGGTTAGGAGAGCTCGGCTACTAACTCCACTAAGGGAGGCTAACAGTTGTTTATGGGGAGCCCGTAATTCAAAAAAGTAAAGAAACATGTTGCTTGAGGGGGTAATACCGAAATGAGTGCATAGAATTTGGAAGGCGCGAATAAAAGCCCAGCTGTTAAGGTGTAGTTGGCATGGGGAAACGTTCAAAATGGTGAGGAGTTCTTTTTCGAAGGTATTGAAAGGAAGTCGTAAACCTAACTTCCCGAATAAAGTAACATACATATAAGTAAATTTTTGAGGGGAAATGGGGAATAAATTTCCATCTCTGCAAATAGGTTCATCACCATCGCAGGCAATAACGGTTACATCAGTCTCATTGCTTTTACACAAGGTTTGGTGGCGTCTGAAAGCCCTAATCCTAGTAAGGGTAGTCATGGATGAGGTTTCCCTGCGTAAGGCTAGGGGGCCCAGGAATAGAGGACATTATAATGGGTATTCATGGAGGGCGATTACAGTGGCGGCGTGGTAAGGGTTTTTTCAGAGTAAGATATGGATAATTAGGGAAGAAGGAAAATAGAATTGCAAAGCTAAAACACAGTACAAAAATAGAGATAAAGCATAAGAAGCAAGCAAAGGGAGCAAGGGGACAAGCATGAAATTTGAAGGAGAAGGAAGAAATACCTGGAAGAAGGAAATGGCGGTTGAGAAAGGATAGGTGGGAGTCGAAGGAGCGTGAGTGCAATGTGTGAGAAGATGAAGGGATGGTTGGGTTGCGTAGGTTAAAGAGGGAGATGAGTGACGTTTGATATTAAAAAAAAAGGAGAGTAAAATAGGACCGTTGGATGAGTTACACGTGGTTGCGCAAATGCAGGGAATAATTATGATTTTACGGGAAGTGGTGAAGAGCAGTTATTGACAAGACAACTTTTGCTCTCCTCGTTCTGGAGACGAGAAAGTGCAGAAGTTGGAGAGCTGTGTACTGGTCCAAAGAAGGTGGCTCGGTTTGGGGCCGAGATGATAGTTAAGTTGGTCAGATTTTGGGCATATAGCAGATCGGGGGTAGTAGATCGGAGCATCACCAAGGGGGAGAATAGTAACTGAATTTAATTTCGTGTTTGGCAGGATTTTAGGGATTAATAAAAGTTGTTATTATATTTAGAGATATTTTAGGAGAAAGAGATAATTATATTTTATTTTGTATTATTCGTAGAATCTAGTATTTGTAACTGATTATTCTATAAATAAGAAGATTACTCCCATGGTCAAGGGATGGAAGGTTTTTGACCTAAATAAGTCTCAAACACTTTCTTTTTGTTTTGGCGAAGAATTATCTAGTATTTTTCTGAACCAGAACAATTTAATATAAGAAGCATTTTGTGTGATTGTTGCAACAACGATGAAGTTTGTTTTGGGCAAGGATGGATGGAGCTATCTAGCTTGCAATTGCTATAACAGAATAACTAAACAAGTCAGTGCTTTCAAATGCACTACATGTGATGGATATAATCTGAATGCTGCAATCAAGTTAGTATACTAACCTTCCTTTATTATAAGTCATTATATTATCTCAAATGTTATTGTTATTTGGAAAGAATTAGTAATAATTACTTGGCACAATTTTAGGTACAAGTTGGAAGTTCAAGTTTGCTATGAAGGCTCTTTTGCTAATTTTGTTATGTTGGACAATATGTACTAACATAATTGGAAAGACAGCTGCTGATTTGAGGAAGGCTATGATACATGTCATGGTTTAATAGATTAAATTGAGATTTAATTCCTTTTTTTTAATGTATCCTTTGTCTATGGATATATAAGGAATTATAATTTAGTTTAAATAATAAAATTGACAATAGGCAGGTGAGGATGATCCAGGATGTTTTCCTGATGACTTAGATATGGTATTAGGATGCACTTTATGATTTAAAGTTAGAGTACAACCACGAAGTAGAAATGCATCAGTAGTAAAAGCTTATGCAAATCCTGATATCATTACACTAATTAAAGATCAATTCCAGAATAGTGAGGTAATAATTGGTAATGGCTGGAAATGGTTAATAATGGACTCTTTAGTTATATAGTATGTTTGCTGATTTGTAGTGTATGTGTTTGTAACATGTTGTAGATGTAAGTCAGAAAACTATTTTGATGTAGTTCTTGAATAGGTTGTAGATGGAAGTCAGAAAATTGATTGTGATATACCAGCTGCCAGTGACAACTAAATCGTAAGTATTCATATGGGTTCCATTTTTGTTGATTGACTGTATCTATTTCATACAGATTGCATAATTTAGCTCGAAAAGCATTTGTGATTTAAGTGCCGATACAATAGCTTTATTGTAAGTATTTAGCATAAATCAATTTGGTTAACTAAGCAATAGTACTACTTTTGTTTTTTTCACAGTAACCATATTTATACATTGTGGAATAGAAATAGCTAAAGTTATACATTAAGCAATATATACCATAAAATAGTTTAGTTATAGATTGTATAGGAGTCATATTTATATTCATATGTGCATTTGTGCTTATGCAACATAATCTCTCGGGTACAATAGACCATGATCTTGATTCACAAGGTTATAGGACAGTTGCAAAAAGATTGTCTACTCAATCTAGCAGTGATGATGAGATGTCACAAGAGGAGTAATTAGGACAATTATCAACTACTAAGATGACTAAAGTGATCAAGAAGGAGAAATGAAAATTTGTGAATTTGTGAATCAGGTGTGTATATAAGTAGTGTACTATTTTTGAAGCTTTAACTTAAACAAGGACTTCATTGTTGATGTTTACCCTTTTGGAAGCTTTAGTTGTGTATATAATAGAGTCGTCAAAGTGGGTCAAAACTCGTGGACCAACCTGGCCCACCATAGGTTTGGGTCGGGTTGGGTTGAAATTTTTTTACAAATTTTAGTACAAGTCAATTTTTGACACGGCCCACCAAGAACCCGACTCACCCGGGTTGAATGTAAGACCCGTAGAATTTAATTAATTAAATAAATAATTAATTAGAAAATGCGAGTGGGAAGAGCATTTATGACATTAAATTTTGATTGGTGTGACGTGGAAAAGTACTAGCTCAAATGGTTGAGAGTACTTATTTATGTGAGAGGACTTGGGTTCAAGTCCTATGTGTGCCATTTGGGTGTTATTTAATTATTATTGTTTTGATAATATGTTTAGTCATGTTTCTTATGATATAATGCTTGAATTGTATTAGTTACCAAGAAACATGAATTGGTTAAATGGTTGTGTATTGAGTTGGCATTAGTATGGTCATGGGTTCAAAACTTAGAGAACCTAAATTAAACCTTATTTTTGGTATTTTTGGCTTTGGCTTGAATATGAAAAGTTGATGGAAACCCTAGTTGTATGGCAGCCTAGAGGTGGCTGAAAAACAGGAGATAATGAATTTCATTAACAACCAATTTAGCCTCATTTTTCGTTTTAGGTAATTAACCTAGCTTTTAGGCACCCTTTAAAAAGCAACATTGGGTTAACAGAGAGGGTTTTGCAAGGCTGGAGTTATACTCAGAAACAGAGCACGAAATTGAGACTTGGTGAGGTTTGAGTGAGGCATTTTGGGGCTGAATAGAGAGGAGATTAAGGAGGTCTTTGGTGTAGGGTGAATTCAATTGCCAAAGTTCAAGCTAAGGAATCCAGGTTAGGGGAGTTTTACACGATATTTTTATGTTTGAGTATGAATCATATGAATGATGGTATGAACTATATGCATGTTCTTGCTTTGATTGTATTTTTTCATAATTTTGGAAAATCTCCAGGAACCGCTTGGCGGGCTGCTCATAGTCGCCAGGCGACACATGCGCTTTTATATGGTTTGGGGTTCCTAGAGAGGAACCGCCTGGCGGCACATTCCCGACCGCCAGGCGACGCATGACTTCGTACTAAAATTCTGGGTTTTTGGATGAGCTGTCTGGCGGTGATGAACAACCGCCCGGCGAAGCGAGTTGAATTGACTCGATTTTTATGTTTTCGTGTTCTGGAAGGTTTCTGATCGGTGGAAAAGCTAACTTGAGTTATAAATGAATGATTTTGATATCGTATTATGTATAATTATAAGCGTTAGCAGGCATGAATGAATGGAATAGTGACAAAGTGTCTTAGGGTTGAACAATTGGGGTTTTGATGTCGTGAGGATTACCAGCGATTGAAATGCTTTGGAAAATTGTTAATGGATGTGTGTGTAGACTGTGAAGTATTATAATTATAAGTGGGTTTGCGCAAGATGTAATGGAGATTAATCTGGAATGGAAAACTGGGAAAGGTTGGAGGTTTGCAGGTGTGGAAATACTTGGAATTTGCCCAAAAGACTGATGCACCGCCTGACGGCACGGGGCTTGTCGCCAGGCGCCAATGCAGGGATAGCATCTCTGCGTGGCTATGAGGTGTAGTTCTGTTTTGGAGGTTTTGATGTGTAGTGGATATTGGAAATTGATCGGGGTTGGTAGTGTATAGTCTTGAGAATGAGGGATGGATGAGGAGATGTGTGTAAGTGAGAGTATCTAGTATAACTATTACGAAAGCCTAACCATGATATATTGGAAATTTGATGACTAGAGTAATGAAGGGCATAACCAGGTGGAAAATAGTTCGAGAGAATAAAGAATGCATTTTAAATGGAATACAAATGATTAATAAGTACACTGTTTGATATTAGAGATTTAAGACTTAGCCAGGCTAATGTATGGTGCATTGAGAATCAGGATTTTGAATAATTACAGGAGTGAATCTGACATTGAGGCAATGGTGATAGTAAGTAATAAGTACTATGGGCACATTGTGTTATGGAGTGATGAATGAGGTTTTCTTAAGGCAACCAATTTTGTGCACTTGGATAGTTTGCCTTAGATATAAGTAGGAAACTGGATAGTAAGTTAGCCACTAGGAGAACAATTCAACTGAATTGATGAAAGGCAAAGTGAGGATTGATGCTTAGAGTGAATGATTAAATTTGTGCGGAAGTACTCAGATACTAGAACTGTGTAGGTACTGATACAGCGCCTAGTGGTTGGTTTAGACCGTCAGGCGATAACTGTAGTTCCCGTGAGCAGCAGAAAGTGTGGCGCCTGGCGACAATGGATGATGCACCAGGCGGTGATGATGAAACAACGAGCAATAGGGCACTTAGCGCCTGGCGGTACGCGTCACCCGCCAGGCGGTCTGGAAGCTGGCAACGCCTGACGGTATGTGTCCCCTGCTAGGCGATTTAGCTACTGCAGCCAGGCGATTTAGCTACTACAGCATTGAGTTCTGGTTTTCCTGATGGTGTGATCTACAAGCCTTTTGGTAGTGCTTCAAAGGTAGGATGGCTGGTGTTCCTTGAGTTGAGCTCAAAACGTATCCCTTGAGTTGAGCTCGGGATAGGGGTTAAGCACGTGTCATTCCTCGAGTTAAGCTCGGAATGACATCCCTCGAGTTGAGCTCGGGATGGCGGATGAACACGAGGAACCCTTGAGTTGAGCTTGGGTTGGCAAGTGTTGCCGATGTGAGTGTGCTGGTTGTGGCCAGTACGGATGGGTCCAGAGATTACCCTCTTCAGTAGTTAACTGACGAGTTTGGTAGTCTTGGACGTTGCGAACTATGTTTGTATTTGGGAACTCCACCTGACGTTGTGGTGTTTGATCCATAGCAATGGTTTCCCGCACGTGCTCTATCGGTTGTGGCCGATAGGTATGGTAGCAAGTCACCTAGAGGTTATCACTAGAAGAAGTAGAACACGAAAGTCATGGTTGTGGCCATGACATATAGAATCAATTGGGGAAAATCATTTAGTGGTGGCATGGTGTATGTATATATAAATGATTTATATATATATATATATATATATATATATATATATATATATATATATATATATTTATATTTTTTATCTGTTAAGCTCACCCTATCTGCTTGTGTTTGGTGATGATCGTGTGTGCGATACACGTGAGCAGAGGATGTTGATGCAGGTGGTGTTGGTGAGACTTAGCCACGGAGCGGGGATAGCATGGGAGTCTTTTTATTTGTTATGTTTTGGAAATAAATTGTAAACTCTCATGAGACATTTTGGTCATTATTCCAGTTTTAAACGCTATGGCTGTTTTATATTATTTTGAGTTTTACAAATTATGGAAATTTGGACTATTCATATATTTAATAAAGTTTTAAATTTCCCGCGTTTTAGGAAATGGGGTATAATTAAATGAAAATGTTTATCATTTCTTTATTTATTATTTAAAATTCGTAATATCCTGACAGGGTGTTACATTGAACCCCGTGGTGAGCCGGGTTGGCCCACCAACCCGTATGGTCACACACATTATGTTGGGTTTTGCAATGTTGGGCTATTTTTTTTTTACCAAATACATTAGTGGGTTGGCAAATGAAAACCTAGCTTCAACTCCAAATAGATGGGGATAAAGAAGAAGCTTCAAAAGATGAAAATGTTGTGGATTTATCCATTCAAGACTCTAATATTATAGTCAGATAAGTGACAAAAATGATTTGATATTAAATAGTAATTTGTTTATGTTTTATTTTTGGTTTGTATTGGAGTTTAACATCATTTTGGATTGTATTTAGATTATTGAAGTTTATTTAAATTTTAATCCGAATTTTAATTTATGACTTAAGAAAAAAAATTATATTTTATTTTAATTAAGTGGGCTAGTGAGTCAACCCGTTTAACCCACCAACCTGTGGTGGCCGGGTCGGGTTCGAAGTTTTTTCAGCTCGCTTATAAGTGAGCCGGGTTGGGTTGGCCCACTAAGTGACCAACCTGTAGTGGGTCGGGTCGAGTTGGGCCGAGCGACCCACTTTGACAACTCTAGTATATAAGTACTTGCGTACTAGGATTTTCCATTTTGGAAGCTTTAAATTATATAAGTAGTGAAGTACTAATGTTAATTAGGGGTGGCAAACGGGCTAGCCCGGCCCGTTTTGGCCCGGCCCGTATGTGGCCCGTCAAAAAATGGGCTGAGCCGGGCTGGCCCGTCAAACAGAAACGGGTCAATAGTCACAATTTGTCCCGTATAGGACGGGCTAAAGGGTTGGGCCGGGCTGGCCCGTCTATTTTTTTTAATTTTTTTAATTAGTTTTCAAATTTTTTAATTTGTTTTATTTTTTAAATTTGTTTATATATACATATAAATTATTATTAAAGTCATATTTAATCAAATAAAATATTATTTTAACTTTT
>Ga0214542_1003494_pt1 | contig 31997 bp, 17 predicted proteins | sample CNSS1metaG_FD_160096 | JGI IMG/M metagenome (GOLD analysis project Ga0214542, IMG submission 160096) | Root nodule microbial communities from cowpea collected in UCLA plant growth center, Los Angeles, California, USA - CNSS1 | ecosystem: Host-associated > Plants > Roots > Nodule | place: USA...
TAATCTGGATGCAAGGTCCGTTTGACTCATTCGATGAACTAGAGTCTATTATTGCATCAGAACTTTCTGATCCAGCTTGGTCAGCAGCACTTTTGAATGATGTACTACTCACCTTGCATGCTCGGTTTAAGGTAAATGAACTTTCTCTTGTGAAGTTTATATCAATGTTAGGCATACTACTTGGATATGTTCAACAAAGCATTGCCTGAAAAAAGATGAGGCAATTGGAAACCGATATAGTTGAATTTTAGCAATCTTTTTGCAAATAATGTGGATTGATCAGCTGGCTGCAAAAGGCCAACTCTGTTAATTTTAATCTGTCAAGTGAAGGCTGATGGATGATTTACCCCAAGCATGGCCCCTTTCACACGTGATCCTTTTGAGCTTGAAGCATAGAATGTGCATTACTTTTGCAGTTATTTGAAAAAAAATAGGAAAGCAAAGGTCAAACTCTTGATCATTTAGTCATATAGGGTTTAATATCATGTCAAAGACTAACTCTCCTAAAAGCTCAAGTTGTTAGGTGAAAGGATCATGAATGATTTTATATCTAACATTCCTTTTCTTTTAACGACTTGTTAGTATATTTGATTCTGTAGTAATCATATGGTGAATTTGTTCAAATATTCAGTCTGTTGTGCTTTCCCATACCCCCATGCACGGCATGGATTTTTGTAGTTATGCTTTGCTGAAGTGACAACAATATCTTATTAGTAGTCTTCCTCGTTAACTTTGTATAACTCATTGCAAGTAATGGGTAAATGTGTTTATTTTTTGTATTCACGCATAATAGAAAGTGTAAGTTTGCTCACTAGTTCTTTTTCATTTTTGCTTTGAAGGCTTCCCCAGATATGGCTGTTACTCTTCTTGAAATTGCGAGGATATTTGCTACGAAAGTTCCAGGAAAAGTTGACGCTGATGTGCTACAGCTGCTTTGGAAGGTCAGTTTTTTTTCTTTTTCTTTTAGATAAAGTTCATGAAGATATCATTAAAAATTAGAAAAAAAACAAAGAACTCACGGGGGACCAAACCAAAACCCATGATCAAAGAACAAGCTAGTTAGCTATAAGGCAATCCATGAGCTGTTACAGCTGCTTTGGAAGGTCAGTTTTTTTTCTTTTTCTTTTAGATAAAGTTCATGAAGATATCATTAAAAATTAGAAAAAAAACAAAGAACTCACGGGGGGACCAAACCAAAACCCATGATCAAAGAACAAGCTAGTTAGCTATAAGGCAATCCATGAGCTAAACTTCGCTATACATGGAAAGAAGACATGTATTATGAAGAAGTCCAAAGTTATAAAGCTTTGGAAGGTCAGTTTACCTTGATAGCCTTTTCATTATTTTTGAATTGATGTGATTGGTACACATGTTAATAATGGAGCGGTCAAATAATGATAAGTAGAGAGAATTGCAAACTGCAAAACTTCTGAAGCAACACATCCACATTACATTACATAGTAGATGCATGCGCACAGATGCGCAGTTCATTTGATCAAATTTGAGTTTCCTTGATGGTTTTTACTTAAAATGGTGACTGACTAAAGGAATATGTGTTGTCAGACTTGTCTTGTTGGAGCTGGTCCTAATGGGAAACATAAAGCTTTAGAAGCAGTCACAATTGTACTTGATCTACCACCTCCGCAGCCTGGGTCTATGCTTGGTTTTACTTCAGTGGACAGGGTGTCTGCATCCGACCCAAAATCTGCTCTTGCATTACAAAGACTAGTCCAAGCTGCAGTAAGCATTGCTATTTATTCAGAAGATCTTACTCACACTTTGGCTTCTACAACCAAAAAAAAGTTGAATCAAGTTTTTTTCTGACACTTGGTGCTTTTAGGTATGGTTTCTTGGGGAAAATGCAAATTATGCTGCATCTGAATATGCTTGGGAATCTGCCACCCCACCTGGTACTGCTTTGATGATGTTAGATGCTGATAAAATGGTAGCTGCTGCCAGTTCTCGTAATCCTACTCTAGCTGGTGCCTTGACGAGGCTCCAGAGGTGTGCATTCAATGGCAGCTGGGAGGTATATGTTACCCATTTGAGGGTTTTTTCCGTTCTTTACTTGCTTGGTTGTTTATTACCTCCATCTCGAAATTTGAATGATTTTTTGAATGGTATCTCACTACACTATGAGAACAATGATATACTTCATTAGAAAACGGTAGTGTTGGTTTGCCTTCCGGAAATTTGGTTTTGATTCAGCTGCTTGTCATATGTATTATTGCATATTTTTACCTCATGGTTATTTTCTCTTGCTGTTTAACTTAAGTATTCTCTGTTAAATGAACATGCAGATTAGAATTATTGCTGCTCAGGCTCTCACAACAATGGCAATTAGGTCTGGTGAACCTTTCAGGTTACAGATTTATGAGTTTCTGCACACTTTGGCGCAAGGTGGTCTTCAGTCCCAGTTCTCTGATATGCATCTTAGTAATGGAGAAGATCAAGGAGCAAGTGGTACAGGCCTTGGAGTTTTATTAAGTCCAATGATAAAGGTTTTGGATGAGATGTATAGAGCACAAGATGATTTGATCAAGTGAGAGCCAGATCATAATTCCATAATTGCTTCAGAATTGATGATCCTGATTACTAATGTTCATGAATTGCTTATAAACAGGGAAATACGCAATCATGACAATGCTAAGAAAGAATGGACTGATGATGAACTGAAGAAACTATATGAAACCCATGAAAGACTGCTAGATCTTGTTTCATTGTTTTGTTATGTTCCAAGAACAAAGTATCTTCCTCTGGGCCCGATAAGGTACTTATTTATTGAAGTGCATTCCTCATATGAGCTAATTTTGCATATTTCTCATGTATCTGAAGAGATTTGTAGGCTCTTCTGCTTACAGGGTAGTGCAGCAGAAGTATTTCTCATGTCACTCTACCAAATATTTATTTTAATACTTGTCACTGTTATATCTTATGCAAAAAATATATTTTAGAAGGAGATGCAAAAGTGAAGCAGAAGCCTGTTTTGGTTTCCGGGAGTGAACGTCAATCCAGAAATCCCCCGTTCCTGTAGCACTGCTACCATAATAGATGACACTTCTAAGGTCATCAAACTCAAAAGTTTATATAAAATTGTGAAGCTTCCGTAAACTAGACCATATAGTTGACTTGTAAACTACCAGTATACATGATAAAAAAAATATTAAAAAACCTATTAATGACATAAAGCCTTTACAAAATACTATTAGCACAATATTTCAGCACTTCAATTTGATAAAAAAGCAAAATAATAAATCTCAATAATAAAGTGTAATATGTCATTATAACTAAATAAGATCAAACTGTACGAGTGGCTAAATTATATATGTTCATAAGAATGCAAGTTATTCAAGATAAAACATTTTAAAAAGCAGTTAATTTCTTCAAATATCAGTTAAGTAATGGTAAAATGCTTCATTGTAGCTATAGAGTCAATGATGAGCAAAATCTACAGCTGATTTTACATTTGTCGAGTTGCTTCTGATTTGGGAGTTTGTGAGTTGATATGTATTTACTGAGTTTATCAGATTCTATCCAAAATGGATTTAATAGGGTTAACTCAGTTTCATAAAATTGATAGAGTTAACTTGAGAGTTTGACACACAGACACTTCTATACAGTTCGCTTCAATAATTTTTGTCATAATGTTTTGGTTAAACAATGAAACATTTATTTGCTTTTGTTTATGTTATTAGTGTTATTCTCTAAATATGATTTTACTCTAAATTTTTGGATAGTGCCAAACTCATTGACATCTATCGTACTCGCCACAATATTAGTGCATCCACTGGTTTGAGTGATCCAGCTGTTGCCACTGGTATATCTGAGCTTGTTTATGAATCCCAACCACCACCTGCTGAGCCTGATACACTTGATGATGACCTAGTAAATGCCTGGGCAGCAAACCTTGGTGATGATGGCTTATGGGGAAACAATGCACCAGCAATGACTAGGGTGTGCTTTTTATCTATTTTGTTTTGCTTCTCTTTAATTTGATAATATGACATCTACTAGTGGTTGCAAAGTATATTCCCTTCTCACTCTATGCACACACACAAACATAATAGGTTCTCAAATTGTGAATCTCCAAGCTAATTTTTCAACTGTGAATATTTGTTTTGAATCACAAGATTCAACAACAATGACTAACTGCTTCAAATATGTCATATACATGAGGATATATAGTGCACAATGTAATAATTTTTTAACTAGAAATAGATAGAACAACAAAACTAGATGTCTTTTAAAACAAATTTATCCGCTATATATGAGTTTCTGAAGCCTGTATTGTTTAGAAGAATGGAAACAAAGCAATGAAAAATAGATTGCATTCATTGGGCAAGAGGATGGAATATAAAATAGTGAAATAGTCCATTAGGATAAGTACAAAAGTGCCCCCTCAATTCCTAAATTGTGACTCGTGATGGTGATATGAAATTGCTCATATTTATTCGTACAGTAACACACAGATAGTTTAAAGTTTATCTTGTGATATAAACTGTGAGGTAGTCAAAGTGTACAATTTGAGTCGTGAATGGTAAGATTCTGATAACATTCTGCAAATAGACACTTTTAATCACAGTTATAGAAAAGGATAGGATCAATTGAGACTAGTGTCAAATTTAAACCACTGAATCATCTGATATTATTTTGGTGATTATGTGTACCTAATTTGTAATAATTTAAACATTTCTAGATATGTAATGTAATAGCAGAAATTTATTTATTTTTTGCATAACATGTACATTAAATTGAATTGTTATGAAGTATCAATAAATCTTGCCCTGCTTTTTTACATCTTTACATTCCCATATTAAGAAAATTACTTTTTCAGGTAGTTGCATTTGAAAATTAGAAACTTTTTCTTTACCTGACTCTCAATGTTTTTATCTGTAAAGAGGGATGCCAAACTAGAAACTGCAAATTGTTAAGTGGTGACTACCAACCAGCCTCTAAATTTTTTGTTCGAATCCAGTAGTTGACCATTATTAACTTTTGCATGTGATGAATGAGATGCAAGTAGCGGTTGAAAATTTTGTTCTTTTGTGAGATGAGTCATATAACAGCAGAAAACATATTTTGTTCAATTAATAAAGAATAGAAACTTTATATAGTCGAAATAAAAAACGTGGACTATGCTAACTTCCACATGAACGTGTGGAGGTTAGCAGTAAGTGTGTTTGTGAGCAAAATTTAAAGCTAAATATGCCTTTTCATTCGAAAGTAAATTGACTTTAAATTGAAAACACTTTTTTCTTTGGATTTAGGTAAATGAATTTCTGGCAGGTGCTGGAACAGATGCCCCAGAAGTTGATGAAGAGAATATGATCTCTAGGCCTTCAGTTAGCTATGATGATATGTGGGCAAAAACACTTCTAGAATCTTCAGAGCTAGAGGTAAGGATTAAGCCAGATCCTTTTTAACCCTGGTGCATTGGGTCTTGAACTTTGTGGTTTGACTTGCATCCATTACTTGTGAAAACAGGAAGATGACGCAAAATCGTTGGGATCATCATCTCCAGATTCAACAGGATCAGTTGAGACTTCAATATCATCCCACTTTGGTGGAATGAGTTATCCTTCACTGTTTAGTTCACGTCCATCCGGATATTCACAAACTACGGTACCAAATATTAATATTAAGAATCAATTTGTTTTGCCACATGCACTGTGCTTCTAATTTGATGCTATTCTGAATCATCTATATTGGATATTTTATGCATATTTTTGTAAGCAACGATAATATTGAATGGTCAACTCTTAGAATTAGTGTTAGTTAGAACCATAACTCTTCCATTGCCCTTGAGTTTGAGATTGCAAACTTCCCTAAACTTTCTGAAATCAGGTTACAGGTACAAAGGGAATTATAGAAATGGTGTGGTTGCATGTGGCTCACAGAAGTCGATCTTATATTCTTCCTGAGAATTTCTCTAGTATATATTGTTCGTTTTTTAGATAAACCTTTGAACAGTGCATCACATAAGTTGGTCCTACATTCTACCTGAGAACTTCTGTTGTATACACTGTTCCTTTTTTAGATAAACCCTTGAACAGTGCATCACATATTATTGCATAAAATACCACTTGTTGATCTGAGATTTTCTTTTTCAATTATTTGAACTCAAATATGGAATAGACACGTATACTTGTGTAGATTTTTGCCTCTTCAAGAATTTTAGATTAACAGATTTCACTGGCATTTATAATTGGTTTGTAATTTTGAATAAGATTCCAGATTGCCATGTTGTACTGACACCTTTTTGCATTACTGATACAACAAACCAACTAGAGTAACCAACAATTAAGTCATCAACACTATTCTCTCATGCTTATGTTCGTGTCAGCAATATACCCGATTTGGAGACAAAATTTGATAAAGGGTTTTATCGCGTTTTAAGTATATGTGTAGTCAAAAAGCATGTGCATTGCATGTGTAATGTAACTGTTCAAATTAACTATTAAATTTGATTGAAAAGGAAAATTTACTATAAATTGTATTACATTTGGGTGTGTTATGCTTAAATTGACGTACGAGGGTGGAGAGTGCAACCAAAGTGATATTTTAGAATAGTAAGTGCCTTTTACTCCATAATCTGTAATCTAATTGTTGGAATGGTTATGGAGTTTAGGCAGGGATGGAAAAAAATAATAGAAATTCAAAGTATGATAATAAACTGATATGACGTTGAATTATAAAGTGACATGAATGGAATTATAGGAGCTTGAATTATCCTAATTTACTGTGCATCATTCTCCCCAACTGAAATGTTCTGTAAATATTCTAATAAAATTTTTGCATCAATAAGTTATTAATCTAATTACCTTACCTTGAATGTTGTAATATTATCACACATTTATTAACTTTTTATTGAGCCATAACTCTGCCGTTGTCAACTTTTGGATTCGAAATTACTTACGGAAATTTACATTATCCATGGCAGGATAAGGCACCAGCAAGAGGAGGTGGTGGCCCCTCTATGTATGAGGGTCTTGGTTCTCCGGTAACATCTCTTGACTTGTTTTGGAGTATATTTGGATGAATTTCTATAAACGTACAATTAGGAAAAAAAATGAAATTAATTTCTCTGTAAGTTAAAGTTAATCTGTATATAAGTTAAAAATAAGTTAAAAATAGTATTTTAGAGAAATTAACGAGAGAATTTTTTACAAATTAGTTTATGTTTAAATTAAACTAATTTTATTTTATGGAGATGTTTATTTCTTTTATTTTTCCTAGAAATGCCTATTCAAAAGATTTATCCGAACAAACACTCAGTTTCATTTTATTCTTCTGATCTAGTTTTAATATTTAAATCCCAAAATATTTTCAGATAAGAGAAGAGCCTCCATCATATGCATCATCTGTCATGCAAAGACACGAGTCATTTGAGAACCCCCTAGCAGGAAATGGGTCGCACAGTTTTGAGTCTCAAGATGACGAACGAGTATCATCCGGAAATCCTCAATTTGGAAGTGCACTTTATGACTTCACAGCCGGAGGAGACGATGAAGTAAGTTGGTTTAAAATCAATGAGAAAAACCGTCGAACCAGCCATTTTAACTGGGAAATTTGTAAATAGGTTAGGTCAGCAATCTAAACAATCCTCAAACACTGAATAAAAAATTGATGCAAAAATAGTTGAACTAGTGCCACTAAACACAATTTTGAACCTTGACCTAAAAACAAAAACAACACAAAACCTAAAGAAAATGAGTTATGTTGGAAATTAGAAATCAACTTTTGGTATGGGTAATTGAAACTAAAGATCTATGGCGGCAAGAAACATGCAGCTGTACAATGCAAATGCCCACAAACGTCTTTACAAATCTGGAACCTGAAATGTAATGCTCGCACTTTACAAATCCGAACCTGAAAAGCAAAAGTATACAAAACTTAAAAAAGGGTCAGTAATATTGGAAATTAGGTTCAAATGTTGATGACTATTATTTAGCCTTTTCATTATTGATTATTTTAACCTCTCAAGCCTATATAGTATGCTCATATAATTCGAATTTAAGTTTTGCATTATATAATATAAAATTAAAATATATATAATTATCACCGATTCAACCAGTTGCAATGAATCATAGACCTTTAACTATACATATTCAATGACTACTTTGATGCATATTTGATATTTCTTTGGACAATGCCTTTCGGCTTGTTGTGTTCATGAATTCATGTATTATCTTGGGCAGGCATGGATATTTTAAATACGAACATGATGTAATTGCTTTCATTGTTTTTCCTGGCAGTTGAGTTTAACCGCGGGAGAAGATGTTGAGATTGAGTATGAAGTAGATGGCTGGTTTTATGTAAGTGTGGAAGATTTATATTTGTATTTCATCTGAAGTAGAGACGTAGATAAGTAGAATTTACATGGATTCCTCATGTTTTTAATTATGCATAGGAGAATCAATTGTTGATGACCTACTTTGCGGTGCAGGTTAAGAAGAAACGCCCTGGTAGGGATGGCAAGATGGCTGGATTGGTCCCTGTTTTATATGTTACTCAATCTTGAATAATGTACGTAAGCTGTTGTAACATCCGAGTCATGTACATGGCTTTTTTTTTTTTTGGTTTATTTTATCCATTATGGCTTTTATATGTTACTCCTGTCCTATGTCATTCTGGCTTTTCTCCTTCGATATCTTGTATCCTGCTCCCCAATTTGTTCAGTTGTATGCTATATCCATGTATCATTTTTTGTGCTATTTGCTTCCGAGTGTTTACTCATTTATCATAGTATAGGGGTTTCGAATTACTTGAATGTGTGTTTATTCTTATACAGGGAATTCAAATATACCAAGTGAAAGTCTCATATTTTTGAGGTCAGAATTATATCTTGTCTTCAAATCCATTCAATACTCATATCATCACATCTCCTGATAATCTTTTAACTTTTTTTATACCCTTGTCTTTTCCTACATCTTCCTTCTCAAATACAAATGAAACGTGCAACAAGATGGGGATGTTGTGGCTGAACACTAGGACAATTTCTAACTCAGAGCTTAGAATCTAACAATTTATTATTTATCACAAATTTAAATATTAAGTGTTTACTAAGAGGTTAGTATGTAATACTATTGTTTAATCTATTTTATTTTAAATAAATCTTATTATAAATTTATCTTTTTCCTTCTTGTCACTGATTTTAAATTCCTATCCTTAACTTGATTTGAGAATTTACAAGATGAAACGAACATTAATTTGACTCAAGTATTAAAAGCTGAGGTATGAACATTTAAATAACAGTCTTACCAACTAAAAAAATTTAAATTTAGTATTTTGTTTAAAATTATATATTAGTAATCATAAAATTCAGTAATAAAAAAAAGTCATCTAAGAATTTCTTAATCATTCACTATTATTCATATCTTAAATTATCTGTTTAAAAAAAATGACAACGGTGATCTGCTAGCAGACAACAAGAACTACCAGGTTTCAATTCAACCCTCCATAAAACAGTTATATATATACATATACTTTGAAATTCTAAATACTCTTTAATGGTGAGGTATACATAATACATATAATAGTTTTTTTTTTTTTTTGAAATTGTATACATATGCAGATGTTGTACACTCACATATAATAGCAAATGCATCAATTAGACTGATATCTTTAGGGAATATCTTCAAACAAAAATCGATATTTTTATTCAGATGTATAAAAGTTGTTTAAATAATTTTTAAACTAATATCCAAAATAAATAAGAAAATAATGTTTTTTTTTAAAGCAGCGAATTGATGGCTGCGTGCATGCATGCACTATTGTGATTTAAAGGTGATAAGATAAGTTTCCGCCTTAGGTCTGACGTTTTCTCTCTTCTTATCATCTCTGCCTAACACGCTTTCTTAAAGTGTATGTCAAAGAATCATTCATACATTATGTCCAAGAATAAAATCATACAATAATTTTCAATTATTTAAAATGTATATAAATACACACATATATAGTCAAAAAATAGTTTATGCAAAAAAAAAATCAACATTTTCGCTATATTTTTCTTTCACGTGTCCTTGAGTATTTATTCAAACATATTGATAATTATTTATTATTCTCTATTCTATTTTCTTTCAGATACATTCCTTGTTATTTCGCCCCAATTTTTATATACATTTTTCTCTTATTTTAACCTATATGACACTTAAAGCAAGATAAACTTTGTTTAGAAAATCAGACTACGCTCGACTTGTTAAACCGTTTCTTTTTATCAGATAAAATATATTAGTACTTCTTGGGGCTCTAATACTTTTACTAAACTATTTACAAAATTCCTTTAAGAAAAGGTTTCATGAAGCTACAGAATTCCTTATTCCTTATTAAATATTAATTTAAGTATGACGATATATTTAATTTTAATCAGTATACATATTTTGTAATGTAAGAAATATATAATTTTATGTTTATTTTAATTTTTAACTTTATAAAAATAATTATTATATTACTTTAATATTATTCTATATATAGGCTACTGTCACCTAACGTGATAATGTGGAAAAGGTAAATATTAAAGCCTATCCGAATTTTTTTATTATTTCTTGTTTGCCTTGTGAACGTTGGAGGCTGGAATATTTGGACTCCAAGTCTTTCTTTATCTCTTACTTATCGTGCCTCGTTTATTTTTCTATTTATCTTTTTATAACCTCTCATAAGAGTTTATTATTATTATTATTATTATTATTATTATTATTATTATTATTATTATTATTAATAAGTCAATTTTAGTTTGCCTATGAATAGACGTCTCTCATTTCTTTTAAATCACACTTTTCCCTTTTCTTTTATTATAAGTTTTTTTTCCTTACAAAAGCTTGTTTTGCTAATTCTATATTTTTCAGAAACTTTCTGTTGTATTCTTAAAAACTTGCACAACATATTCATATTGGGAACAAGTCTTTAAGAACAATTAGTTATTAAGACAATGATCATTAACACCTCAATAAACCTATTTTATTTTATTCATATTCTTATTCGATCTTTACTGTAATAATTATAAGAAGTGATAAAGCAGTATATAACTAAATGAGAAGAAGAAAGAGAAAGATCGTAGATTCGAATGTTAATATTATACTTTTAGAAATACGAATCCGGATTCCAAATTTCACCCACTCACCCCTATTCCGCATAAAATTTCTGAAAACTTATTTTCGGGTGGAGATGAAATTTGATGGGGTGCAGGAAGTTACTTGTTAGTCCTTTAACCTAAAAGCTTTTTAATGTGATTTTAGGCAATAGTTTTTATTAATTATACACGCATTTAGTCTCTTTAAAACAAATTATTTTAATTTGACTTTTGCTACCTTTTTATTTTCTTTAAAATGAAAATTTATTATTTTTAATTTATAGTATTATGTGTCACTGAAATTAATGATTTGAAATTTTGAAATAGTAAGGATCAAATAAAAATCTTTTCAAAAAATTAAAATTAAAATTATCATATTGTATGAAGAATATAAACCATGATTTTAGATTTTACTGAAAGAAAATAAAGAATTATCTTACAGATATCGAAATTAAAATGTGCCTATTTTACAATTACTAAAAATATATTTAGAACTTTTTAATAATCCTTATTAATTTTAAGTGGTCATCGCGCAAGCACTGATACTCCCAGACACTATTGGATTTGTTGTTATTTCTTATTCTATTTTTACTTATTTATCATTTTTAATTTTCAATTTGAATTTAATTTTCTTAAATACTTTAACTAGTTTTATTTACTTAATTTTTTTTCCCTTTAAATTAAACGGAATCTGTTAGATTTACACTGGATTTATTTTCTAGGCGATACTATGGAAAAAAAAAAATCATATTTTCCCTTCAAAATATATTTTATATTTGTTGAGTTCAGAATATTCTCTAATTTAGAATTAAAGACACCCTCATATGTATTAATGGATGAACAAAATACACATATATTATGAAATTATCAGTAATGCTCCCGTGCTGGTTTGGATTGAGTTTGTAAAACTCATTATTTTAACTCAATCAAAATTGAGCAAAATTGAATTGAATTTATGTAATTTTTCAAAAACCCAAATTAAATCAATTTGATGAATGGGATTTATTTAGTTTGGATAAACCGACATTGGAGTTTTAAATTTTTTTAAAACTGATGGTTGAAATATACGGACACACGATACTTCAACATTAAACATATATAATGTGATCTCTCATTATTTACAAAATAAAAATATGAAAATATTGTTTTTGCTTTATGATAACGCTGTACAATCATATATGCCTCTTTTCTTTGTTGTTTTTACAAGGAAAAATACTTTTTTTTTTTTGTAAAGTGAACCTATATAATAATAGATTAAACAAGGATATCTTAAGTTTTAGTAAATATAATATTTAATTATATTTAAGAGTAGCTATAAATAGTTTCTAATATTTGGGTACTTTTCACTTTATTGATTTGGTACCCTTAATTATTTGAGTGGCACAAAAAAGTTAAAGACTATCGCTGTGTGGCTGCAAGCTGTATATAAGAGAGTCCAAAACTGAAAATGTCGACCTAAAACTGATAAAGATTCGTGGCTTCTTATATATAACTCAATATTAATTTTCCTTCTTTTCTAATTTTGCATAAGTCCGTACGTGATGCACACTATTTAATATGTAAGAATTAAATAAAAAGTTAATAATATGTTTTTATCCATCGAGTTTTAGTAAAAATTAAAATTAATCCCTCTTGAAAAATTTAAATCCATTTAGTTTCTCAACTCTTTAAATGCATGAATTTAGTTTTTTTAACCAAATTTTATTAAGTTTATTTTATGTTTCAAACATATTTTATTATAATATTTTAGTTTATTTACGCCGTTTGACATATATTCGTTTTAATGTTAAGAAATACGTTTGAAATCACAAATAAACTAAAAAAAATTAATTTAAAAGATTAAATCCACGCATTTTTAAAGATAAGAGACTAAATTAATTCAAGGTTTCCAAAATATACTAATTCTAATTTCTAATAAAAGTCGAATAAATTAGTTTAAGATTTTTAAAAGATACTAATTCTATTTTTTAATAAAAGTTGAATGAGAAAAACAAATTTAACCCTTAATTAACTGAGTAATAAGGCATAATGGAAAAAGAAAAATTAAAGCCAAAAATGTAGGTTTGCATTCCTGAATCTCCATTGACAACTTTTGAAGTTAGAAAATTGTTTATTTATTTACTATTAATTTTACAGAGATTTATATATATATATATATATATATATATATATATATATATATATATATATATATATATATATATTATCCCTTATCTTTTTTATTCATCAAGTTCTTTTAATAATTTTGCCTAAAGTCTCAAAGTTTTACTTACTCAACTAGCCCTTACTTTTTCGAACGGGGAAAACTTTAAGCAAATCTAAACCTAATTTTTCTTTCTATCAGAATCTGGTCATGATTAGACATATATGTGAAGAAAGTCAAATTTAATTATACTTATCTTATCTATTCTTTCTTATTAAAATTTCAAGGCTCATACTTTAATGAAGAAAACAAACATTTGTAGGTATTTTATTGTATTTTGGATGAACAAGGAAAGTTATATGGTGAAAATGGAAGCCCCAAGTACAGTAAATAAGTATAGTTCATATAACTGAAAGGTAAAGTACAAATTATTATCTCATCAACCCCAACTGATATTTTAATACAAACAATAATCAGTTGGAATATTGACAAGTCCCTCCAATACAAGAAATTAAAGGATGAAGTGTAAAAGAATAAATATAAAGCATTGAAAAGATTTGGCGTATAAATATATATGTATGTGTATGGTGTAGATTGATTTGTAGAAAACTCAGAAGAGTTTTTGTGTTGATTTAAAGGAAATTAGGGTTTGTGAGGATAAAGACGAATTGGGAGGTTGTTTGCAGGAATGGGCATAGGATCAACGATGATTTTTTCATCTGGAATAAGTTTTTCCCACTTAAACCTCTTCACTAAGTTGTGCATGAAAACCAATATTTCCAACCTTGCGTACTCTTTTCCAGGGCACATTCTTGGTCCTCCACCAAATGGCACAAAAGTGTAAGGAGCTGGTCCTTTTCCTTCGAATCTGCTTGGATCAAATTTCTCTGGCTCTTCAAAGTATTCTGGATTTTTGTGTGTTGCATTTGCACTCCAATACAACTACACACATATATAGCAAAACCAAAGTCATCACCCAAAAAATAATTCATTAGATACAGATAATATTAAATTACAGCACATATAAACTTCATCTTATTGAGTTAGTTTACTGATATTGAGTTAGTTCGGTAAGGTTGAAGTATATTTAAATATCATTACTTTAATATTATACTCATTTAGAGTTTATCTTAATCAAAATTTAGACGTATTGTATTATTTGTTATTAGGTTTACTTGATTTTTATTATTGGAAGTTCTACATTGATTAAAGATAAGATAATATTATAATATATAAGTTTTAAGTTTTTAAGGTTTTATATTGAAAGTGATGTTAAGTTTCTCATAAGAATAATTTGTCTTGATGGTAACTAAAAGTATATTAAAAAGATAAATGGGTGGAAGAAATATATATTTTATTGTGATAAAAATTCATTGTAAAATCCCACCTCAAATGTTATACAAAATCTTACAAATATATTGTCTAATACTTTTAAGTTTTTATTTTATGAGTGATTTAGTGTTCGTGATGCCTCTTTCAATAGAAAGAAACAACAGTTTATTGTTATAGAAAATAATCACATAACTAATAATGCTTCAAGCCACATGTAGTGAAAAATGGAAAATTAAGAGAGTGTACGTAAAGTTATTTGGCTGTGTAGTATTCAATTTTCTTACCTTCCATCCCTTTGGAATTGAAAACCCATTGAAAGTAAAGTCATGCATAACTTCCCTAAAACCTCCTTGAAGTGGAGGAGCAATTCTCATCACTTCACAAGCTACATTCCAAGAATATTTCATCTTATTTATATCATCCCAATTCAATAACTCTCCGGGCAATTTCGACTTTGCAATTTCCATTTGCTCTGAAACAATCACACAAAAAATTAAGTATATATATAGATATAAATGTTAAAGTGTCACATCTTATATTAAAAAGCATTAATAAATATTTATTTATTTTTTTACACAAATACTCTCTTTTAAAACAATAATGTATTTTTTCATATAGAGAATTCTTAACTTTTTGTTTTAGTTTTGGGCTTGACTTAGTTACCAAAGTGCTTGTTTCAGGGTGAAGTACCCCGAAAGAAAGGTTTCTTTCTGCTGGAGCTGTATATAAAAAAACTAAGTTTTACTGTGTTTTTTTAGGTAAAAAATTATTATGAATTCTACCAAATTTTGATAAAAATTGCACGAAATTAGAACAACAAACAAACGCATAAATGATGAGGTCATCTTTGATAATTTATTTTGGATTTTAGTTCGTAATTCAAACATCAACCGAATCATGTAAATTAAATCGGTGAAGTTTGACGCAAGTTAAGAGGATTGAAACATGAAGCTTTTGACTTGTGCACTTGAAAGTTGACTTTAAGTACGTAAGAGATGTTTGTGGGTATAAATAATTTTTCAACAAATATTTACAAAAAATAATGAACTAAAATGAATAAAAGGTTAATTAATTAATAAATTACCTCGATAGACTGCATCATAAATGTGAGGGAGTTCAGCGAGGAATTTGACAACGAAAGTGCATGCAGCACTTGCAGTGTCATGACCACCGATCAAAAGTCCCAGAATCTTGTCTGCAATGTCCAATTCAGTCATGAAATGTCCGTTCTCATCGCACGTGAGCAGCATGTGAGACAGTATGTCTTGTGTTGCTGAAGCTTTTCCTTCGCCCAAACCAACTTTCCTCTCTCTGATGATCTTCAACAGCTCCTTTCTGATGCTTTTTGCTGCTTTGATAGCTTTGTTGAACGGCGTTCCGGGAAGATCAATGGGCACTGATATGATTCCCGACGCCAAAAGATGAAAAGGCTTCTCAAATTTCGCTACGTGATTCTCATCCTCAACGCTCATAAACAACCGACACGCCAACAGGAACGTGTACCTGTTACAATACCGATTATTTTAATAATCTCTGTTCTATAAATTTGTACGAAATATTATATAAATAAATAAGTAAAAGATTATTAATAACTAAATGTAAGAAAATCGTTAGAAGTCACGATTTTATTTTGAATAAAGTTATTAAGATTTCTGGCGATTTCATTAAATCGTTAGAAATCTAGATGAAAGATCGACATTATTGTTAAAATTTTATTTTAGTAAGAAAAAAGTTGTTTGAAATTATTTGACGACGATTTGACCATTTATATAAGATTAAAATAATATTAATAAAAGTTAATTTTTATATTTTAAAAAAAGAAAATAAATAAATAATTGGTTAAGTATGTTTTTAGTCTCTGAATTTTGGTCCAAAATTGGTATTCGTCCTTGATCGAAACTTTGATAAATTTTGATCCCTAAACTTTTAAAATGAATGAATATAGTCTTTTTAACTCAATTTTGTTAACTTTTTTTTTTAAGTTTCGAACGCATCTCTCGGTAAATATTGGAGTTGTTTATACCATTTGACATATTCTCGACTCAATATTTACTGAGAAATGCGTTCGAAACGTAAAAAAAAATTAACAAAATTGGGTTAAAAAGACTATATTCATTCATTTTTAAAGTTTAGGGACTAAAATTTATCAAAATTTTAACCAGGAACAAATTTCAATTTTAAATCAAAGTTCAAATACTAAAAAAATACTTAAAACATAATTATTTATGAGAAATAACGATCAAATGATAGTTAAAAAAAAGAATTGCGTCAAAATACTGGCGTAAAAAACAAAATGTGAAGAAAAGGAGTGAATGATGAACCTCTTGGCCAAGGGATAGACGGTGAGATGGGTGTGGTTGTCCCAAAGGGAAGAAAAGTGGGTCTGCGCTATGGTGTCCATGATGGGAACGTAGCGTTGGAGAGCCTCGGGTTTCAGGAACTGTGGGAGCAACTTTCTCATCTTCTTTGACTCTTCCATCGAGTTCGTCAGCGCCGTCGTGGGGAACACCTTGTTCACGCTCTCCGGCCACCACATCGCCACCAGCTTGTTCTCGTTCGAGAACAGGAACTTGTTGGAGGCGGCGCCGCAGAACACCACCGCGGGTTCACCCAGGATGGAGGTTTTGAAGAGGTCGGAGGAGTACTTGATCATGCGGTCGAAGATGAACTTCTCCGGATGACCTTTCCATCCGGTGGAGAGAAACTGGAGACTCTCTCCGATGACCGGGAAACCGGTGGCTCCCGGTGGCAGGTTGGGGGCGGAGAACGGAGAGCGGTGCTTGTGGAAAAGGAAGAAGAAGAATGTGGTGACGAGAGAAACGAAGAGGAGAAGGAGGGAAAGGTAGAAATGCTCCATGCTTTTGGCGTGTGCGTGTGTGTGTGATTTTTTTCTCGTTGAAGTGAGTCACTCACTGCACTTTGTGGGTGCCAATTTATAGACACAATGTCATGATGAGGTGTGAAATTTCGTGGGTGCCTCATGCTCCTTATATACCGCATATGCCACTCAACATGAGAATAAAAAAACTTGCACACAGTGAAAAATGTGTTCGATTCAAACTTATCTTCTTCTAAATCATGATTAATTACAAAATCCTATGACTAATCTTTCATTTAGTAGATTTGAAAAACTCCTCATAAAGACTAAAAAACAATGTACGTTGATTATTACATCATCACACATTTATGGTGTATTTCAAGCATTTAATACCGAGTTTTATGACCGGATAACTCTTTAAATTCCTAAATTAATTAGAAATTATAGATAGTTTTATTGTAAACTTCAATAAGTTTATTGTAATTCGGATTAAATCAGAGAATTTTTCGATAGAAATGTCATTATTTAAAATGTTAAATGATTTAATTAGAGTGTTGTGATATTTTTTTATCATAGTAAAATCTTTTTGAAGTTGAGACAATTTGATTCTAACTTCCATCACGGGTCACTCACGCCAACAGTTATGTAAGAAACATATTAAAAAAGGAAATTTCGAGTCCACTGAAAATAATATTTAAAAAAAATATAAACTAAATACAAAAAAAATCTTAACTTCGAATTCTCGAGAATTAATTTATTTATGTAATGACAATATTTATAAATAAAGTAGTTGTTTTTTTTAAGTACAACTAAAGATGGCAACGAGTCGAGTCAGATACAAATAGTATCTACTCGCAACCTGATCTGCAACAAAAATATCCACTCGTTGCTCATTTACCCGTTGGATACATATTTAAAAAATATCCACGAATTTTTTTAAAATTCACGGGTACTCGTGGATATCTGTATATCTACAAATATTTAAAAAAAGATATATATTTTATAATATTTTATATAAAATTTAAATTAAATTATAAAAATATAAAATATAAATTAAATTTTAATTTTAATTAAATGTAACCTAATAAAATATAATTTTAATTTTAATTAAATTTAACTTAATAAAATATAAATCAAATTTTAATTTTAATTTTTTGTGGGTAGCGATACTCGCGGGTATGGATAATATGATACTTATACCCGATTCGTTTATAAGGAGTATTAAAAAATCTGCTATCCACGGATAATAAATACTAATGGATACTAACTATCCACCATGGATTAACTCAGGGGATACTTGGGAACACAAATAATTTTGTCATCCCTAAATATAACTATATTTTTTTGTTCTAGAAGATTAGTCATAACTTCTAATTGGTAGATACGATCTCAAAATTTTAAAAATAAACCAACAAAGATTTATAAATACCCAAGTGTTTATATAATAATAAGAATTATTGTATAAAATTTAAAAATCATATAAAATTGTAACTTAAAAAATCACAAAATAAGGTTTATTATTAATATATATATATATACACGTTTAAATTCTAAACCATGAAGAGTGGACTTGCTTTCCAAACCTAACATTTTGTCTGCTCAAGAATAAATCGAGATGGGCAAAGTTTCATTGACTTACTTAAGAGAACAAACCGGATAATGAATTTCCGTATTTTATAGTTTTCTATTTTTGTTTTGTTAATTTTACTTTTTCGAAATATAACTATTTAAATTACAGTTAGATGTATAAATATTTTCTAAAACTTTCACTAATCAATTAGAATTTTTAATTAGATAATTTTAAAAATTTATTATTTATAGAAATTAAATTACAATCCCTAAGTATTTAGAATTTAAATTATTATAATACTACATACTCATTTACTTTATATTAATTTTTATTTTAAAAATAAATAAAATTATAGATAGTTTTATTGTAAACTTCAATAAGTTTATTGTAATTCGGATTAAATCAGAGAATTTTTCGATAGAAATGTCATTATTTAAAATGTTAAATGATTTAATTAGAGTGTTGTGATATTTTTTTTATCATAGTAAAATTTTTTTGAAGTTGAGACAATTTGATTCTAACTTCCATCACGGGTCACTCACGCCAACAGTTATGTAAGAAACATATTAAAAAAGGAAATTTCGAGTCCATTGAAAATAATATTTTTAAAAAATATAAACTAAATACGAAAAAATCTTAACTTCGAATTCTTGAGAATTAATTTCTTTATGTAATGATAAATCAATATTTATAAATAAAGTAGTTGTTCTTTTAAGTAGAACTAAAAATGACAACGGATTGGACATGAATACTGTCTACTCGTAATTCGACCCGCAAAAATATTTACCTATAAAATTTAAAAATAGCATAAAATTGTAACTTAAAAAATCATAAAATAAGGTGTATTATATATATATATATATATATATATATATATATATACATATATATATATATATATATATATATATATATATATATATATATATATATATATATGTATGTATGTATGTATGTGTGTGCGCGCACGTTTAAATCCTAAATCATTAAGAGTGGACTTGTTTTCCAACACCTAACATTTTGTCTGCTCAAGAATAAATCGAGATGGGCAGAGTTTCATTGACTTACTTAAGAGAACAAAACGGATAATGAATTTCCCTATTTTATAGTTTTCTATTGGGTTAAATATATTTTTGGTCCCTCAAGTTTGAGCGAAATTTGGGTTTAGTCCTTCATCAAAACTTTTGACCAATTTAGTCCTTCATCTTCCAAAATGCATGAATTTAGTCCTTTTAACCAAATTTTGTTAAGTTTATCTGACATTTCAAGCGCATTTCATGATAGTATTTAAATTATTTATACTGTTTGACACATTTTTGCTTCAATGTTAACTTAAATACTATCATAAAATACGCTCGAAACGTAAGATAAACTTAACAAAATTTGGTTAAAAGGACTAAATTCACGTATTTTGAAAGATGAAGGACTAAATTGGTCAAAAGTTTTGATGAGAGACTAATTCCAAATTTCGCTGAAACTTGAGGGACCAAAAACATATTTAACCCTTTTTTATTTTTGTTTTGTTAATTTTACTTTTTCGAAATATAGCTATTTAAATTACACTTAGATGTATAAATATTTTCTAAAACTTTCACTAATCAATTAGAATTTGTAACTGGATAATTTTAAAAAAATATTACTTTTAGAAATTAAATTACAATCCCTAAGTATTTAGAATTTAAATTATTATAATATTACATACTCATTTACTTGATATTAATTTTTATTTAAAAAATAAATAAAATTATTTTAAGTAAGTTTGTTTAGATAATATCATTATAATCAAAATCAATCACTATAAATATTACTTTGTAAGTCAAGATTTTATATTTAAAAAATGTGTTTGAAAATTAAGAAAACAATATATATTTAAACTGTGCGCCACGGAGCAACCAATGAAAAATCGTGATATTATGTTTTGTTATATACGCAATTATTGTTCGTATTCATTAGCCGCAAGAAATACGAAGCTATCATCCGCGTTTGGCAAAATCCAACTCATTATAAAATCCTCGTTATATTATAACAAGAGATTAAATATGATTTTCTTCGTTAATTTTAAGTAAATTTTAAATTAATTTAGTCATTTATCTCTTGAAATATATCTATTTAATTTTTTTAATCAAATTTGTAGATTTATTTAATGTTTCATACACATTTTAAAATTGTGTTTGAGTTGTTTATACTGTTTGACCTATCTTTACTTTAATATTAAGTCAAATACTATTATGAATTGAACTTGAAATGTCAAATAAGCTTAATAAAATTTGATTAAAATATTTAATTTACGTATTTCGAAAGATGAAAGACTAAATTGATCCAAAATTTTGAAATGGAATAATTTCAAAAATTCACTAAAAGTTAAAGAACTAAAAAAATATTTAACCCTCATAACAAGCTTCCTGTACTTGTAAAAAAAAAATTATGATCTATATAATTGGTTTGCTTTTAAAATTTATATGCCCACAAATTTTATTGTTTTTTCTAATATTAGAGTTTGATAGAATCGTGTTCGTTATCGAAAAAAAAAAATCATTTTATTTACTCTTTCTCCTACTTTTATCAACCAATCAATCCTGTATTTTTTTTCATAGATTATGATTTTTATTTTTATTTTTCTTCTAAAAGTATTTAGGAAAAGTTCTGGTGAAAATATCCCAATATGAAAACTGTGAGCCAATTTAGCCGCCAGCTGCAACCAACTTTCACGTTATTGTTTGCATTGCCCTTTTTATTTTTTCCAATTATTTTTTACAAAATCTTAGGGTTAGACATTAAATGAAAGAAGTACCAACTAATATTATTTTAAGATAATTATTATAAAAATGAATACACTTGTTATACTTGTCCGAACAACTATTTTATCCAGTTGTTACACCTTGATATGAATAAAATAAATACCTATTTGGTTATTTGCTTTGAATATGGATGTTCATTCTTACATTCGTTAATGTTGAGTAATTTAATTACTAAAACATAGTATTTGTATGAAGAAAAATCGTTACTACCAAATGACAATCTTCAATCTTCAATATTGGTTATTTGAGAAATGATAAACTTGTAATATTTCACAAGATTCAAATATTAATTATTTTTTAATTAATATAGAGAGACTTTTATGTTATCTCTTATATAATTTAATTTATTTTTTCGTTATTAATTGTGCGTTGTTTTCTCCTTATTCTTCTTGTTCGTATATTGTGTTTTTATCATTGTCCTTGCAAGTAAGTAGTATTTAGAGACTAGAGACAAGTTTGTGTTATCATTCGTTTAAATAAGTTATTAATGTTTGTATTATATATCACCACTCTTTTATTATAATTTATCGTGACTTTGATGTTTTATTTAACATGTATACTTTATCAAACATGGTTAAATTAAATACCAGTCACGCGTTTTTTGTTTTCAAGAATAATATTTTTGGTATTTTTATTGTTGATAATAGAACGACGGAGGAATTAAAATAAAAGACAAAGGAAACACATATAGGTGAAGAAGAGTAACAATGGTCGAGTGATCTTCTTTCGATGTTTTCGATGTTTTAATAACGTTTTCATTACTCGATTTTTCCTTTCGATCATGTTTATCTTGACATGTCTCATTTTCAACTTTTTGCATACAACATGTTTGACACATCCTTTAATTCAATTGTTTCTCAATATTTTCAACACGACCTAAAATACAATTTGTAGAATTAAGAAGATTTTGGGATTATGTAGTTGAATATGTGTAATGAGTATAAGTCCTTAGGAGAACCACACCCCAAAAACTAGCTATTAGAGTGGGAGAGTCCAAGTCCTTATAAGGCCTCCTCTTTAAGGTGACCTCCCCGATGTGGGACTCATTACAATATATAAGTTAATTTGTATTATTTACCATCTCTTATAGTTCATCTATGAAAACTAATCAACATAAACACTTTTAAATTCCTTTTTAATTTTTCCAAGATGATATAAGACTCAAATATGTGGGCATTTTAGATTCCATAAAAAATGATCAAAATGGTGAAATGGAAAATTTTTAACACTGCGTAACTATATATAATTTCTTCTAATTAATTAATTTTTTTATCAGAAGGAAACTGAAGGTCATAACAAACAAATTCCCTTATTTATAAAATGGTGACAATGATGGATCTTATTAATGAGTTGAAAGTGCTTTGTCTATATCATTTTTATGTATAATTGGAATGTACATGCACACTATAATGATGTGCTGGAAAGTTTTTTGAATACTCAACATACCAATCTTACAACTATGAATCCACATATTATTTTTGGATTTCAAAAACGGTTTCAATATATTTCTTCTTTCGTACAAATCTTTTTTATGAAGTCCCAAAACAAAAGGAAATAAAAATATTCTCTTTAAATCGTGGTAAGTTAAATTTACTTATAAATTGTTTATAACATTTGGTTAATCTATTTTATCATTATAGTAATCATTAGTAATTTATTCTATATACGGTATTAAAAGAAAATATAGTTGTTTAGTTATTTTTCTTACCTATGAAAATTCAGTGTCACAATAGAAGGTTTAGTTAAAAATTATTTATTTTAGTAATATTTTCATGAACGGAATCAGGCTTAGCACCTACGTAATATCTTTGAAACAGAAAATAAAGAAAGAAAGATATAATAATTCAAGTTACTGTTCGTGACGGAGTCCACTAATGAAAAGTAATGCTACTCTGATTTATCTATTATTAAATAATTATTGTTTGAATTCGTATTTATTAGCCACAATAAATACGAAACTATCATCCGCGTTTGGCAAAATCCAACTCAATTTAAAATCCTGTTTTAACAAGCTTCTTGTAAGTACATATAAAGAAAAATTATAAACTATAACTACTTTGATTTTGTAGATTTTTATATATTAACTAATTTTATCTTTTACTTTTTTTATATATATCTATGTTCATACGCAAATGATTTCTATACCTTGGTATAGTCATTTATTCTCTGCTGCAAAAATGTGTGAGATTTGTTTCGTGATAATTTTTTTTAAGATAATGATATTTTAAGTAATTTTAAAATATAAAAAAATAATAAATAAAAACATAGATAACCACTAGATATAACACCTTTTATAAGTAAATCCCCAAAGTTGCATAGACATATCTTTTTAAGATTAATTAAGCATCTTAACCGTTAAGTACAATTGCAAACTCTTTTTGTTGGTTTTAATGCAAAATCTGATAAAGCAGACTAATGGATGATGTAAAATGATTACGTATCTTTAAAGAAGGAGTGAGATAAAACAATCGATAAAGAATGATTCGTGGAAAACATTTCTGACCTAAATTTTTGTGCCGAAGAAGGAAAATAGCTGACATTGTTACGTTACTGATTCATGAATGTGCATGCAGTATATCAAACATATCTTCAAAAAAGATGCTTTTACTACTCAGTCGGCGTTCCTTCAAAATTTTCAGGGCGTCTTCTGTTATTCCCTTTTTTTTTTTTTCAAAGTATAACAAACAGATCTCCGATTCAATTGAGCAACGTTTTTTTTTTTCTTTTCTCTTAGCTTGAGTTTGGAAGACTTTCTTTTGTTTTGAAGTCATTATATATATATATATATATATATATATATATATATATATATATATATTGTTAGGTTTATAAAAGAAGTTTCATCGGAAAGAACAAACATCAATGAAATCTTAATCCAACCACATAAAGTATTGACACCATTCTGAACTCAAAATCTTAAAACAATGGATTTATAGGTCTTTATTCTTATATAGTGTTCTACTTTCTCATCTCTAACAAAGAACTTAAACTCACACTTGAATTCCTAGTATATATATATATATATATATATATATATATATATATATATATATATATATATATAAACTATATCAATTTTATGATTAAAAAATATGTTTAGAAATCAATTTTTCAATTAGACATTAATTTAGAGATAAATTTTTCTTATATCTATAACTTAGTAGTTATTGTTCGTGAATAATTTAAACACTAATTCATAATAAAAACTATTTTAGTTACTAATTTAAAGACTAATTATAAGATATTAAAACTATTTTAGTTAATAATTATTAGTTTATAAATTGATATATAAATATAAATATATACATATTTAAATATTTTATAGGTTATAATTCAATTTAACAACTAAAATTATTATGTTATTATATATTTTAAATAATATAACACTAAAATATAAATTTTTAAATTATTTTTTATTTTTATTTTTAATTAAAAAAGTGAATTGGTAAGTTAGAGTATATATGGATTGTAAATATTAAATCGATATGCCAAGTCTAATTTATAATTTACAAGAAAATACGTAAATAATAACTAATTTTAGAATCAGTCACCAAATTAAATCTTTAAACTAAATATTATTGACATTTAAAATTTTTGTTATTATGAATAAAAATTTATAGTTGGATTCTGAATTAGCTTTTAAATTGATAGTTAAAGTTATCTATCAAAATTACTTTAATAGCTAAACCTTAATAGTTGACGTTAATAGTTGACGCTAATGACTAATTCACAATCTAATTATAATTTTTTATTAAATATCAATAATAATATTAATAATAATATTAAATTTATAAATTAGTATATAAATTAGTTAATATATTATTTTTTTATCTCTAAAATTTGTTGCTATATAGAGAATTTCTTGTTGTAATGTAATTGTTATGATAACCACTCAATTACCGACTAACATCTTTTCCCTGTGTTAATCTCTTTGACATTTTATTTGCTATAAATTCGATGAACTCCTTTAATAAATATGAAAAATTTCCTTTGCCTTTATAAGAAAAAGTATGCCAGTTTGTTAACTTTTAATTTTAATAATATATAGTGGCGGTGTGTGTAGGGTTTCAAAACTAAAGTTTTGTCGCATAAGTGATCACATAACAGCAGTTACACGTCTTGATAGCAGTATTAAAAAAATAAAATAAAATAAAAAATTAGACCACACACTTTTTTGAGAAGACTTGTGGTGTTTGGAAAAATAAAAGTATAATGGTACGTTGAATTCATTAGTTATATGAAGCACTGAATCTTCTTTCACAGAGAAAGTCAATGACTAAAGCAACCACGCATTTTTATTTTCTTTACCTTGTTTTCACGATTAATGCAACCCTAATTATTCAGCTCTCGCGTACCACATTTCTCTTTACGTGTCACCCACTCTCTCTAATTTATCAATTTTATTATTTTTGCTAAGCACTCGCGTAGCACAAGTTACTCTACGACAAAATCAATAAATAAATAAATAAAACACCATTGTTATTATCAATACAAAAAATGTAAGAAAAAAGAAGCATGTATATTATTTTTTATTTTTTTTCTGAATCAAAGAGTAGAAAAGCAGAAAACGCGACAAAATAAAATTAACGAACGAATTTTCAATACAGGAAGTCATCGTGTACGTTCAGTTTATGGAACTTATGTCTTAAGAAATACCCTTTTTTTAGAGAAAAAATATATAACTTTAAGTATTTTATTTATTATTATTAATGCAGTAATAAATTGTGGTGAATTCTCAAAAAGAACCACTTTTAAAGTATATATGTTCTTTTATGTTTTTGAAAAATATGTTTTCCTTTTTTATATTTAAAAACCATTTACGTATAGAAGGCAAACCCTAGATGTGTAAACAGTGAAGCATGCATGTGAGCTTGTGGTGGAGCAGTTAATAAATAGTTTGTGTTTGACATGAATATCGGAAGCAAAACATTGAAGTTAACATGTTTTTTATAGGTGAGTTGGGATTATTAAATATTACTCAAAACATGGACATTTAGTACAATAATAATAATATTAATATTAATAATAAGAAAAAGAATAGAGTATGTATTTTAAATATATTAAATATAATAAATAAAATATATGTATTGTTAATTTTGTATCATATTTATAACCATATATAATGTATATCATTATATTCTATTTAGTATAATTTTTTATCACTAGTCTTTTTCTAATCTTTTTTTTTTTTTGTTATAGCTTTAAAACTTTATTGAATGTAAAACAGGAAAAATAATTCTTGTACACTAAATTAGAAAATTTCTTTATTTATAATAATAATAATAATATTATCTTTATTTTTATTTCTTTATATATATATATATATATATATATATATATATATATATATTGCAGGACCAAATAATATAATACCTATACCATATATAAGAAGATACACATTTATCCTTTTAATGAGAAAAAAAATAATTTATTTGTTTATTTTATAAAATAAATGATTGAATAAGTTTTATTTATTAAAAAAATTAAATAACTTCTTTTTTAACAGTCACATAATTTTGTAGTACTTACAGATTTATATATTTTAAATTATATTATTTTCCTGATAGAAAAAGAAAAGTGATATATATTTTAATCTAATAGAAATGTAACTACAGATGTATTTAGAGATGTTATAAAAAAATTAAATAACTTCTTTTTTAACAGTCACATAATTTTGAATTATAAAAGTAATAAAATTATAGAAAAAGAAAGTGATATATATTTTAATCTAATAGAAATGTAACTACAGATGTATTTTCACTTGTTATAATAAAATGGTTATACAGTTTTCTGATTTACAGATTTTTCCCTCTGCAACACGATAAATACATGTGTAAATTTTTAAAAATAATAATGAAATAATAATAATAAATAAAGATATAATAAAAAGTGATAATAATAACGATAATAACAATAAATATATTACTAAAATTTCAAGAAAATAAACAAGAACACATTTCATTTCCATAATTAAGACATAAAATAAGTGATAATTAGATGCGCACGTTAACTTAACATATATTGGAACCATAATAATATATATATATATATATATATATATATATATATATATATATTTGCAGAAGAAAATATTTTTATCCAGCTTCAAACTAACTTATTTTCAATATCAATCATTACGAAAAAGTGTTTAAATAATAATAATTTTATAAAAAAAATTATTATTTATTATAAATTTAAATACTAATTTATAAACTAAAAATTATTAATATTTAAAATATTTTTTATTATGAATAAAAAAAATATTATTAAATTGTAAACTAGTCTCTAAATTAATCTTTAATATTATAATTATCAAAATTTAGACTACGAAAAAAAAGTATCTAAATTATTTACTAATTAATTAAACACTAATTTTCTTTTATTTGTCAAAAAAGAATTGCAAAGACAACAACGAATGACTTTCGAGATTTTCATTTAACCATTTTTACAAGAAACAAACTACTCCAATAACTCGCTAAGGGACATGCTAGAAACATTTGTATAAGATTGATATTTACTAGCTAGTTAGAATAAAGACATAAATAATGTGGAAATTTAGATGCTTTATAAAATTAATTTACTATTACGTCCACGTCTTAGTTTGCGTGTATTCATGTGCTTGTTACCTGTGAAACTCATCCTGCAAAAATTACAACATCATCATAGCCTTTTAGTTTTAACAAATTGGTTTACAATATATACTTTAATTACCGATAACATTCATAATACCAACCAACATCACATCTTATAAATTTATTTTACAAAATTATTTTGTAAAATAATATTTATATTCACTAATATATTATAAATTTATTTTACTTTTTGTTAATGTAAAAATCTTACATACCTACTTATATCTACACATATACGTATCGAGTTTGAGATTATATACTAATGGATGAGCTATAACTATTTGATAACAAGTGGTCTGATAAGTCCAACAAAAAATAATTTTTATAAGGATAAATTTTAAATGACTTTGATGTTATATTAAAAAGTAAATTTTAAGTTTAACTCAATATTACAAAATCGAGTCATAAAGTGATATTTGCATACTTTGTTATATTTTGAGAATTCATCTTATATATAGTTAATGAGAAATATCTAATAATTAATAGTTTATTTATTATAGTTAAATATATTTTTGGTCCTTAACTTTTAGTGAAAATTAAAATTAGTCCATCTTTCAAATTTTGGTTCATTTTATTCCCCAATTTTAGAAATGAGTCAATTTAGTCCTTTTATAATTTTTTTATTAGATTTACCTTACGTTTCAATCGCGTTTTATGGTAACATTTGAGTTATTTGACACATTCCCGCTTTAACGTTAACTGAAAAATACATTTGAAACGTTAAATAAACTTAACAAAATTTGGTTTAAATGACTAAATCCAAGTATTTTCTAAAGTTAGATGACTAAATTGAATTAAAGTTTCGAAGAGAGACTGATTTTAATTTTTACTGAAAGTTAAATGATCAAAAACATATTTAACCTTATTTTTTATAATTAAGATGATTACATGTTATGAGAGTGGGATAGTGAAAGATGAAATTTGATATTCAAACTTTCTAATGTTACTTTAAAATTCCTTTATTAATATTAGAGTTAGATTGGAATTAGTATCTCTTTAAAATTTTGAACCAATTTCATCTTCGACCTTAATAATGACCCGTCTCATTTTTTAGGACAAAATAGGTCAAACTAACCCGTTTTGCTCCCTTATACGAAAGTAAAAATAGGAGATAAAGGTGATAATAGCATTAGAGTTGGAGCTAGCAATTGAAAGAGTAATATAACAATATGAAAAATGATGTGCCTTAATATCTTGAAAAAATTATGATAAGTTGTAAATCAAATTCTGAAATACTAATGAATTGTGTTAATTATATTTTTGAAATATAATTTACTCTAATTTGAGAGCTAAGATACAATCCAGCACAATGATAATCACTAGTGCTACTTTTGAATTATACTATTTTTATTTTTACTATTTAAAAATAATTAGAAAATTTGGGGTTTCAAAAAGTAAAAAAAATATTATTCATTAATTATTAAATGATTGCAACAATTTCTTTATCATAAAGTTATAGTTTTAACGACAAGTATAAACCCTATTTTAATTGATACATATAGGTTGAGCAAAAAGGACCTCAAAAGTTTTCTAGCTGCAATAAAAAAGAACATGAAGAAAGAAAAGCAAAAATTATAGCAAATTCTTAATTGACTACATTCTTTTCGATTTGACTGAAAAAAAGAAAAGAAAAGAAAAACCCATGTGCGATTCACACTCCATTCTAAAAAGTACACAATATTCTTCCTTTACTTTTCTACATGTTATGTTTTAAGTGAAAATTAACAAACCACAATCATTTTTAAATTAATTTAGTTTGTATTTAGATAATTTCACTCGATAAATAAAACATTTTTTATGGCTCTAATTAATAAATATCTTTTAGAGAAATAATATAAAAAGGTTATAAATTAAATTATAACTAAGAACATTTTAGCTGGGGAAAAAATAATATAGTTTTCGTTTTTCTTCTCTTTAAATGCTTTGAGAAAAGTTATATCATGAACACTAACTTTTATAAAATATTAAGCAAACGTTGATACGTAGAACGTTAGAAAATAATAATAATAATAATAATAATAATAATAATAATAATAATAATATATTAATCCCACCGGTATTCTTCACGATGATACATTAAAAGCATGCATGATCTTAAAAAAAAGATTCTAAAGTGCTTTTTTACTGATAATTGAATAAAATATATTATTTTTGTGATACATAAAAAAAGTTAATATATTTTATTAAAATATATTAATTTAGGTGTTTTCAAATATTGAATAAATATTAAACTTATTTTGAAAATATGAGTTCAAAATATAATATATTACCATAATCCAAAATAATTCCAGTTGTATAGAAATTTAAATTAATTTAATTATGAATAGTATCATCTACATATAATTAATCAAAATTTTATATCTAAATTCTTTATAAATCATCTTAATTAAACTAGTTAAAAACTTCAATTTAATTAACTTTTTTTTAACTTCATTTATTTTGAACTTAAGATATTATTTATGGATTTTTTTTTTCAATTAGATTAGTCAACCAATTTAATTAATTTTCTTCAACTTCATTCATTTTGAATTTAATGTTTATAAGTTCTCTCGGTTAGGCTAGTTAATAACTTCAATATAATTAACGTTGTTCGACTTCATTCGTTTTGAATTTAAGATACCTTTTATAAATATCCTCACTTAGGATAGTCAACAACAATTTAATTAACTTTATTCAATTTCATTCATTTTGAACTTAATAAATTATCTTACTTAGGTTAATCAACAACTTTTAATTAATTAATTTTCTTCCATTTCATTCATTTTTAACTAAGATACAATTAAAAATATGAGTTCAAAATATAATATATTACCATAATCCAAAATAATTCCAGTTGTATAGAAATTTAAATTAATTTAATTATGAATAGTATCATCTACATATAATTAATCAAAATTTTATATCTAAATTCTTTATAAATCATCTTAATTAAACTAGTTAAAAACTTCAATTTAATTAACTTTTTTTTAACTTCATTTATTTTGAACTTAAGATATTATTTATGGATTTTTTTTTTCAATTAGATTAGTCAACCAATTTAATTAATTTTCTTCAACTTCATTCATTTTGAATTTAATGTTTATAAGTTCTCTCGGTTAGGCTAGTTAATAACTTCAATATAATTAACGTTGTTCGACTTCATTCGTTTTGAATTTAAGATACCTTTTATAAATATCCTCACTTAGGATAGTCAACAACAATTTAATTAACTTTATTCAATTTCATTCATTTTGAACTTAATAAATTATCTTACTTAGGTTAATCAACAACTTTTAATTAATTAATTTTCTTCCATTTCATTCATTTTTAACTAAGATACAATTAAAAATATGAGTTCAAAATATAATATATTACCATAATCCAAAATAATTCCAGTTGTATAGAAATTTAAATTAATTTAATTATGAATAGTATCATCTACATATAATTAATCAAAATTTTATATCTAAATTCTTTATAAATCATCTTAATTAAACTAGTTAAAAACTTCAATTTAATTAACTTTTTTTTAACTTCATTTATTTTGAACTTAAGATATTATTTATGGATTTTTTTTTTCAATTAGATTAGTCAACCAATTTAATTAATTTTCTTCAACTTCATTCATTTTGAATTTAATGTTTATAAGTTCTCTCG
>Ga0214542_1003495_pt1 | contig 31993 bp, 13 predicted proteins | sample CNSS1metaG_FD_160096 | JGI IMG/M metagenome (GOLD analysis project Ga0214542, IMG submission 160096) | Root nodule microbial communities from cowpea collected in UCLA plant growth center, Los Angeles, California, USA - CNSS1 | ecosystem: Host-associated > Plants > Roots > Nodule | place: USA...
CAAAATGAAAAAAAATTACCAATATTAGGATCAAATTGAAAAAAAAAAAAAACAAGAGTAGAACCACATTGAAAAAACCGAACGAAAACTAGGACCAAACTACTATTTAAGCCATTTAATTAAACCCTTTTAAATTTAAGGTCATCACAACTTATAATAATAATAATAATAACTTGGAAACTAACTAAAAGTTTTCAGATGAACTATTAATTATTTTATGTGAAAATATATTTATTTCATTTTCAAAATTTTCAAACGTATATAATTTAGTGCATTTTTCTAATTTTTAAAATCTAATTTAATTCAATCTTAATGAAGAATAATTGAATTGAATTTTCTTGTTTTTTAAATATATAAGTGTTTTTAGCAACATATTTAATGATACAATTCATAATTAAATTTGAAGAATTAATCATCAAATAAAATAAATCAATCCACACTTATCAACCATAATAATGATTATTATAATATCAATGTTTGATATTAAACTCAAATATGCCTGTACAATAAATTCAACCAAAAATAAGAGCCCATTAATACCTGAGCTGAAATTAAGAAAAATTATAGTCATGTTGACTTTTTTACAAAAATGTGGTGTAATTTGAATTCATAATTACGAAAGTGGTGCAACTATTTTTAAAATTTCGAATAAGGTCTTCTATTGGAGCAGACACGAGAGAGTAAGAGTAAATTGTGAGACTGTGTTTTATTGAATGAAAGGAGCAAGCCTTTCATACAGAGTAGAAAAGAATAACGGGTTTTGTTAAAAACAGAAATAACAGAATACTTGACTTAATATTGTTTACAAACTAACAAACAAACTAACACTCTTCCTTAAGTCAAGTGTTTAATAGATACAACTCCAACTCTCCTCTTTAAGTCTTCAAATCTCTCAATCTTCAATGCTTTTGTGAAAACATCTACTAATTGTAACTCTGACTTGCAATATTTCACAGAAATTCTCCCTTTATTCACCATGTCTCTCAAGAAGTGATATTTTACTTCTATGTGTTTGCTTCTGCCATGACTCACAGGATTTTTAGACAAGTTTATGGCAGATACGTTATCAATTCTCAGCTCCATAGGTGCTTTTGTACTGATCTTTAGTTCCTTTAATAATTCTCCAAGCCAAACTCATTGGCATGCTGCAAGACTTCCCGATATATATTCTGCCTCGCAACTGGACAGAGCTACCACCGACTGTTTCTTGGAACACCATGAGACATGAGCATCGTTCAGCGAAAACAAATACCCTGAGGTGCTCTTCCTTTTCCACCAAATCACCACTGTAATCTAAATCAACGTACCCTATTAGCTTCAGTTCTGATTTCTACTGTCCGATAGGAAATAATATCCCATAATCTGTTGTGCCTTGGATGTATCTCAACAATCTCTTGGCTGCTAGCATGTGTGACTTCTTTGGATTGCTCATGAATCTGCTTATCAATCCCACACTATAAGTCAAATCTGGTCTGTTGTTGCACAAATACCACAAAGAACCAACAATACGTTTGAACTTTGTCTCATTCACTACATCTCCTGATTCATCCTTGGTTAATCTCAAGTTAACCTCAATGAGGCTCATCACCGCATTACATGAGATCATATTAAATCTATTTAATATATTTCCAACATATTTTTTTTGATGCATGACCATTCCTGCAGCAGTGTAGGTGAACTCCATTCCAAGAAAATAGCTCAATCTTCCTAGATCCGTAATCTCGAATTCGGCCTCCATTGTCTTCTTGAACTGTTCAATGTCTTTAATGTTTGACCCAGTCACGAGTAGATCATCAACATAAAGACATATGATTATCAAACCTCCTTCTGTGTTTTCTTTTACGTACACACCATGTTCAACAATGCACTTAGTGAATCCAAGATCAAGCAAGAAAGAATCGATCCTTTTATTCCAAGCTCTAGGGGCTTGTCTTAATCCATACAAGGCCTTTTGTAGTTTGTAGACCTGATTCTCCTTCCCCTTTACCATGAATCCGGGAGGTTGCTGAACATAAACCTCCTCCTCTAAAGGTCCATGCAAAAATGAGGACTTAACGTCGGGCTGGAATAATGGCCAGTTTCTCTCACATGCAACTGCTACAACCACTCTTATAGTCTCTGTTCGAGCCACTGGAGCAAACACTTTAGAAAAGTCCACTCCTTGCCACTGGAGAAATCCCTTCGCAACAAGCCTTGCCTTGTGCTTGGAGATTGACCTGTCAGGGTTCAACTTCTGTTTGAACACCCACTTTACACCTATGCAATGCTTCTTGGTTAGAAGATCCACTAATTTCCAGGTCTCATTTTTCTCTATTGACTTGAGCTCCTCATGCATCGCATCTCTCCAGACTGGTTGTGTCACAACTTCTTTCTCATTAATTGGTTCAGCTCCTGCCATTAGTGCTATGTGCACTAAATCTCCATCATCATTAACCTGTTCGTCGGAAACCATTTCAAAGTCAACAAACCTGTGTGGCACTACTCTCTCCCTTTGTGACCTTTGAGTCACAACATCTTGTGCCCTGCTGATATTTCCTGTTGTGACTGCTTCTGGTGTAGTTTCACCTGTTACAGATTCTGTCAGTGTTACACTATCAATTGTGCACTTCTTTAAGCTAGTTTGTTTGGTCTCCCAGTCCCAACTTTGGTCTTCTAGTACCAATATATCTCTGCTCAGGACCATCTTCTCTTGGTTTGGATCAAAGAGCTTATATGCTCCTATAGGATGATATCCAATGAAGACCATTGCTTTACTTTTATCCTGCAACTTGGTTCTCTTCTGGTCAGGTATGTGCTTAAAAGCCAATGACCCAAAAACCTTAAGATGCCCAACTGCAGGTTTTACTCCAGACCACACCTTCAAAGGTACTTCACTTTTCAACACCTTTGTAGGACATCTATTAAGGATGTAAACAGCAGTGGAAGCTGCTTCACCCCACAATTTATGTGGCAGTTTTTTTTCTTTCAGCAAGATTCTTACCATGTTCAAGATTGTCCGGTTTCTTCTTTCCGCAAGAGCATTATGTTGTGGTGTGTAGGGTGTTGTAACCTCATGCATAATCCCATTAGCTTAACAATAACTTTCAAATCTGTTAGAGGTGAATTCTCCTCCCCTATCTGTTCTGAGTGTTTTCAACAATTTTCCACTCTCCCTGCCGACTTTAGCTTTGAACTTCAAGAAGACTTCAAACGCCTCACTCTTCATTTTGATCACATACAACCAAATCATTCTACTATACTCATCTACGAAGGTAATGAAATACCTATTTCCACCCAATGAGGGAACCTCGAAAGGTCCACATACATCTGAGTACACCACTGCCAAGCATTTTGTGGCTCTCATCTTCATGTTAGTCTGGAATGGTCTTCTGGTTTGCTTTCCAGCCAAGCAAATCTCACAGACATTCTCTGGTAAGTCTATATCACCAATCCCAGAAACCATATTCTTCTCACAGAATTGCTTTAGACTTCTGAAATTCAAATGGCCATACCTAAGATGCCATAGCCAACTCTTGTCATCCTTCTTGATTGCAGATAGGCATTGCGCATCAACAGCCTTCATGTTAACTTGGAAGGTTCTATTTTTTGAGATCTTGCTTCTCAAAATTAGATTCTTGTTAACATCAAACAACTCAATTTTGCCATAATTTCCCATTACTACAGTAAACCCCTTCTGCACCAATTGACCTATGCTAAGGAGATTACATTTCATCTCTGATACAAACAACACATTTGATATCACAGCTTTTGAACCATCTATCCTTAAGATGACTACATCTTCAGCCCCCTCAACTTTCAAGGTATTGTCGTCAGCAAATGTCACCTTACTCTTTTTCTCTGCATCAAAGTTGATAAGCCACTCTCTATGACAAGTCATATGATTCGAGCATCCTGAATCTAAGTACCATGACTTCTCTTGTGAATTCACACTTCTTGTTGTAGTGGTTACCATCAAGGTTAAGGTTTCGGAAGAATCATAATCATAATCTTCCTGTGCCATATGAGCTTCTTTATCTCGATGCTTCTTTTTCTTCTTGTCAGCATAACATTCAGAGGCATAGTGACCCATCTTGTGACAGTTGAAGCACTCGAGGCTTCTTTTATCTTTCTTCTTGTGATGGTTCTGATACTTTTCTGTTCTTGCACTCCCTTTTGTTGTATCTGACCTGTCATAGTAATCTTGAGTAGTCTTGCCAGACTTATTTTCTCCTTTTGCTTGCTTACCTTTCCACTTCTTCTTATTTTTCGTGGAATGGTGTGTTTTCAAAGCCTGCTCAACATTATCTGCGTCAATCAGCAGCCGCATCTCATGTGCTTCCAAGGAACTTTGGAGTTCCTCGATCTTCATTTGTGATAAGTCTTTAGACTCTTCGATTGCCACTGCAATAAAATTGAATTTTCGTGGCAACGATCTCATAACCTTTTCAACAATCTTAAGATCAGATATTGACTCACCAAGACCCTTCATCTGATTAGTGATCGTGAGTACCTTGGTAAAGTATTCACTGATTCTGTCACCTTCCCCCATCTACAGTAACTCATACTGCTTTCTCAGGGTTTGGAGTTTTACTTTCTTGATCTTTTCCCCTCACGCATGACTTCGAATTAAGATATCCCAGGCTTCCTTTGTAGTATTCGCATTCTGAATCTTTTCAAAGTGGTTATCATCAATGCCTTACTGTCCTTCTACCACATCACTGACGTCTTGAAACCTGAACAACACCTTCATTTGAGTGCTCCATCTGTCCCAATTTTTCTCTATAAGAATTGGAAGATTTGATGAGGTAATATGATTGTCGTCACCAGCCATTCTTCACCCACAACTGATCAAGAAACTGAGTCTTGATTCCCCTACTGTGTTGTCTGCTCTTCACTGCTTTCTTCAACCTTGAAATCTTGAAGCCAAACGTCCCAGAAATGAAACTAGGCTCTAATGCCACTTCTATTGGAGCAGACACGAGAGAGTAAGAGTAAATTGTGAGACTGTGTTTTATTGAATGAAAGGAGCAAGCCTTTTATACAGAGTAGAAAAGAATAACGGGTTCTGTTAAAAACAGAAATAACAGAATACTTGACTTAATACTGTTTACAAACTAACAAACAAACTAACAGGTAAGTCGTGCTTGATATGACTTTATAAAGAAAAAGTCGTATTAATTAAACATAATTTTATTTAAATTAACATGACGTCGTGCTAATATCACATATCACACGATTTCTTTATATAATATAAAGTCGTCTCATATCAACACAATTTTGTTTAAAAATAATCATTGTTTTTTTTTTTAATTATTGAAGGCAAAGTCGTATGATTGTGCTAAAATCATAAGTCCATATTTTCTATTAGTGTTTTTGTACTGTTATCTACTGAGCATTAAAAATACACTGTATTAATATTTTAAATATCTTTGTAATATATTTTAAAACGTCAAAATTAATGATAATCAATGTATTATAAAGACACAGTAGAGGAACAACACAAAAAAACCCAGCAGAGAATCCAAATTCTAAAAACATAGTATGATTGCAAGACTTTAACATAAATGATAATTTCAAAATTGTGGTGAGCTATAATGGCACAACTTCCTCATTATGATTGATATGACTGAGTCAATTGCAAGAAATAACTCAATTAAGCAGGGAAGTTATTAGCACTTTACGGTATTCAACCGAAAGCGATATTTTTAATAAAAGATGCAAATTTGATGTAGTCTTCAAAATGTTTATTTTTCTGTAAAAATGGAATAAGAAAAGAATAGACAAAAATATTTTTGTTTTTGTTTTTTTAGTCCGACAAGGATTGACATATTCTCATTCAAAATGATAAATTATGGTTACGTAGTTATTTAAAAATCGATTTGAAAAGCAATTGGGAAAATGATATTTTTTTAGGAAGTAAACCTAACAATGACGGATCTTGTTCTTACGTATCTTCGTTCATAATGGAGAATCAAAGATTATGTAATTCTTAAGATAAATTATTTGTTAGAGAGGGTTGATGTTTTTAATTTTTGGAAATTTATATCTTTTAGTATTTTTAAAAATAGGTGTCACGCAACGCGAACGGTCGGACATACACGAAAGGTAGAAAGCAAAACATTTTATATTTTTGTACTTTTTTGAATTACTTGAAAATGGGTGTCACACGACGCAAGCGACTAGACAAATACAAAAAACTGAAGGAGAAAACAATTTTTGATATATTGAAGAAAGGAAATGGACCAAGTATGAGGACGACGTGGACAACCACATGTGTAAACATACCTTTAAAAGCGTATTTAATAATTTTTTTCATTTTTAATTTTATTATTTTTATATTAATTACAAAAAGTGAGTGTATGAGAGAGTGAAAAGTACGAAAATTTTAAAATAAGTGTTTAAAAAGGAAATAAAATAAAAGTCCCAGTATTTAAGAAAAGCTGACAAGGGTGCATAATAGTAAAATCAGTGGTGCAATAAGTAATTGTTAGGAGGAGTGTGTAGTGAAACATGCAGGTGTAAGAAACAAAAACAAATAATAAGCCCAAATAAAACAAACAAACAAATGTGTTGTGTAGAACATGGGTGCAACAAGCAAACACATGATCCAATCCAATAACACATAACAAACTAATAGAGGTCGGGGAACAACAATGGGGTGCCGAAATAAAACCAGTCCAAAAATAAACACATACAAAATAGGGTGTGAGTTGATAATGATGGGAGTGCATGGAGTGTACTTATTATTTAGGGAAGCAAGAGTTTTAATGGGTACGAGCAAAGCATATGATGAAGGCTAGAGTATAAGAGATTAGTTGAGAAAGGTTCAAGTTGAGATTTATAGGAAAATATTTCCCTAATAGTGCCAATTTTGCTAAGGAGGTTGAATTTCTAAGATTGGAACAAGGAGATATGTTTGTACATGCTTATGATGCAAGGTTTGAGTACTAAACTTGTTTCTATACTCAAACCACTTATGAAGATTGGAGATGTAGAAAATTTGAGGAAGGGCTTAAGTATGAGTTGAAGAAGATAGTAAAACCTATGTGTATCCATGAGTTCCTTACCCTAGTAGAGAAAGTGGAGATGATCGAAAGATTGAAACAAATATCTGGAAGAGTGATGAGGTCACATCCTAATGGATCTTCAAGTAGAAGGTATAGATTGCAACAATAAAAACCTTATTCTAGGCCTTAACTCAAGAGGTTTAAAACCTTATCTCAACAATCATCACAAGGGAGTATTAAATGTTTTTATTGCAATGGACCACATATGAGAAAAGATTGTCCAAGACTGTCTAAAGATGGAAGGTGCTACCAATGTAACCAGCCAAGGCATATAGTTAGAAATTGCCCTCAAGTGGGAGTTCAAAGTGCTCCTACTAGGCAAGTTTCACCACAATCGTCACACTCAACATCTCAGCAACAACCGATAAAGAGAGGAGGAGATAGATCGCAAGCGGCAGGAAGCGACAACTATTTGGGGGAGTGCATAGTAGCTGGCAAATGTTTGAAGATGTTATTTGATTATGGATTGACACACTGCTCTGTGTCAACTTTGAGTGTGCAAGAGTTAGGTTTACAAGTTAGAGAGCCATAGTTTAAACAATTGGTATCATCTCAAGCCTCTAGTATATGTCTACCTCTTTGGTATGTGCTTATTGCTCATTATTGGTTGAGAGACACAAATTCAAGGTGAACTTGACCTGTCTACCATTATGAGAATTAGATGTCATTTTGGGGATTGATTGGTTGTCTGTTAATCGAATACTCCTAGATTATAGTAAGAAAAAAATGTTATTTTCTAAGCCCAAAAAGTTGAATGTAGTGTATGCACAACGAGTATGGAATGGGTTGAAAGAAGGACCACAATGTTATATAGTGTTAACTCATTCAGATGTTGGGATAATGGAAGAACGAATAGTACACCTGTGGTAAGTGAATATATGGATGTTTTTCTAGAATAAATACTTGGATTACCACCACACAGAAAATTGGAATTTTTCGTTGACCTAGGGCCAGGCGTTGAACCAATATCAATGCCTCCATACATGATGGCTCCATCAAAATTAGTTGAATTAAAGAAGCATATAGAAGAATTTTTAGAAAAACAAATTATTAGACCCATTGTATCTTTGTGGGGAACAACAGTACTATTAGTGAAGAAAAAGGACGAAAGTTCTAGATTGTGTATGGATTACACACAACTTAATAAACTCACCATTAAGAATAAGTATCTGTTATTAAGAATACACGATTTGATAGATCAACTACATGGAGCCACTGTATTCTCCAAAATAAATTTAAGATTGGGTTAACATAATAAAAGATATATATATATATATATATATATATATATATATATATATATATATATATATATATATATATATATATATATATATATACACATATTCACTACCTAACATTGGCGATGCCGAGCATGTATCGGATAATTTCAAGTTTGGCTTATGAATTTCCTAATTCAGGGAGCTATTATGAACTATTCAGATACTCACCTACTTGGTAAAACTTCCTTAGACCCCACCATGGTCTTGCCTTTCATCCCGCAATATACCAAACTGTGACTTTCTAAATACAAACACTCTGACATTAGTTTTATCTCAACTTATTGAAACCAACCTTAAGATTCTTTCTTAAACTGACTTACTCTTAGACATATTCAAAGAACATAAAATGTAATCACTATCAAGTTATGTCATTTTTTACCAATAATATATATACACCATGCACAAATAGTACAAAATAACAGTAAAACATATAGGTAACTTTTATTTTTTTTTATCCAAGCTCACTAAATAAAATAATATTTGCTTTTACTTTATTTTTATATTTTTCAAAGTATAAAATAATGATAAAACAAAATAAAAATCAAATCAAAAACTTTAAATAATTTATTATAGACGGATTAGAATGTTATAAGACATAATAAATTATAAACTAATATAAAGATTCATGCAAAACTATAGATAAATGAAATGAATGAATAGGACCAATACATAACTAGAGATAAATTACTAAAATAAATCAACAAAACCAGTACAAGTACATAACTGAAGATAAATTAAATAAAATAAATAAACAGGACTCATGCATAACTAAAGATAAATTAAATAAAATAGATAAACAAGACTCGTGCGTAATTGAAGATAAATTAAATAAAGTAGATAAATAGGACTCGTGCATAACTAGAGATAAATTAAATAAAATAGAAAAACAAAACTTGTGCATAATTGAAGATAAATTAAATAAAATAGATAAACATGACCAGTGCATGACTGAAGATAAATTTATATAGATAAATAGGACTCGTACTTAACGAGAGATAAACTAAATAATATAAATATAAATAAATAGGATAATAAATGAAAATAAGTTAAATGAAAGTAAATAAAATAATATACAATTCAAAATAAATAAAATATTAATATAACACCCATGAGTTTATAAGATTAATATAAAAAAAGCTCAACCTCACACTTCTTACCTTTAATTATTGAAGGGGCACACTAACAACATTTTAGAGGATTAGGATATCTTCCAATATGTTGTTCCAAGACTTTCTCAGTGTATTTTCTATGATTCTCTCTCTCTCCTTTCTTTTCTCACATTTCTCACATAACTTTTATCTCTTTCCTATTTTACCTATATTTATGAGCCAAAATGGAAGGATTCATATATGTGCATTAATTACATGATCACATTTGCCTTAAATGCACATTATTCCTTCTTATCTTCATTTCTTTTTCTTTTTCTCTTTCACTTCGTTTTTTTATAATCAAACCATGTGCTGCACAATTATGATAACATGTAATTAATGCAAATATTCTCTTAATTAATGAAGAGATAAACCTTATATCTTTCCTTTTTTTTCTTAGGTAATCACTCTTCCCTCATTTCTTTTACACTTTCCTATCACATCCACACATATTTACAAGTTAGAGTTGTAATAGTCTTTATATGTACAATTAAATGCATGTTTATTCCTGTCTTATCTCTTACATTTAAGATCAGAAGATTCCTTTAAATTTTTTTAATATATATATATAACATTGTTTTTTATTTATTTAATATTTTAATTATTATTAATACTATTATTTTAATTCAAAATATAATATATTTAAAATTAATCAATTCTATCAATTTTTTATTATTATTTTATATGATTAAAAAAATCAATGTGTACATGTAATATTAATTGTAACTAAGTTTAAATTTGAATATTAATATTACAAAATAATGCAATGATAAAACTATTTACATTTGAAATTAAAAATAAAAAAGCAAAATTGTAAAATGTCTCTAAAAATTTTCACATGTTTTCATCATATTTTCAAATACTGCAATGATAAAAATATTTGCAATTGAAATTAAAAAAAAAAATGTAAAATGAAGCCTTACAATTTTTTAATGTCTCTAAACAACTAAGTTTAAATTTGAATATTGATATTACAAAATATTGCAATGACAGAAATATTTTCATTTGAAGTTCAAAATAAAAAAAACAAATTTGTAAAATGAAGTCTTATGATTTTTTTAATAGATTACAACATTAAACAATTTTTTTAATGTCTCTAAATAATTTTCACATATTTCCAATTTTCATAATAGATTGCAAATAAAATGAGAACAAAGTCTAGCAGTAGAATTTAAAAGATTTGACCGTTCTTAAAGAATATAATAATATATTATAACAAATAATACTATCTAATAGTGGGATAACATAATATTAATAAAATGTTAATGATAAAATCATTAAGTTAATTTTTTTTTTTTGAATCATGTTTATCATTGTTTAAAATATATCTATTTTTAAATTTTTTATTTACTTTTAATTATTATAGGAATAAAATACAATAATATTAAAAATAATCTCGTGTATTGTACAGATTAAAATACCAGTTAAATAAATAAAATAAAAGGTGATTTTAAAAATTTGGAGTATTGAAAAGATGAGGGGGGTTGAAGGAAGAAGGTCCCAAAAGAAAAATAAAAAAACGAAACAAGAAGGCCAGATCTGCTTACACGGCCCAATTGTAACATTCTTCCTCTCTGCATTTCGAAGCACTTAGATTTGACCTAGCACACGAATAACGGTTACCACCGAGTCCAACGTTTGTTCAAAACAAAAATCCCAACAATATATCTGACTGGGTCTCTCGCACGTGCGAGCCCATAACATCTTTTGACCCACGGATTTAACTAGGGTTTCCTTTCACACTATATAACCCACACACTTGCCTGTGTGACGTGCGGTGCAGCCCCTTCTGCCCTCCCCCCTAAAACTGAAAAAAACCTAAAAAACCAAAAATAATATTTTTTTCAGTTTCTCCGCCGTCAACAACCACCACTACCACCGTTCTATTCTCCGGCGACCCTATCACTATCCTTTATTCCTATCCCTTACTTACACGGAAGAAGAAGAAGCAAAGCGAATTACGAAAAAAACTATTCCAAAAAAAAATTTCTGAAGCGGTTAGGGTTTAGTTTTCTATCAGTTTTTTTCGTGTATCGATTTTGTCTGTTTGTGAGATGGCGCAGATTCAGGCACCGCAGCATCAGAGTCCAGTTTCGGCTCCCCCAAACGGCGTCGCACCAGCGCCAAACTCGAACCAGTTCGTGACGACGTCGTTGTACGTAGGCGATCTTGACCAGAATGTCAACGACTCGCAGCTCTACGATCTGTTCAACCAGGTCGGACAAGTCGTTTCGGTTCGTGTTTGCAGGGACTTGACAACGCGTCGTTCACTCGGCTATGGCTATGTCAATTACAGTAGTCCTCAGGATGGTTAGTTTCACATTTGTTTAAATTTTTAATTTTTAATTTCTTCTGTTTTCATTTTGAAAATGGGAATTGTCATTGATTATCTGGTTTGTGTGTTTGGAAACCTCAGCGGCGAGGGCATTGGATGTACTGAATTTCACTCCACTGAACAACAAATCTATTAGGATCATGTATTCTCATCGGGATCCTAGTATTCGGAAGAGTGGTACTGCGAATATTTTTATCAAGGTATGTTAAAAAAAATGATCTGGCATGGCAGTGACAGTGTCATTTCGCGTCTTAGTTGGATTATTCTTCTGAATTTGTCAATGTCCGCATTCAGTTCTTAAATTCACGAAATTTGTAATGAATTAGCATCAGTGAAGTGTTAATACTTGGCGGGTGTTTTAGATGTTTGGATGATATTAGTTCGCATTGCACTTGAAACAATCTAAAAGTAGAAAACATTTATTGAGAAAGAGAAAATCATTACATTCCTGTATTTCTATCGCCGTAAATATTCTTTTAAATCACCTTTTTGCGTTTAATTGGTTGAAAGTCAGATGCATGATTGTGGATAAGCCTCTTTGATTTTAATTTATAGCTTGATTAAGAAACTAGCTTAATGATTACCGGACTGTATGGTTTAGTTTTGATGAAATGTTTTTAAATTTGTCTATTTAAACAAATACTGGAATCACACAGCATTAGACAGTTGTTCTCACTGTGTACCATATATACACAAGGAGATTATGTGAGCGTGACGTTTTGTTTTTAAACGCAAAAGTAAATGCTGTTTTCTTCAACAAAACAGCCCTGGATTTTTTTATTAGCGTTGTTTATTATGTGTATGTGTATTATCGGCTGAGTATTTGAGTTAATTATTGTTGTTGTCTCCTGACATGTTGAATCTGATATTTACATTATTGGTTCTGCAGAATTTGGATAAGGCTATTGACCACAAGGCCTTGCATGATACTTTTTCTTCTTTTGGACACATTCTTTCTTGCAAAATAGCAACTGATGGTTCTGGCCTGTCTAAAGGTTATGGATTTGTTCAATTTGACAATGAAGAGTCTGCACAGAATGCTATTGACAAGTTAAACGGCATGCTGATCAATGATAAGCAGGTCTATGTAGGTCCTTTCCTGCGAAAGCAAGATAGAGAGAATGCTCTCAGTAAGACAAAATTCAATAATGTCTATGTGAAAAACCTATCAGATTCAACCACAGATGAAGAGTTGAAGAAAATTTTTGGAGAATATGGTACCATTACTAGTGCTGTAGTAATGAGAGATGCGGATGGTAAATCTAAGTGTTTTGGTTTCGTCAATTTTGAAAACCCAGACGATGCTGCCAAAGCTGTTGAGGGGCTTAATGGGAAGAAATTTGATGAGAAGGATTGGTATGTTGGAAAAGCCCAGAAAAAATCTGAGCGTGAACTTGAATTGAAAGGAAGGTTTGAGCAGAGTATAAAGGAAGCTGCTGACAAATTTCAGGGTGTGAACCTGTATCTGAAGAACTTGGATGATACTATTAGTGATGAAAATCTTAAAGAAATGTTTTCTGAGTTTGGGACAATATCTTCATACAAGGTTTGTAGATGTGATTTGTTGACAAATGTTATGGTATAAATATCGTTATTGGTGGCAGACTTGAACAATGCTTGTAATTCAATCCTTCCCTAGGTAATGCGAGACCCGAATGGAATTAGTAGAGGATCCGGATTTGTTGCATTTTCAACTCCTGAAGAAGCATCTCGTGCTGTGAGTACCCAATTTTATACAATTAATACTATATAGATATAGTTTGCTAGTACTAATTTTTTGCTATGAACTATTGTTTTCTTATATAGTTGTGTTGTTACTTGTAGCTTGCTGAGATGAATGGTAAAATGATTGCTGGAAAGCCTCTCTATGTTGCCCTGGCACAGAGGAAAGAAGAGAGAAGAGCAAGGTTACAGGTAACAATGTGTCAGCAGTTTTTTTTTTCTTTTCCCAATTACACTGGTTAATTTTTAGCAAAGAATATCTTGTATTTTGTTCTTTGAGAATGATACATATCCGGTATGCATTTGTGCCTGTATTTTTGTTTTCTTTAATGAAAGAACTTAATTTGGTTACCGCAATTCTGATGATAAACAAAAGTTGTCCGTAGAAACTTGAAATTCTTCTTTTATGAATATATTATTGGGTTGTGTTGTTGATAGTATTTTGGCACAGGCCTTAGGTTTTAGGACTAAGTTAGAGAAGGTGCAAGCAAATCCTACTTACTGGCTGAGACCCTTACTGTGTGTACATAATCTGCAGATCTTGAGTGTATTTTTCATTTTTCCCTTCATAGGTTAGGTGTGGCACGCAAGTTCCTTATTGAACGTTATTGTCTTTACAATTCCCATCTCTTGTAGTCACCTGGTTTCACTTTAGACCTTATTCCAAGGCTTGAAATAAACAGTGTCTCTGTTAATGATGAAAGTGTTTAGTTATATTTTATATTTCTTATATACGTGTTACACTTTCTTTAGCAATTATATCCCCTTTTTATTAAATTTAGTCTTCTGCAGATCCGAGAAAACTGTTCATCTGTTTCAATGCTACCTTTTGAAACTTGTATTAGTCGTTTTGTACGTATACTATGATGTACAGTTGATTGAGTTAATTTAATTACCTGCTTTGTTGTTATTTATAAAAAACAATTTACTGTGGTCTTTTGTTGCCCTTGTGTTGTATTACGCATTATTAAGGCATGTGTTTTTTGTATGAGTATATATTTAGCATATACAACTTGGGCTTTCTTTTGTTTTTATTGAGCCATGCATACATTCATTAAATATTATATAGAAACGGGTATATCAATATTAGCAACTTAATTAGAATTACCGTAAGCTCGATAAATCGAAATGGAAATGGGAATAGAATTTAAATTATTGTTTCATAATAATTACTGCCTTTCGTGCAGGCACAATTTTCACAGATGAGGCCTGTTGCAATTACGCCATCTGTGGCACCTCGTATGCCTCTCTATCCTCCTGGTGCTCCTGGACTAGGACAACAATTTTTGTATGGGCAAGGACCACCAGCCATGATTCCTCCCCAAGTAATTATTTCCTTTTTTACTTCTCTCGTTTCTTTTATGCATTAGAAAATATCTTTTCATGTTAGAAGTCAAGTGTTACTTTTTTTTACTTAATATCTCAGTTATCTCAGAGGAGGTATTTCTCTTTGTATTCTAATTATGCCACGTATGCTACTGATTGTCATGCCATGATGCTTATTTGATCAAATTTAGACTGAGAAATAATTGTAATAATCTCTCCTAAAATAAATACAGGCTGGATTTGGTTACCAGCAGCAGCTAGTTCCTGGAATGAGGCCTGGTGGCGGTCCAATGCCTAGCTTCTTTGTTCCTCTGGTTCAGCAGGGACAGCAAGGCCAGCGCCCTGGTGGTCGCCGTGGAGCAGGTCCTGTTCAACAACCTCAACAGCCAGTGCCAATGATGCAGCAGCAGGTCTGCTCTTGCCCAAACTTTTTTTCTTCTTTTACGTACCTTATTATCGGTATGTATGCATGATGATCAATTCGTTCACAGATGCTTCCAAGGGGACGAGTCTATCGTTACCCTCCTGGCCGCAACATGCAAGATGTCCCACTCCCAGGTGTTGCTGGTGGGATGATGTCTGTCCCTTACGACATGGGTGGTCTTCCAATCCGTGATGCTGTGGGACAGCCAATGCCTATTCAAGCTCTGGCTACGGCCCTTGCAAATGCCCCACCTGAACAGCAGAGGACTGTAAGAAGATGTTTGGTGCAAATCTTTGATTTTTGATTCTGAGTTTTTAATGTTGTACTGATTTTTGTTACGATGTATAATGGTTCTGTAGATGCTGGGTGAAGCTTTATATCCTCTGGTTGATCAGCTGGAACATGACGCTGCAGCAAAGGTTACTGGCATGCTTTTGGAGATGGACCAGCCTGAAGTGCTTCATCTGATCGAGTCACCGGATGCTCTGAAGGCGAAAGTTGCTGAAGCCATGGATGTGTTGAGAAATGTTACTCAGCAGCAGACCAACCCTGCTGATCAACTTGCCTCACTCTCTCTCAATGACAATCTTGTCTCTTAGATTCCGTTGGTCCTTTGACAGGAATCTGCACTTCATTTATTCCTAGCCAGCCACTTTATTTTCAGCTCTTTAGATATTTCCTTTTAGTCGTTTTCTCTGCTACTTTTTGTTTCTGTTTTTCCACCATCTCGATTGCTAGGAGTAGAATAACTTGTTGGATTTCTTAGTTTATGCATTTATGCTTTTTTGCTCGTTTGCATTACACTTTTTTGTGTCAATTTCTTTACTCTTTAATTCTTCTAATCCACTATTTGTTGTCCTCGATATTAAAGGCTAAATAATCTTGGAATTAAAACCAAGAACACCAAGACAATTATTTTTTTATAAGAATTGAATTGAACTTTTTAAAATTGTTTTACTTTTTCAATGTTTTATTTGAATGAAATAAATTTAAAATTTTCAAGTATTTTTTTCCACTTAAATTGAGTATTTTTTCCAAGTATTTCCCTGTTAGTAAATCAAATAGATTAATATTGTATTTTAAATGTTTATGTTTATTTAATTAATAACGGTTTCCCTTTAATTCATATTATTTTCGGTTATTGCTTTACCAAGTAATAAAGATTATATTCACTACCATTTTGATTAAATCATTAATAATAAAGATTATATTTACCATAATTAATATTAAAGATTATATTCACTACATATTTTCTCTTCTGGCATTATTTGTTCCATTAATAAAAGGAGGCACTGGACATAAAAAAAGTTACAGGTAATGTCAAAAAGTTCATTATTATAATTTTTATTAACGATTAATGTTATCGAATATTATTTTTAAAAATATTTATTAAATTAATAACGTTTTCTGTTTCATTGATATATTATTTTCGGCTATTGTTTACCATAATATTTTAGACTACAATAATCAACAAGATTAATGTGAGCACAAATTTCCTCTCCGAACGTTAATTAAAAAAAATAGTTAATTTCAATTAGAAGTTTTTTCCTTTGAACATTAGAAAATAAAATTGAAACATAGTTTTGAGAAAGATATGTGCCATTAATAACAGAAGTCACTAGACACAAAAAGTTAGAGGTGATGTCAATTGTAAAAATCTAATTTATTTATATCCATAATAAAGAAAAGAAATCTTTACTGGCACTAATTAAGAAAACTATTTAATATTTCAAAATTCTTAAAACTATAAATTTAAAATTCAATTTTACAATAATAAAAAGCCTAGTGCACAAACTAAAAAACTTCCGATGTTGGTTAAGAAAATTACAACTAACATTAATTGAAAAATATTTTTGATCAATATTGTTTAAAAAATAATTTTGGATTTAGAAAAACTTAACTTTGTCAAATGAAAATAACTTCAAGTCTCGTAAGTTGAAAAAATTAAAAACATTTTATCAACTTCGAAACACGAATAAAATAATTTTGATAATGTCGACCAAAAAGTAAAACATAATTTTAATATAAAAGAAACATTTATTGATATTTTATAAAAAAAAAGTAACATTGAAATTATAATAATTAAACTTCAACCAAATCAACAATATCTCATTTTAATTAATATGACACACTCTCATCAAATCACAAAAAGTTTGAAAAAAAAATATATAAAAATTTGAAAATATAAATAATTTCATATTCTTGTTATTTTTAAGTATATTTTGAAAATTTCTAATTTTTTTTTAAAAAAAATTCTTATCAAATTATAAATTTTTAACTTCCTTTATATTATCTTTCCTAAATTGTATATTTTTTTTATAAAATATTTGAATTTTTAATATTAATTATCTTATTAGAATTCTCGTTCTACATAAATATATCTATATAAATAGAATAAAAATTTAAAGTTTAAATTGAAACGTGTTATTTATTTGTTAAAAAAATTTATAGTTTTATACTACTAAATTAAAGAGATTGAGCTATACTATATACTAGTTAAAAAAACAATGATTTTATATTAAAAAAATGAACTGAACATTCGGAGGGTATTAAAATATATCTTTCTAAACTAAAGCTATCAACATTTTTTATTCAACTTAAGAATTTAAACTAAACTCTTCGATCACAATATTTATCAGACGAATATGCTTGAAGCAACTTTAACTTTTTCATTCTATGATTTATTGAAATAATATATATATATATATATATATATATATATATATATATATATATTTGGTGGATCTTGGTAAAAAAATTTAAAGGAGTTAAAGTAATATACTCAAATTTTATATATTTAATTATTATTATTAATATAAAAAAGTATATATAAATTTAGTATTACAATTTTTGTATGTTTTTCTTTAAAAAATTATATTTTTGAAATTGTATTTGATATGAAACTCAATTTAAATTATTTTTTCTAATTTCATATCTTTTCGCATATATTCTTATATTTGAGCATTTTTTTTTTATACTAAGTTCCAAAAAAACCAATATGAAACATTATGTATATAATTCAAAAGAGATAATATGAAATGATTATCTTATTCAACAATTAAATTCTTAATATCATGCTTGAAAATGTTATTTTATTTTTCATCAATGTACCTATTTAAAAAAAATTAAGACTAAAAAGAATAATTTATCAAAATTCAATAAAAAATTGAGAGACATAATTAAAGAAAAAAAAACGATAATCAAGTCACATTTAAGAAATAGTTATGAAACAAAAAATACAGTACATAATTTTTTATATTGATAAAAAAATAAATATACAAAAAAAATCATAAGATAAAAAAAATTAAATATCAAACTAATATTTTCCTAGAGAGAGTTAACTTTTTTTTTTATCTTAAAAGAGAATGATAAGAACCAAGAATAAGAGAATGAATTTATATCTAATTTTATATCTTTTTAAAAAAAATAAGAAACAAAAGAAGAGATGCAAGATTAATAAATGAATACAATACTTGAGAAACTTAAAATAGAAGAGAACAAAAAAAATATCCCAATGAATTTTATTATTTTATATTATGTTTAATTTTTATTTTATTATTTATTAATATTAAATATTATATTTTATAAAAAATAAAAATAAATTCAAAAAATTTTAGAAAATACTTTTAAAATATTTAAAAAAAATTAAAAAGTCTTGGGAAGTCATGGTAATATATATATATATATATATATATGTGGTTTGTCCTAATAATTTTAGGTTCTTTGAAAATTATTAACTACACATTTAATACTATTAACTAAAGTAACCAATTTTTTTTATTGTACCAAAAAAATTAACAAACTTTTGGAGAACATTCTCTAAACCTAGACTTATATGATGAGTTTATTAAATTTAAGTCACATTGGTTAATTCTTTTTCCCCTTCAAATAAGTATCGTGAAATTGCTTCAATAAAAAAGCTATTACCTGCTATGTACCAACAAAAAAACCAAGTTTTCACTCATAAGCATTTAATATAACTTCAATTAAACATTCAGTTTATTAATCTTAACATTATATTAATATTTTTGGGTAGAGTTATTAAATTTATACAACAGTGTGAAACCCACACATTCAAAAGAAACAACTAATTTATTCAATATAAAAAAACAAAGAACTTTCACTATTACTTAGGTTCTCATGTCAAAATTATAAAAAATAGAATAAATTTTTTATATAATAAAATAACTACGAAATTTCCTAATCGTATCATTTTGCATTTCTATATCACAATAAATATAAATATAAATACACATATCGAAACTAATTAAACTAAGGATATATATTTGGGGAAAAAATGAATGTTGCTCAACTTTAACGACGGACATATAAAAAAAAATGTAAGAATTTGAGAATTAATTTTTCTTAAAGTTTTTATTTTCTTGTATAAGCACATGTTTTCTACGAATAATGAGTAAAGAATTAAAAATAAATGATCATTTTCCATTAAGTTGGTAATACTGGTGGACATACATGAAAAACATTAATTATTAACCATTAACCATTAATTAATAAAATTCACATACTTAATTAAGAGAATATGCGTTGAAACGTAGCGCAAAACGCCAAGCAATGTCGCAGAAAAAGCGGCATTATCCGTACGTATGACACGTGTTGCATCGTCATTGGCTATTACTCTACCCCGTTAAGCCCAGGCCGCAGCAGATTGCTCCCCAAGGGCAAAACGAAGTAAAAACCAGGAAGTATGTGTGACCAGGTGCTCCGCAGCCGCACGACGCATGATGGTTGCGCCACTCATGAGCCACTAATCCGAGGCTGCTGCGACTAATGATACCATCACCCGGCTCCACCGTGGGCAAATAAAATGGCGTCGTCACAGCCAATCAAGAGGCGCCCTGTCCCACACTCACAGTCACCGGCGGGAGAGTGACAAAGCTTGCATAACACGATTCTCGTTCTCACTACAAAACCACACTCGCTCTCTTTCTCTTCGTTTTTTCTCCCATTTCCTAAATCCTCCTTAAACCCTAACACTCTCAATCTCAATCTTATGATTAATGGAAGACCAAGCGCAAGATTCTCTACCCCCTGGTTACCGGTTCTACCCGTCCGAAGAGGTTCTCCTCCGCTATTACTTAACCAAGAAGAACGAGAACCGGGAGGGGGGGTTCAACGGTTCTGATTTGATCAAGGAACTCAACCTGTACGATCACGACCCGTTCGAATTACCGGACGCTGCGTGCTTCCCGTACGGTTACCGAGGGAGGAAGAAGCATTGGTTCTGTTACACCGTTAAAGAGACCAAACGCCGAAGCAGAAAGGTCAAAAGCGGGTTCTGGCTCCGGAAAGGAAGGGTTCGGGACATTCGCGATAACGGTGGGATTGGGAACGCTGTTTTAGGCACCAGGTCGCGTTTCGTTTTCTACGTCGGGAATTCGCTGAAAAACGCTATCAGAACGGATTGGATTTTGTACGAGTACGCATTGGTTGACCAAATTCTGGTACGGTTTCACGATTAATTCAAATCACACCAATTCTTGAAATAGTTAGTTTGCTTTTGGAAGAGCAATTGAAAACTGATTTTAATGTAATTAGATTTTTGCTTGCATTTACTTAAAAATAAAAACTAGTATTGGAAGTTACTTAAATTGTTTCAGCTCCATAAATTAGAACGTGTAACAAATTCCTCAATTTAACAATTTAAATCAAGTTATGTCGGGAGATAAAATGCCACCTTACTGAATAACACTCTGCGCTCGTATTGAAAAAGGAGAGAAAAGCAAGAACAGGGGATTCGCAACAGAGTATGCATGGTGTTGTTCGCTTCAGTGTAAACAATAGGAGACATGAAGGAAAGAAACTGAACAGAGAAAACCGAGAGCATGAAAGGGAAAAACATGTATTATTGAACTAAAAAGAGAGTATTGTCTTAACGTACAAAAGGGGAGGAAAAGGGATATATTTATATAGGAGAGTATTGTCTGATTGATTATACTGATACTTCAACGTGATTTTGATAATCCAAGGTGAGTCCAAACAAGCTATTGATTAATGTAATGAATTTGATTTTTGCGTGTGCAGGGTTCGTTCGTGCTTTGTCGTGTGGTGAATAAGCCTCATCATAAGAATAGTCCATCTGAAATTGGTCGCAGTTGTTGTGCTGAAGAGAGTGCCGATGTGGCGGTGCGACACATCGGTGTTCAGCATGATGGATGTGTTGGAGGTGATGACGTTTGTGATGATGGCTTTGTTAATAGAGAGATTGAGGCTGTTGAGAATCCAATTAGGCGTGGTGGTGAACATGATCATGCTGCAACTGTTTCAGTTGCTCAGGGAAGTCAGCCGGTGAGAAATTAACACTGATTTGATAAGCTGTCTTGTGCTTTCGCAAATTGCATGACTTAGGAAACTTACCTACATGTTAGAATGTCACATAAGAACGTAACATATGGTTTTATTTCAAGGGAGAACTTGAATACAGCTTCTTAGGTGGTGTTGGCATTATCTAATCAGAGATTGGAGTTTTACCTCAGTTGTTGACCTTTACTGAATTTTTTATGCAAACTTATATTTTACGGGCATTAAACTTTACATATGGTAAGAGAACAAACACCTAGAGTATCTATGGGGCTGTTTTATGTTTGTTATTTGTTTAGCATTTGGCGTATTGTAAAAATATAGCAAAACATGAATATATAAAGTGGAACCTTTTGTTTTTTATAGAATAGAATTGAACGATTACAATTTGTGTTAATGTGTGTTAAGTCTCCATGTTAAATAGTACCTTAATAAGAAATTATTGTTCTGCTTATTTATGCTTCATTTTTGTTACCATGCATCTGAGAAAGTAAATTTAGCCCTAAATCAATCTTACAAGTAGCTTATGAAGTTATGAGGTGAGGTTTGACTTATATATTACAATATGATCATATGTGAGATTTTCCACACATTCTTTCGTGCCTAGAACTAGACATCTCAAATATGGGACTAGATATTTGTGGGTGATAGATAGTGTTCTCATAGCAAGTGACATCATAGTTCTCAACAAACTTTGTTAAAGTAGACTTAATACAATCTTGGTGGATTTAAGTGTACCTCAACTTCACAAAACTGACTTATAAGATGAGTTTTGGATTCATGTATATACTATAAGTTGGTTATACCTTTAGCTGATGTAGGATATCCAATAATGCAACAGTGTATGACTTACTACCAGGAAGGCTTTGTGTGTTGGTAGTGTTTGTTTGTGGAGCTAGATAGTTCCATTGGATTCATTTGAATTATTTTTGTTTTGGAGTTGTCAGTTGCGAACATCGGCAGTAGCCTGAAAAGTGCAGTCAGAATTAGGCTATTAGTATAGGGAGTCACTCAAAATATTTGTTGCAACTACTATTTTTTAAAAGAAAATTGAAAAATTTTCAACTCATTCATGTGATGGTTCTTTTTAGATGGCATTTGCATCCATGTTTTACTATTAATAGAACTTTTTCTATTAGAGGTAACATCTTAAGTTTTTAATTCTTTTGTCACAGCATGTCGCTAAAACTACAAATATGTCACTATGCTCTTGGATATTCGAAAATACGTGTATTTTGTTTCATTTATGTCTCTGTAAAAGTTGAGCTGTCTACTCTTCTAAAGGTGGACAAGACATGTAATGGTTAACAGAAAGCTCTGCATGTGTCAATTGATAGTTAACGCTATTGCTTTAAACTTGTCTTATTTTTTTATTCATTCGTTCAGTTTTAGCATATTCTCCCTTGTACCTTTTCTTTTTATAGTGGAGAAAAGAATTCATTTTAAAGTATTAAATTCTTTTGTTTGCTGTTGTGGTAATCAGGTTCAAGAAAGGCTTTCTGGACTTCCCTGTGACGGTGCATTGTTAATTGAAGCTGTGATACCTCGGCAACATATGCTTTCCATTCTAGAGGAGGATTTCATAGAATTGAATGATTTGATATGAATTGGTTGGTTGTAAGAGATAATGTGAATTCTAATCCAGCTATCAGGAGTATTTGTCACCTGAAACAATTGTATTCAGAATGGATAACTGACTCGGCTAAAGGAGAGAGATTTATGATATTGAGTAGCTGTTGTTCCGCTCAAACGAAGATACATACCGTCAGATGGGATTGGGGCGAATGTCATGGATTATGATCTCTTCGCATGTTAAGGTAGTTACTTTAGTCTTTGTATGTTAAACTCTTGAGCCCTACTTGAGGAAATATTCAGCGGATCTTCTTTGTTTTGGGCATGCAGATTTTTTTCCTCTGCCTACTGAATGGCAATTGGCTCCAGAGCGATAGAGTTAGAGTTAGATATTGGTATTGGTAATTGGAATATGCAATTTACACTAATATGCCATGAGCAACTTCACCGTACTTCATGCTTTCATTCCTACCTTGAATGAACGACCTGTTCATATTTAAATTATATTAGCATTCCTGGGACCATCAGAATTTCCTATCTACACCTTAGTAGCAGGGCCTATTCGTAACTGTCTGTGGTACTTTATTTTTCCTATCTTGTTCAAGAGGCAAATCGGATGAACTCCAAATTGTAAGTGTTACAGCATAACGATAGTTATGAATTGCCTTAAGCTTCTATTTACTTCTGTGGTTAAGCTGACTAATTTTATGATTTTCAGGGTCTTTATGTCTTGATAAATTTCTCTATAAAGACTCAGAGGAGGAAAAACATAAGGAAAATAAGTTTTTCTATAAAGCTAAAATTAGTTTATGCATTAATTGAAAAAGCAGCTATTATAGAAGTTAATATAAGAAAAGTTTTATAAATTAGCTTATGTATAAGCCAACTTTAGCTTATGAAGAAACCTATTTCATTTTTATTTTTCTTCTTTTGTAAGTGTTTATAGAGACTTTATTTAAATTGGTACTGTGCAATCTGGTCCTATGCCATATATATCGTGGTTTTTTTCAATTGAATCTGTGTAGTTTCTGTGAATAGCAATATGCTGCTTGTGCCTTTTTGTGTGGATCTGCCACTAGTGGTATCAATTTATGTTTTGTGTATTTGGGGGAGGATTTGCTTTTGTTTACTGCATTTTCATATGTACTTAATGTGACTGATTTCATTTTATCGCTACTTGTACTTCTGTTTTTGAAATCCAGTTGTATTCCCTTCTTCTGGCTAAAACTTTGAGCTTAGCACTTAAAAGGCACGTGAATTGGTTTAAATTGTACTTGATTTCTATGTGATATGAAAAAGTTCCAAAAACTAGGAATCAATGATCATTTACCTATTGAATGTTGTTTTCTGCTGTGTCTATGACATTATTGTGTGCGAGATCAATGCACGTTCGGTGATTTAATATGGTCCCCGTTAAAAATCATGACTCTTTTTGGTGGGTCTGACATAAAATTTATCCAATAGTAAAGAATACTCTATATTGTAAATGTAAAGAGTGTGCTGTTCGCTGCATCGATATAGGAACAGTGTAATTTGTATTTGTTGTGCTTTATGTGCATTTAATATACTGACATTTGGAAGTTCATAGTAGTTGGTTTGTGTTGTGCTGTGTGCTATGCTTTAACTTTAAGACTCATACAAAGATTTCAGAAAGTTCATGGTTCCTGAGACCCGTTTCTCCGTAAACATGATGTTATTTAAACATCTAAACATATATCTTTGAGCTTCAGTAAAGATGTCAAAAAAATTGGGCATACTTTGAATGTTGGACCAAAGAATTATATTTTTGCAGCAGTTATTCTTTCTTTTACCCAAAGCATGGGGCGTTGCGTGCGCCTGCCAAGTTTGGCACCACCTATGCAGAAATAACTTTTTTTGGGTGGGTCGACTTAATCCCAAAAAACTATCATTGTATGAACAGATTGATGAGATTATTTGCGTGAATACTGCCAATGATAACCAATGAATTCTAGTTTTTATCTTGTGCATGAGTTGAAATGCAAGGTTGTAGGGTTGTATTGTAGTGTATTCTATTTTGTTCTGCCAAAGTTGTTCACGGGTCCAATTCGTAGCGAAGATGCAAGGCTTTTGCAGTACCCCTTCCCCCAGAACAAAAAATAATAATTGCAGTACAATAACGCACTAGGAAAAGCTTATATAGATTGCCTGAAATTTAGTTAGAAATTGAATTGCTTTTAACCCATACTTGAGTGATTAAAGTAACATATATTTGTATATTTAGTTTCCCAAGAAAGCCAACAAATAAGGGTGGTTGCCTTGTATTTTCTTGTATTTTTAGTCAAGAAAATTAGCTGGCCTCCCAACTCAGTTTTTGGGATCATCCTCCCGTGTCATTTTCTTCCTACTTCAAATGTTTTTTCGAGGCAATGCTGTTTCATGTTAAAATTATCAACTATAATCACTCGCGATTTACAAATATTATTGTAAAAATAAGAATAATAAAAGCACCTTTAAAGTAGGTTCTCTTACTTTTTGTTAGAAACTTTGGAGAAGCAAATGTTTCACGAGGACGTAAGAACTTTGGAGACAAGAATGACATTTTTTTTTCTTTCTGTAAGGTCTTTTCCGGCAACTTGTGTAATATTAGTACAATGATTGGGGATAAGAAGTTACTAGTTAATTTCGAGAAGTCTATAATCTGGTTTGTATCATGCTTGAGCTGCATCAAGTTTATTTAATATTTTATGATTTACGAAATAGGTCAAGCCAAAACTTTTTTCTTTTTTTAATTTAGTTAAAAATGTTATATGCCATATAAAAAAAATTAATCTTAATAATTAAATTAATTTAAATAAATACAAATAATGCAATCATTAAACTATGGGATTATATGTTGGTCGAATTCAAAATGTGTATGACTGTTGCCTTAGTATCCATGAAATTTGGATCGAATATCGTAATAACGATTCTGTATCCAAGTAAAAATAATATAAACAAGAGAAAATATTTCACTATAAGTTTAAGCTAATTAGTTATTGCAAGAATAATATTTTTTAATATATTTAATTAGTCTTATTACATTTTAAAAAAAAAGTACATGTAAAGGGGTGCCTCTTTCCCTAATCTAACTTCTTTTAACAACACCAACAAAAAAAGGAAAACTTTAAAGTTATGTCAAGTCTTAAAGACTTGCATAAAGTAAATAAGTTAGCCTTGAGCCTTTATCTCAAAAATTAGGTTAGACTGGCATCTTGCATGGTGATGTTTGTTTGGGGTCAATTCCACTTTATAATACACATTTCACACATTTAAATCCTTGGGTCTGTGGATTTAAATAGTCGAGCTAAGTTAAATTTAGTGTATTCTAATACATATTTTAATAAAACGTGATTCAGTTAGATATTTCATTTTTAAATGACATGTCACTCATAGTTAACCTTGATTAGGTTAGTCTAGATAGATATACACAAAATTACGACCAAAAAAATTAAGACGAGGTTTTTTTTTAACTGAAACATTACACTTTTAAATGACATGTCATAAAATTGATATGCAAGAAAAAAAGAGAGTCAGAAATAGCTTATCACTATGATTCACCGTTCCTTTATCTGTCTCATTTTCCCTCTCTTTTACAACAATTATTTACGATTGTCTTGCAACGGTGAATGAAAAACTATTTTTGTTAAAATATTATTTTCAAAGTATGATTTGTCCTTCAACCGTGGAGAGGTGTTTGGATGTTTCAGAATAAATTAGTTACTATTTTATGAATTAATTTTAGCATATGAAGGTAACGATTTCGATGAAAAGATCGTATTTAAATAGAATATAATACATATTTAATTTATAAACTAAAAATTATTAATATTTAAAATAGTCTTTATTTTAAATAAAAAATTAGATTAATTTCTTAATTGTTAAAATACTGAGTCATAAACCAATTATAATATTTTATTTATAATAATAATTATTTTATATATAATAATTTTTAGTTTATAAATTGATAATTAAATTAGTTATATAATGACTAATTATTTTTTATTTATATTTTTTAAGTAATTCGATTTTCATTTTTCAAAAACTTTGGTTAAGTTTCATTTACAAAATAAAAAATGTATTAAAATTTCAAATGGTAAATGAATTTTCTTTATTTTTATAAAAATTAAAATTTTAATTACAGTTTCTGTAAAACAATAACCTTTTTTATCCAAATGAAATTTAAAGATTGATTTCTTATAAAATAGTAATTTATTTTTAATATAACTTATTTTTTAACACTTTGCAAACTACATTGTATAATTGTTTAAAATTTCAATAATTTAAGAAATTATCCAAAATAAATAGTCAAGAGTAGAAGTGAACTCTATGAATATTTTATCAAAACAAATGTTGAATTTGTAATTATAAAACTCAATTATTTGAGTTTCATTTTATAAACATAATTATTTATCTAAAACTATTTCATTTTATAAACATAATTATATACATAATTTGAGTTTCATTTTCTCTTTTAAGTATATTTTTATCTAATACTTGGTTACATTCTTTTAAACACGACCTTGTCTAGATTAAATTGAAAAGACATGTAATATTGTAACATGATTTTGTATTTTAGAGTATAATTTGATGATATGTATAATAATATATAAGCATGATTTTTTCATTTGTGTTTATATTTTAAAATATTAATTTACCTTTAAGAAAATTATTAATTTTTTTAAAATTGATTATTATTTTTGCAAATGTTTTTATAAAATTATTTATTTCTATTTTTTTTATTTATCAACAATTATTCTCTCATCTTTTCTAATATATTTAATTTTATTTTTAATAAATATAATTTTATTTTATATATTAATTTAATAACATTGTATTATCATCTTTATTAATATAATATCATATATATTAAAAAAATCGTATACACAGAGCGTGACATGGTTTTGTTAGTAAGACATAAAAGTAAATCGTATAGTATAGGAGTAGTATATGTAGAATTATGTGGGTGGCTCAACATCTTGAATTCATCACCTAACCCTTTGTCTCAACTTTGATCCTTCTTTTGTTGTTTAGTGTCACTTTTAATAATTCATGTGCATACATTAAGGTCAAACTTCTCCTTACTGCTGCATCCTCAATTACTCTCTCTCTTTCTCTCTGCTTTTAATTTCTATAAAAACCCTAATTTTGGATGCTGATTTTTTGTTCATTTCTTTGAAATTTTGTTTAGTTTTGTTTTATTGGGAGTCTGTGGCTCAATTATTGGGTGCAAGAATGCTTTCGCAAAATCAACTTTATAGTGCTGTGAGCTGTCCAATGTTTTCATTTACATCTGGATCTTCCACACTTCATTGGTGGTTTTGGATTATGAATGTAATTAAATTATAAGATATATAAATAGGTACAAATTATATCTTATCATATGATTTCTGAAATTAAGCTGAATTTAACTATAGTATATGAGATTAAGTCTGATTTTAAAGTTCATTTCATGTAATAGTATTAGAAATTATCCTGATAGAAATTTTCTATTCATTGTGTTAAATGATAGTATAAACTATACATAAATTTTTTAGTTTCATTGATGGAAACATCTGCTTCTTAATGTAATGATGGTGTGTTAAGATTACATGTGTAATTAAATATAGATTTAAGTTATAATATACGAATTTAATGATGTTGATTAACTTTAGAATATATTTCTTAAAAAAATTAAAATCATCTTTACATAAGTATTTAATCATCTTTGGAAGTTTTAAAATATATTCTTCTTATAATTTTACTTAATTTAATTGGAATAAACATTATTCTAATATATCCAATAGTTTTATGTACATTAGGAATCCAGATTAAAATTAATTTAAATATATCATTTTTTTAGAAAAAGAGTTTTATATTTTTTAAAACAAATAATACGACATTTTCCACTTGAGTTTGAATCAATAATACTTTATATATATATATATATATATATATATATATATATATATATATATATATATATATATATATATATATATAATAGGTTAGTTCTTGATTGTCATTTTTTATAATGTCTTAATTATATTTATAAACACATCAAAATCAAATGATACTCTTTAAAAAATCAAATGATACGCTTTAAACAAAAAGTAAAATTCCTTAAATTAATTTTTTTTGTCAATGTCAATTTAAAAGAAGACATGGGAGATTATCCATTTTTTTCTGTATATTCTAACCAACTCAAATATAATTAAAATAATTATTTTTTTAATTAAAATTTAATTTAGTCACTCCATTTATAGTCAACCATCAATTTGATATCTCTATACTTAAAAACTTATTAAACGATCCTTTTAGAGTAAAACATTATCAGTTTGATTTTTATCATTGTTACCTACTACACATTCTTAATTTAGTTCATGTACATGTATCATAATATTATAAAGCAATAAGTTTTAATCAATTGTTTATTTTACATAAAGATGAAATTAATTAAAAAGTTCATATGTAAGAGATGATAAAATTATGAAATAAATTAGATGTTTGAATTAAATGTTTATCGCAAAAGACACATTTAATAAGTTTGTAGGAAGTTGAAACACAGTTACATCGAAAGACCAATTCAGTTCTTCATCATTCGAAAGATGTGAATTTAGTTTTTTTAATCAAATCTTGGTAAATTTATATGACATTTCAAACGCGTTTCATAATAATATTTAATTTAACGTTAAAGCAACAATGTGTCAAACATTATAAACAACTCAAATATAATTTTAAAATACGTATGTAATATCAAATAAACCTAACAAAATAGCAAAATTTGATTAAAAAGACTAAATCCACATATTTTAAAAGATGAAAAGTTAAATTAGTCCAAATTTTCAAAATGAACTAATTTCAAAATTTACTAAAAATTAAGGGATAAGAAGATATTTAACCTTGATTATAATAATATATGACGTAAAAAAATAGAAAATGTTCTGTCCTGTTCTTGGGTGAGACGTGGGGAGAGAGGGCAAGTTAGGCATGAAAAGATGAAAACCACTAAACCGTGTTTGAAGGCATCACATTTCAAATTTCAACAAAACCTTCCTTTATTTATTACGGCTAATCATAACAAAATGGACACAACTTTTAATTAATTCAAAATTATTATTATTTTTTCATATTATTACATTAAACAGTGGATTCAATATAGTCAATATTGATATATTTTATTTTTAGTATAATAAAAAAATAATTTTGAGATCTTTTGAAATTGTTATATATATTTATTAAAAGAATTGAATGTAATTAACTTTGAAGGAATTATTGAAAATTTTGAATTTACAAAATAAAAGTAAAAAAAATAAAAAAAAACTGGTTTAAAAGTTAATTACATATTAACGCATTTAATTTTTTTTATAAATACTTACCTCAAGTTCAAACTAAATTAAGAGAATTTGAGTTTCTTTTCTAAGAATTTAATTTCTTTTTCTTTATTTAGTAAAAATGAGACGTATTTGTCTTTTTTATTATTCTCCATTAGTCTGTGATAAACATTGTGGTATGTTATTCCTTCTCATAATTCTAAAAATCTGAAATTTCCATTTGTCTTCAATCTTGTGTTTTCCTTACATTCAAATACTTAAATTATTTTTTTAGTAATATCATAAAAGAATTTGACTGTTGTAGAGTCCATATAGACTAAACTAAAAAAAAAAAAAAAAGAAAAAAAAAAAAAGATAAAAAAAAAAAAATATAAAAAAAAAAAAATAAATAAAAAAATAAAAAAAAAAAGCGTATAAAAATTAAAGATTAAAAAATGCGATTTTAAAAAAATGAAACTAAATTCAAAAATCAAAGAAAAATTATGAATTATAAGTTAATGAAAACTAAAATTATAATTCTGCGTAATAATAATAATAGCAAAACCTCGGGGGTAAAATTGTTAATGTGGCTTACTTTTTTTACCATACATAATTTGTATATACAGCAAAGCTATAAATATTTCATAACAATTGGAAATTAAATCCGAAAGAAAAAAAAAAAACAATTGGCAAAGCATATACAACTTTTTTTGTTCTGACCTTAGATTAATTATTGAGAAGAAAACGTATGCAACAATTACGTGAAAATTTAAATAGTGATTTTAAAAGCAAATAGTTATAGACATATGTCATTATATTTGTCATTTTTATTCCAATAATCTGCATAAGGTTCCAGAAATGTCAGAATCATGAAAAACTTTAGATATTCCTTTGTGGATATCCATATTCCATTCAATTACTTAATGGCTGTGTTAGGTTTTTCTAATGCCATCATAAACCAAATGGTCAGAATCAAATTATATAATTATATAATAAAATAGTTACTTGGTGCCACTGGTGACACATGGAAAGTTTTATCAGGTAAAATATTATAATAATCCATTTCCAATAATATATAAATATTTTTTATCTTATATTTTTAACTTACTAAGAAATTATAGAATATCACAATATTATATGAAATACTTACTCAATACTAAATGTTCTAATATACTTGAAACTTATATATAATTTATCGCCAGTAATACATTATAATCTCTTAAAATATAACAAATATTAATATATTTTTTATTTATTGACTTGTGAGTTAACAAATTTTCGATTTTAAACAAATTACTTTACTTTCCAATCTGGAAAACTAAGCTCGGGTTTATCAAAGTATCATTTTATTTACTTTAAACGCATAATGTTTTCCTTTTCTGTAAAAAATAATATATCACAGTTGTTTTTCTAAAATAACATATGAGAATATATATATATATATATATATATATATATATATATATATATATATATATATATATATATATATATATATATATATTTTTTTTTTTTTTTTTTTTTTTTTTT
>Ga0214542_1003496_pt1 | contig 31992 bp, 18 predicted proteins | sample CNSS1metaG_FD_160096 | JGI IMG/M metagenome (GOLD analysis project Ga0214542, IMG submission 160096) | Root nodule microbial communities from cowpea collected in UCLA plant growth center, Los Angeles, California, USA - CNSS1 | ecosystem: Host-associated > Plants > Roots > Nodule | place: USA...
TTCTTAAAAATACAATGTTTTATATATATATATATATATATATATATATATATATATTAAAATAAGTGTAAAATTAAATAAACCGACAAATCGAATTTTAATCTAGATTTTCGCAGAATCATATAATTGAATTGAAAACGATTTGTGCCTATAACTATTTTATGTTAATACATCACAATTAGCATGAGGTTATAGTGTAAAGAAATAATTAACTCAGTGAATATGTATTATCAGTACAATTTTTTTTTTCACTGATAGAATATTAAAAATAGCTATTTATGTAATCTTTTAAATTTGTTATCGTAAAATTAAACAAACTCAAAAATATAGAATATTTTTCATTAAAAGATAGTGTAGAATCATTTTATTATTATAAAATATAAATATATTATTCATATTTATTTGACTGTAAATATTTGACTACCCTTAGTAAATTTAAAATTCTTTCTTACAGTAATATTTACATAACAAAAATACAGGAGTACTGTTTATATATCATCCGAGTATTTTTCTATCTTATCTCTCCGGAATAAAATCGTTCGGACATATTTATCGTACAGCAAAATATAATTGAATAATATTATAAAGAAAACAATAGAAGAAAAAAGAATTTGTTTGGTTTCTAGAATTTTCGTGTCCGAAAACAGGTTTAGTTTAGAGTCTACAAGTCCAAACCACACACAGCTGCCTCACACGCATGTGTATTGGTGTATTGTTCGGCGCCCTCAAATTGACGCCACGAATCCCTCTTTCTCTCTGCAAGAAGAAACCAAAAACCTAATTCATCGTTACGCCGTGTCTGATGTTGATTCCCAAAATAATTTCTCCAATGTCACGACCACATATCGATACCGATTCCGACACACAACTGAGAATCGAAGAACGAGCTTTCTCCGCCGCTGGTGCCGCCTTCCTGTCCGCCATTCTTGTTAATCCCCTTGATGTTGCCAAGGTATCCATCACTTTTTTGGTTTTTGTTAGTAAAAGCAGTTCCAATATAATTGTATGAACGAAGTGTCATGGTGACATACCACTCTGCTTTCAGACAAGACTCCAAGCACAGGCTGCGGGTGTTCCCTACCAAGGTGATTGCCGAATGACCCCTTTCCAAACGAACACGGTAACTATTCTCCAAAGTTTCTTTTCTTTATCTGAATTGAGTTTTGTTCAGTTTTAACTTTTGTTTATTTTCAGAGGCTACAAGATGTTATGTGTCCTGTTTCTGGTTCCCAGCCATCTCGGCCATGTACTTCTGGGTGTTACACCTATAAAGGGACATTAGACGTCTTTTACAAAGTTATACGACATGTAAGTGCATTTATGTGCTGTTTTAAATTGTGTTGGGTTGCAAAATTTCACTCTACTCTTGTCAAAGGAACCTTCATTTTCTCATAGTTATTAGTTAACATAGTGACTATCATTTTTTCATTGTTAAGATAGTTATTAGTTAACATAGTGACTAGTTCTGTATACTGAATTATTTTTTAATAATGGAACATCAGAAATTTATACTGCGTCGTCCATAAAGACATGTGTAGGTGATCTTGTCGGTTGTCACTCAAACTTGATTACGCGTAATGATGTTTCGTTAGAGTTTTTTAGTGCTGCTCATTAAAGGGAGAAAGAAGGAGACAATGCTAATTTTGTGCATTACAGGATTGTGACAGTAACTAACTACCACTGATATACATAACATTTGGGGATAGAGTTAGAAGTATGTTTCTGTGTCAAGGTAGTTAACTAGTTATGGTTTTGACAAGGCACAAAATACGGAAATTTGGTTGATAGTTTAGGCATATAATCCTCTTAGACCTTAGTTTGTGAAAAAAAAAAAACAGGTTGTTAAATTCTCTGTATCATTCGAAGTTGATTAGAATGAAATTATGTTTCTAGGATTGTATGGTTAAGTAGGAGGATTTGGGTGGTATGCCCCTGTTTAGATTCAAATATAACTGATAACTTATGTTTGATTTAAGTCTGAGATGTAGCGAGTCTGTTTATAAGGAACTCTAACCCTAATAGAGTTAACTTGGTGAAATAGATTTATCAAACTTGCATGAAGTTTCTGATAATATTATGATGAAATAGTTTGTAAAGGGGTTGCACGTTAAGTCATGTTTTCACAAATGCAGTAATTGTTCAAGTCTGCATCGAATAGAGGGTTCACAGGATTAACTTTTGCAGGAGGGCTTTACGAGATTGTGGAGAGGCACAAGTGCAAGTTTAGCATTGGCTGTACCAACTGTAAGATATCTTTTTTGTTTAGAATTTTCTGTTCCATGATTTATGGTTTACTTTATAGGCTCCTTATATCATATATGTTAATGGTCTTGTGTTATTCTGCTGTCATATAGGTTGGAATCTACATGCCTTGTTACGATATTTTACGCAACATGATGGAGGAGTTTACAACAAAGAATGCTCCAAATTTAACACCTTATGTTCCGTTACTTGCTGGATCAGTTGCTCGCTCATTTGCTTGCATTTCTTGTTATCCTGTAGAACTAGCAAGGACTCGCATGCAGGTAATATTTTTAAATGCTAAAGTTGGGAGTATGTTGAATTTCTATTCTAACGTGTTTTCTTTCATTCTTTAGGCATTTAGAATAACCCAAAGTGGCAAGCCTCCGGGGGTGTGGAAGACATTGCTTGGAGTCGTTCACCCTGACAAGGGCACAAGTATTTTTCAAAGCTGTTAGTGTACTCTTGGCATCTTTTTGATTAATCTTTCTCCATTTAATTTATGAGTTTGTACGTGATAACTGATTAGGCGTACTTTTCTTCATAAACCTTTCTCGTATAAATGACCAAGTTTGCAGTTTCTGTTGGACTGCATGACGTCTGTGTTCTTTTGGTTGACTCTATTTGTTATTCTTATTACATTTTCTGAACAGTTCACAGGTACCGTTTCTGGTGGACTGGCCTTGGAGCGCAACTTTCTCGGGATGTTCCATTCTCTGCTATTTGTTGGTCAACCCTTGAGCCAGTGAGATTTTGTTACATATAATGAGGAGTTCATTTTTAGTTTTTGATTAGGGTATTATGTCTTAACTTTGGAACTTATTTTGCAGATTAGGAAAAACATTCTGGGCCTAGTGGGGGATAAAGAAAGTGCAGCCACTGTCCTTGGAGCAAATTTTTCTGCTGGTTTTGTTGCAGGAACATTGGCATCTGCTGTCACATGTCCACTAGATGTGGCAAAAACTCGACGACAGATAGAGGTTATTTCTCAAAGCCCCGACTTTGTATAAAATTTCTATTCCATTAATAACCCTACCACTGCCAAGAAAAGGCAGAAATTTAGACCTTGCATCTTCAGGAAAAGTAATCAACCTAGGTTCTCGTTGAAGGTGACATTTATGATTTAGAAAATACCAGCTAGCTCCTGTCCTGAGTCAAACAGCCTGTGTTGCTATTCTGTTTTGGCTTTTAAACCTCTAAGCCAAGCCTCAGAAATCAATCAGAATTTGATATCAAATAGATTATAAAGTTTATTACAACTTTACTGACTTTTGATTCTTTCTAGAGTGCCCTGCAAGGGGTTGGATGTGCTGTATGTGCATATTTTCACCTGTTCTTGTTTGTCATTATTTGTGAACATATGACGTCGGGCTTCAAATTTAATGAAAAATTCTAAGCAATTTCAACTGATTTAGAATATTTAGCCATTGTTAAATTAAAGTAAGCTCTGGTCATATGTAAGATTAACTTTAAAAGTCGTATAATTGCCCATTGATATGGTTTTCGAGCAACTCTAATCTTTAATGAACGGCTAGTAGGCAATTTATTTACAGGGATAGTTTCCTAATGTAGAATCGACCATTTTCTTTACAGGGATATTTTCCCAATGTTTTGGTGTGATTCTCCCCCATCCACTCATCGCCATATTTAAATTTCAACGGGGAATAATGTACACATTGAATTATTTTGCACTCATAAAATACATAGTTTGATGATTAATTTTTTTTTTGTTTTCTTTCTAAAGAATGGTCTTATTTGCATTTTTTCAGAAGAATCATGAAAGAGCGTTAAAGATGACAACAAGAACAACATTAATTGAGATTTGGAGGTATATGCATCTTCCTAAACTTGTTATTGGTACGACTGAACATTACTTTAGAGGTAAATTTTGGACTTAGGCTTGTTAACTGACCTTGGGACTAACACTTTCTTGGGACAGGGATGGAGGATTAAGAGGACTATTTACAGGTGTTGGTCCTCGCGTATTACGTGCTGGTCCATCGGTTGGCATAGTTATCTCCTTTTACGAAGTTGTCAAGTATGGCTTACAGCATACACGTCCCACTTCATCATAGAAAATATTTCTTTGGTGTAGGCTTCTAACTCCAATTTTCAAGTTAGTTTAGTAGTTAATTACATCCAAGACAGCAATCTCATGCCCAATGAATCATGATCCTGATGTTTCAAGAACTCAGCTCAAGAGGCAACAGAACAGACCGGTATAATTGTAGTCCCCCTTGTATACGTTTGGCGTATAATTTTGATCTCATTTGCAACACAGAAGAAAAGTTAATAAATGCCTTTGTACGGATGGTACAAATTGATAGTCAGTTTCATCAGCAAGTTGATTAACTTGCACATACAAAATAGGTCTTGTTTTATTCAATTGAAATTCACACGATTTGTTGTATTTGATGAATTATCACAAGCCCAATTCATTAACTTTTATGGGCAAAGATTCTTTCGGTATTTCAATTTCTTAGACAATTATTTTTGTAAACTAGGGCACTTTTATAGGGAAAAATACTCATGTCGGATTATTTAAAAAAACATTTTTCGTTGGTTGTTTTGATCGAGTCAGAAGGCTAAGTTTCCAGTCAAAACTATGAATTGTATGTCTCTGTTTTTTTCTTCAGTTCTGGAATTGATTCTCAATGTCATGTCACAGTATAAACTAAGAAACAAACTAGGACGAATGAATCCCATTTAAAGTGATTCAGCTGTACTAAAATGTTGGGTATTGCAACTACATAATGTATCTACATGTCCTTTTATTTTTAGTCATATATCCTTTCCTACTCTGTGAGTTTCTTGGATCTTTTGTTTTATGCATGGTCATAACACAAATAATTTCCCCAACATTAGTTATACAAATTGGGAAAAATCAACCATTCAACAAAACTTGTTTCTTATAATTTAACAGTAGTGATGTTTCTAATGTCACTAGCAGAAATGAATTCTTTTCAAAATACAAACTATCCAAGAATTACATTTTGTAATATTGTTAAGTTTTCAAGTTTACCAGATTCGTTAGATTCTTGATTGTAGATTACGTCAGAATGATTTGAACTATCACAAATAAAAGGACTGGGTATTATGAATTTTATAGAATTTTGTAAAATATTTATATTAAAATTTTATCTCAGATATTGAACCAAAATTTCTGACCATAGAAAGTTATCGCGTGGTATAGAAGTCGTCAGTCTTACACATACGCAAATGTAAATCCATCGAGAGATTTTAAAATCTTATTATATCAATGGAACGAATCAACATGTAATTATGAAGAAAAAAAGAAGAATAAAGATGTAATTTACATAATTGGCAATGGAAAGGATGGCGCTTTTTAGTGTTTGGGTGAGCATGTGTAAAATTGATTTTGTAAAACTAGTTTTAGTTCTAATTAATTGTGAAGCAAAATGTTTGTTTGAACATATTTATTCTAAAAACATGAATAATGCTTGTTTTTGGTTCCTTAAAATATATATTGAACTTAAGTTTGATCATCACAAAAAGTTAAATGTTTTCTTATCATCATATTTACCCGTACCTTATTTCTACTTTAATCTTTTGTCAGATTAATAGTAGAATTCAATATAAATTTTTGAATCCTAGAAACAAAGTTGCTTAAACTTAAAATTATGTATTCAATTCAATATGAGCCCAACATTGTGTTTTAGTTTAGAATTTTCAATACATGGGTGATTGTTTTTTCATGTGACGTGACTAATTTGTTTCAAAGCAAATCCATGCATTTTGTGAATAATATTTTTCACCAACTATGTTTTTGTCCATCACCCCCAACCCACGTATGTTAGACTTTTCACGTGAAATTATTTGAAAAGCATAATGTGTAGTTCATTGTTCGGATCCACAAAAAAGTTCAAATCAAAACTATGAAATAGTGCGAAGTTAAAATTATATCCTCCATTAACTAGAAAATGTATACGACTAATTAATTGGAGGAGGATTTGAAGAATATTTGCAGCCATACCCAATAAAAAAAGGTATTTTATCAAAGTGAATTTCAAGATATTATGCCTTATATGTCTTTTTTTCAGGTTATATCGGAACACATTCTTTTATCTTCTTATATACTACCACATGAGTGTTCTCTTTTGTTCTTATGCAACTTCTTTAATAATTTAAGAATAATTAAAAAAAATGTTTAAGAATAATATATTAACATTTTTTATGTATGAAGACAGAGTTTTAATAAGATAAATTTTAAATAAATAAATAATAAAAGAATATGTAACCAAAGGATAAATGCTATTTTTTATTTTATTTATTTAAAATTCAAATTCTATAACTCCAAATTCATAGAAGAATATGATTATTGTTAGAGGGAAGAACATACAACAAAAACTCCAAAGTCAAGCTGTTCAAATGAGGTTTGACAGATAAAATGAAACTTGTTGGAAGCAGGAAGCACCATGATGGTTTTTTTTTAGATGTTGAATGTGACTTTACCTCAATTTACCTAAGAATTAACGTCACTTTTAACCCAATTAACCCAAGACCTAAAAATAATAAATTTCTAATTTTTTTTACATAATATTTATTTATTTTATTTCTATTGTACTTTCTGATTGTGGGAAGTAATATTATCCAAGCAAAAGAAGCTCTCATTTAAACCTCATTTAAACTATGTTTAAATATAATGTTGATTTGTTAATTATAATAATAAAAAAATGATAATGATGGTCTGACAAAACACACTATTTCCTCCATTAACAATCATCCAACATTAACCAGAAACAACCAAAGAGGTAACAGAATGTAAAATAGGGACATTAGAAGAGAAAAAAAAAACACTCACTAGAACAAACATCCTTATCCATGGTAATACATTCAACCTCTGCAAGCTCCTACTATGTTCAATTCAATTCCTACGATAAACAGTTACAGATATATAATTCATTCATAACTGATGAGAAAACGCATCAAAGGGGTGGATGAGGTACGTCAGCACCAACGCCACAAGCATCAGTATATATGCAATTCCTTGGTCTATCGAAGTACCTGAACATCAAAAACCCAGAAACATCAGCTAAAAACAAACACCATATTCACCAACTTTCATGTCATGTCATGTCATGTCATGCAAACTAAATTCGAACTCAAATGTCTCACTGTATTGTTGACATTAATAATTTCATTATGACAACTGAAAAAACTATGGTGAACAAGTACATGTAAGATAATTCAGGGACCATGTTCGGATCTAGATCTCCTCAATTCCAACATCTACTTCCACATCTGAGAGATCAAATTCAACCTAGAACTAAAACGTGTTTCTTAAAGACATGTAAAAGTTTCAATATTCAATGTAGCACTGCATTGCTGATTCTTTCAGATGGAGAAGGAGGAAAAAGGTTTCAATGGTTTTTACCATCACTGGAAGGAGCAGGAGCAGGAGCAAGAGAAAGGGTCTGTGCTTGAAGAACAGGAGGTGAAAAAATGGCAAAGATAAAAGTGTAGATCGCCAAAACTTCAGAAGCTGCTCTGAAAAATGCCATTTTTGTTTGAAACTCTCACTTGGGTGTGTGTTTCTATAACACAAAATCAAAAGCAGAAAGAGGTTAACAAGTGTTGAATATAAACTGAAATGGAAGCACTTTTATATGAAAGAATAGCAGTTAGTGAGTGAGGAGATATGAAAAATGATGGCATCTTTGTAGAGATTTGAGTGTCTCTCTTCCTTCTCTTTCGATGTTGTAATGGGACCACCCACCAACTGTTATGACACATCTTTTCTTGTGTTATTTTGAAATGGATCAAAGAAGGCCATGTGCCAGTTTTTTATTCTGTTTTTTTTTTTGTTCTTATATTTTGTTGCCACATGCATGTGTCTTAGACTTAATCTTCTATAACTATGTTTGCCAAAACAAAGTGGAATATACTTTTTAATTTCTTGGATTCCTTTGTCTACCCATTTGAATTTTAGAAAGCTGATATCGGAAACATTTTTTCTATATAATTATTATCTCAATCAATACTGTTTTGACTAGGAATTAAATAAATAACAGTCAACTACTTGAATAGTTAATGTTAGTTGGGTTTTCTTTTTTTTTTTATATTTTTTTTAACAATGTTTTTCACAACTTTGACTGGATAAAATGAAGGGATGTATATCCTACTTTTATTTTTAAAATAAAAATCCATGGAGATCTTCATTTCTATATTTAACATGTATGATACTTTTGTCTTATATTTATACTTAATTTCTTTTAAATAAAATATAATATTATTGATGTTTCAATTTTAGAAACGCAAACACACAGTAAGGATAATATCCATATAATAAACAGGTCATTTATCACAATAGTACATATTTATTTTTCTATGAACTTCGAAGGTTTGGATTACTGTATTACAGTTCTTATGTTTGAGTTGTATAAACAAATAAAATGTGGAACTTCAATTCCAAATTTATCAGAACTTTGGTGAGATAATCATGTGTAGTGTTATATCTAGTTTGAATAAAACAAAATTCATTTAGGTATCAGACGAAGATTTCGAGGACCATGAACGGTGATGTGAGTTTATAGTTTAGGCTTTTAAAAAATAAAAACTAGTGAAATAGAAAGCTCTTAAAAATTTGACTTGTTATGGACTATATGTGGTGGAAAGAAAGAGGAATCAAAAGCTTCAGTTTTATGATACCATGGACCACGAATTGATTGATATTTTGAATGGAAAGTTTGGAGGACCAAAGGTTTAAAGAGATTATGTTTGGAAGGGTTATTAGATTAGTTAGTGTGGTTTGAGAAAAAAATGGAGATTATGTTTGAAGATGAACTAAATCTGTGTCTAAAGGTGAACACAACATGAAAACAGAACATCCCATGTGTTCATGAATCATAATATTATGGCCTCACACCACATTTATTTATTTTTTTCTCCGATGCATTAACTAATTTCTTCTCCCATTCAATCCAACATTTTCTACCTAAACATCTCTTTAATACAAAAGACAAGAATTCGTTATAGATATAAGAATGTACTTCTCAAAATTAAGATTTTTTTTGTTCCAAGGAGAAGTTTAGAGGAAAAAAAGGGGTTGGGACCTGTGAAATTATTATTCAGGATGTTTAATAAGAACATTTTGTGTTGTCATTCTCAAGCCACAAAGGTAAGTTTGTAAAAAGATTTATACTTTGACCACCCATGCACAAAAATAACATCCTTTGTGTTCAAATTACATAAAAATGACCACCACAACAATTCAAACGGCAACTAGAATAACAGCATTCTCAATGGGTCAATTTATTTTAGGTTTTAATAAAATTATTTCACAAGAAATAATTTTAAATAAATAATGTTAAAAAAATGTTTTTGGTTAAAAAATAACTATGATTATTTGGATTGTCAAATCTTACATTATAAAATAAAAAAATAAATAAAAAAACTCATTTCAAGGTCAAGTGTACCCAGCCTAACTTTGACACCTAGAAAAAGTTAAGGATTTATGTAGGCCAAGAGCAAGACATTTTCCCGTTGATCACGTCAGCTATCTTAACAAGTGCAATGAGAGTTTTGTTCTGTTCACAAAAAATTAAGATTATTTAAATGTTAAAACGTTTTTTTCTTAGTTGGCAAACCGATTTTTCGTTCTACAATATTTGTTTGATCTGTAACCAAATGCAGTTTTGTTGTCTTAGAGAGTATGCATACATTTGTTGTTTTTTATATTTTTTTTCAATAAGTCACTTTCTCTAATTTATTAGTAGACAAAGGTCACAGGTCACTGTGTCGATAATTGAAGAATCCAAAGCAATTCAAAGGGGACCGTATAAGAGATGAATCTCTGCACCACGTGAATGGTGTAAATCTATGGCCACATTATTTGAAATATATCAAGATTCTTGTTAAAGTAACAGCAAGATTACCAAACAAACACGCCAGATCCAGTTGATGAAACTGGGTTCCTTAATTCTCAACATTTAAACGTTCATCCAACAAACCATTTACATTGCTAAAAATTAACCAATACAGAGAGATTCTGTACTCAATCTCCCTTGGACACAAATGATTAGCAAACAGATACAAACCAAAATAATCACACTGCAAACCAGCTCATATCCCTAAAATGGTAGAAAACTTCATTATAAACCTTGTTGATCTTACACAAAAATCCTTTCCTTTTTTTACGCTTCACTTCTGGTACCTGCAATGATTTGGTTCAGGCTCGTCACTTTTCTATCAAGTATTCAAAAGATTCCCAAAAGATGTGGTTTTTCCTATTTAAGAAATTTTCAAAATATTGGACTTCAAGTGAAAATTAGTTACTGTGATGTGACACTTTCTTGTGCACAGACAGCATAAGGTTTCATTGTCAGGGGATCAGATATTCAAATTTAAAATCGATATATTTAGAAATTGTTCACTGTAAAATTCCAATTTTCTAAGTCGAAACTCCAAAAAGATGAGAAGTTGGAGTAATAGGACAATACAAAGTATTACATTAAATGACTAGGACATGGATTTTTCAATGGGTGCGAAAAATATCTCATAAAGTACATCAAATGCAAAAATATTTATATAATTTGAAGTACTTGAACATCATCCCAGGTTATGAATTGAATAGGTATAAAGAGATTTACGACACCCTGCTCAATCAGATGAACTAGAATCCTTTAACATCATCCCATACTTTTATATGAACATCTAATATATTGCTTAACATACTAGTAATATCTTTAATTAGAGTGCATAATAAAATTATGCAAAATTTAATATGCAAACACAATTATAATGATAATATTTGGATGTTCCAGAAAGCACGCCAGACAGGGAGAGAAAAGATGTGATGGGGCCAGGTAGATTGGAGAAAATAACACGGAAAAGAAAATTTTATTTTTATGGAAAATAGACCCAGAACATTTCTGTACCAAGCATTCACAGTTCACAGGGTAAAAGACACTGCAGGAAGAAAAACAGACCAAAAGATTACTCTTGGCTGATTGAACCTAGAAGGCAGACATTTAAACTTATCCAGGTTTAACATTCAATTTCAACCTTCATTTTCCTGTCAACGAGCGAAACATTGATATGTGATTTTTTTAAAGTACAAATAGATATATTTAAAATTACAAGAGAAATATGCATAATAATCTAAATATACAAATAAAAATATTTAGAGGAAAGAAATATTTTTTCTTTAGAGTTGAAAATATAAGTATTTAATTTGTAAGAAGAAAAAAACATTTTAACGTAAAATAATAAAAACAGAGATTCGAAGGATGAATAACAGAAACTTTAATGCAAAAAAGAACATTGCAATTAAAAAAATTCAAGGATTTTAAATAATATAACAAATAAGTGCTAACGGTAAAACCACATGTCACAAGGAGAAAAAGAATAAAGTAAGAGATATTCTCATGTCAAAAAATGTGAACTTAAATTTATAAAAAGTGGATGTCTGATTTATCTTTCTAGAGAAGGAAAGTAAAACCAAATCCAGAAACTTAAAGCCTAAATTATAGCTTACATGGTTTTTCACGCTACTGATTTTGGATCCAATGACCCTGCAGCATTGCCTTCTCCCGTTAGCATGTTGTTTGGATCCTAAACCAGAGGGTAAATAATTAGCAGTTCGCAAGATGTGCTTAAAATGGTAAGACGGTTGCAGAGAACCTACCTCCATTCCCCATTTGATATAATCTGGAGACTCACAGGCCTTATATTCATCAACCAAACTCTCAATTATGTCCCTTGATTCATCAAATTCTGAGAGGTCATTATCCTGTCCATTTTTTATTGATGTCAGTCATCACATGATATGTCAAGTATTAGGTGAAGTTGCTACAAGACAAAGAAGCATTTAACAGCTGCAGATTTATATCAGATTATGCAAATGAAACTGTCACACTTACGGCAAACATTGGGAACTTCCTGTACGCGTCTATAAAGGCTTGTTTCTTTCTTAACTTCTCATACTGGCTCAGAGTTTTACTGAAAAGATGACGGATGCTAGTATGGCTTGCCAGCATAAGGCCACTGACCTACCAAATGCAGCAGCACCTATAGGTTATTTCACAACCCGATTTCTTGCTTTTTAACCTCAACAAAATTCTTAAAAAAGAATATGTACATCGATCTTTCTCCATCATAATAAGGTAAAAAAGCAGAGAAGTAATATAAACATCAAAAGACTGAAATAAAAAGGATGAGAGTCCCACCCTATGTGCAGTTTGAACATATGGAGACTTCCTTGATAGAGCAACCTACCAGGCATGCAGTTAAAGAAATATCAGATTGTCATGAAATTAAATATATGACAAATTACCCAAACACCACTTTAATTTGCGCAGACCTGAATACTTGCAGGACCCCACTCAATAAAGTTAACTAGTTTTCTTTCACGTATCCTCTGCAAACTTTCATGAACCTAAATCCATGGAGAAAGATAAAATCACGACATAGTATAATAGATCTGTTCAAATATATACATACTAGATATATGATACTTCATGATAACAAATCGATCTAGGCAAGCGGGAACTTGATGAAAAACTTCCAAAAATACACAAATCAGCACAAAACTCGAAATGGTCTCCCTACCAGAGGACGGTTAATATAATTTCTATTAAAAAAGTACTTCTAATTTTTCAATGTATTTTTACTGAAGTACAGAATTGCTTAAGATTTTACGTGATAGAGAACAAGTGAGAAGTATAAAATATGATATTGAACATCGAAATCACACATTACAGTCATAGACTTGCTGTATCAGAGACGGAAGCCTCCTACAGACAGTAGTTTCTATTATTTAAATGTATAGTCCGAATACAAAATTTATATCCAACAGTTTCTAATACAAAACCAATTACTAGCAATTATTTTCTACAGATAACTGCCATCTTGAACTTGTAATACATAATACAGAACTAATTTCTAAAGTGGCTGTTTCTTACACACAATTATCATTACTGTCCCAGACTATCAGTTCCTATAACAGAAGAAGCAAAACATTTAATTTAAATAGAAGCAGAAAAGTACCACTTCAACTACAAAACAGCAGTAGCAGAAGCACACATATAAATATGTCTCTTTGTATTAAAAGCATAGATTACAAAACAGGTATAAACAAGCAGTTAGCAAATAGCTGCCAAGATGATTTTCTATGTTTAACTTGGTTTCAATTAACAAAATAGCGAATTTCAGAAGTATTGATAATACTGCAAAATTATTCTGGTTACCTGAGTTGGATCAACCTCTCCTTGGATGATATTCAGAATTGATATGTATTTTGCTTGGCTAGCATCTTTGGTCCGAGCATAAGAAGAGACCATAATATTCTTTGCCTGCCATGAATATAATTGTCAGTAAAGAACATAGCCATTCACTTTGAGGCTTAACTGCTGAGGAAGTCATAATACCTGTAGAAGTCTTCTCATAACGTCAAGTACAGTAGTCTTACGAATTACATTAGCCTGCAAGGAAGTATCATCAATTTTTTCAATGTTTCTCCGGAAGTGTTACAGGAAAAATCACATTCATGACAAGTGGGTGCATATACCAATCAGATTACAAGAGAGTAAAATAGGGGGGAAGAGATGAATTCATAATTTCTGTGCTGATCTTTACATGTTAAGACACAAAATTGTGTGAAAACTTTGATGCTCCAAAATCAATTTTTTTTGGAAAAAAATTGACAGTTATCTCACCTGACGTTCCACTGTCAAAGGTGTATATCCTGTCATTAGGAAATGGCATCTTGGTGTTGGAATCAAAGAGGCAAGAAGGCCAACCAAGTCATTATTCATGTACCCTGGATAACGAAGAGTTGTTGTACTTGCAGACATAACAGTAGAAACTAAGGAATTTGTTTGAGCAAATGTAGGGTTGGATAAATGAAGCCGTTCCACAGCAATTCTATTTAGTGCAGTATTGTCAAGAACTACAACACAGTCAGCATTAAGTGTCAGTCTCTTGAGTGTCAAAAGTGAATTGTATGGCTGGACCACCACATCACTCGTCTCCATTTGGTTAGGAAACACACTGTATGTCTGAACTAGTTTTTTGCTGTAACGGTCATTCAGAGTCTCCAACAAGTATGAGCCCATACCTTCACACAAGCAAGGAAGTGTACTCAGTACACGAGAGAAATTAAAAAATAATTGTAATAAAACTACAGGTGAGGCATACTTGAGAAATCTCCAAAAACTTTCATCTTGTACATGTAGAAATTTCAAAGGCAAATAGGAATTCCAACCACTGTATTCTAAGCAATTTTAGCCCGACAAAAGCTAAAAGGTGGAATGTTCAATTTCCTCTCTTAAGGGTGCAATTAATTGATTGTTTAGTTTAATAAAGTGTATGAAGCAAGTCCAAATTTAGTCGTTCATTTAACAAATCTTTTACTTTTTCAGATGTAGCCGACAAACAAATGCTCAAATAAGAAGAGGGGAAACTGAAGAAACTTCAAAAATTCTTTCAGGCAACGAAGAGAGGAAATGACACCTGAGCCTGTTCCTCCAGCAATTGAATGACAAAGAACAAACCCCTCAAGACTGTCACTGCCATCTGCTTCTCTATCAATCATGTCCATTATTTCTTCTTCAACATGTTGTCCCTGGACAGATACTAACAACCGTATTAGTTAAACAACAACTTTGCTTCTTCTTCCAAATGTTTAAAAACAGTCAAAATGATTCCTGTGGTAGACTTGTCAGTTATCATTTGTAAAGTTGTTGGAAAAGCGTAAATCAAGTTCAGAGTAAACTACTTATGTATAAGGCTGACAGCATCAGGTCAAACCATCTGAGACCTCGCTAGTTATAGAAAACAAAAACAAATGTTATGCATATCTAGATGTTTGGCCAACAAAATTACATGATTTTGGGAAGCAATATTTTTAAACAATAAACTAGTGTCAGTTTGTGCTTCAAGAAACATCACAGACATTGGAATGTATGTCCTTCACTGGAAAGTGCAAGAATTGATGTTGTAACTTTAAAACAGACAGGGACTCTGATGATCATGACACAAGTCTACAATAATTTATTGCTAAATATTGCGAATGTTATTGGAAGTAACAAAGACACAAAGTAAATGAATGGTTAGAAAATCTTGATTACAAAATGCTCCAGTAAGCAGTAACAGACCTGATCATATCCACTGGCCCAATTGTTTCCGGCACCACCTCCGTGATCTGAGACAAAAATGTTCTCATGATTGTAGAGATTTCGGTAGTCACTATTTTGAATTCCATTAATTACTCTTGGCTCCAAGTCAATCAGGAGAGCTCGTGGTATATAATGCTGATCATCGGCTTGGTAGAAGAACACGTCTTTCCGATCACCTCCCTGCAGCATTCTGATTAATATAAGCAAATGCAGAACTAACAGCCACCAATCACAAGATGGGCAACGGTGCATACTAATTGAATGCTTCTAATAGTTCATCGGCCACTAATCAAAATTCATAATTAAATCAAGTTCACATAAAAGTGGAAGCAAAAAAACTTAGCAGATGCAATTTTGAGGGCTCATGGCAACTAGCAACTTAGCAAGCCAGCCACAGCAAGACATAAAAACAAAATGCCCAGTTCCCCATTTTAAAAATAACGTAAGAGAAGAAGAAAAAATAAAAGATACTTAAATGCCTTCTCCATAACAAGAAAAAATGGCACTACTCCCAAGTCCAAAATTAACAAAAGTTCAACAGAGTCCAAAGGTGGACCCTGGAGAAGTGAGATAAATGCAAATATGGCGAAATTGGGTAAATATCTATCATCCTGAGACACACGTATCCACGGAGTGGACACCCCAACTAACAATTGACGAACATTTCCTGTCAAGCGCAGGACAGAGGACACTAGCCTAAGAATGAAGGCACGGTGTTTTGAAAGACCGAAACAAAAATGGAGATTTGAAATTGAACCTGAGTGGCGAAGTCTTCGAGGATGCCGTCTTTGCTGATACCATGTTCAAGGCAGAGTTGCTTCCAGAACTCCATGCCGATCTGATTCCCACATTGGCCAACCTGAAGAGTGATGATTTCCCTCGGCATTTTTGCGGTGGTAGCTAGGGTTTGGTGGCGGGGAAGACTATGTTTTTCAAAAACAAGAATGACCCTCAAATCAATTCAAAATTATGCCTTCTTTGGTTCCAATCTTCCTTTCCCCCTTTCTTTTTGTTTCCTCAACACTCACTTCACTCACTCACTCTATTCTCCATTTATTTCTTTACATACATTTCTTTTTTATTTCATCTCTATTTTCGAAGGAGTCTTTCTTGGATTACTTTTGCTTTTTATACTTTTCTACAAATATTTGCGTTTTCATTTAGTTAAATTTATACGGTGAAAATATAATATTTTTATAAGTAATTAATTGAAAATAAATTTAAAGTGAGTTATTATAAAATTTAATATACATATAAATCTAGTAGTTAAGTTTTGTTCGAGATTTGAAACATATACATTTAATCTTTTTTAAAAGGAATATTTGAACAGAGCATGAATAGGGTAAAATTTATAAAGACCGACAAATTTTATCTTATTTTATTAAAACTAAAGCATAATAATAATAATAAATAAATAAATAAATAAGAGATTGAATAGGATTTGAATTTAAAGAAATTGAAAAAGCAAAAAAACAATGAACAAAATACAGACACGGTTGCGATAAAATAATTTAACTTTCTTGCTCATAACGTGTACTGTATGTCCCATCGGGTCATCGTCAACGTGCAGTCCTCCGGTCCATCGAACAAGAGTGGGAAGGCTCGTATGTAAAACAGGTCTACCGGTCGAACGACCCCACAGATGAACTATATAGTACCATCGGTTGATCGGCCCCATAAACAAATCACACGCTACCTCAAAAAGGGACCATCGGTCGATCGGCCCTACGTACGAATTACGCGTTACTCTGTAAGGGACCATCGGTTGATCGGTCTCACAGACGAACCACTCGTTACCTCGTAAAGGACCATCGGTCGCTCGGTCCCACACACAAACATCGCCTTAACTTGTAAAGGATAATCGGTTGATCGGTCCCCAGGTCGATCGCGCATCAACCCATGGAAATCCGTCAGTCTCATAGGTGATTCGTGTAGCGCCTTACATCGGTCGATCGGCCGTATAGATTAATTATTCACTTAAGGTTGTTAAAATCAGGAGATAACCAGTCTAGTCAAGCGGCCATCAGTCGACCGACCAAACGAGACCCGTCAGCTGGATTAATTAACGTTAAACAAGTCAGTAATTTTGATTCGAGGATCATTGGGCCGTGATTAAGGAATCCTAATCCTAGGCCCACACCGGAAACTATAAATAGGACCCAAAGGTAGGTTGGTGAGGATCTTAATTTCGCATTTATTATCGCAGTTACATTTGTACACCGATCGGGCCATCAACTGACTTAAGCATCAGAGCCTTTTAGACAGATACCCCGATTGTCCGTTCGACCGATCAGACGAGGAGGAAATTTTCTTGGAGAAGAAGCCACCGCAGTTGCGAGGAAGGGAGAGTTCGAAGAGAAGGATAAAATTGAAGTGGTTTTTAGTAGGCGCTTGGTCCCTACACGCGAAACAAAATGTAATCTTTTATTTTATGTGACAATCATTCGTGAAAAATAGACTTTTTCTTTTTACTTTTCAGACAAGTTCAATAATTTAGTCCTGGAACCATGATGTAGTCTTTTGTATGCTTTTGTGCTTTTGTATGCTTTTGTGCTGTTAACAAGTTCTAATAAGATTGCTGACCGTTTCTCTCGTGGTCGGAAAAAAATATTGGAGAATAACTTTATTAATAAAGAAATAAAATAAACACAAAAAAATATAAGTTCAAAAAATATAAGTTCAAAGTGTCTTTGATTCGGGACAAGAAATATTATAGATTTAGAATTTATTATATAGTTATTAATATTTACTGTTTGATTGTTTTAAAAAATGTAAAACTTTTCAAGACATATTATTTTTATTAGCCCAACACTATAGACAAGTTTAAGCTAACGACTACAATTTAGTCTTACTAAAATGTTACATTTTAAAACCATCTAATTCTAGCTAGTAAATACTTAAACTCGACGTATTTAAAATAAGTTATACTTGTATATAAAGAGGGCAAAGAGCTTAATTGAGCAACCATTAAAATGGTTTTGTTGATAAAAATAAGTAGAAACATTAAAGACTGAAGACTTAGAAAGAGATAAACCCCCTCTATGTTTCCATCCATTATTTTTTTTTTCTTTTATGTAAAGAAGTAGGAACATAAATACTCAAAGCTTAAAAAGAGATAAACACCTCCTTGTTCCACTTGATAAAAAAGGATAGATCTATTATGATATGAGAAAATTTTAAAATAGAAATTTGTTTTAGATAAAATAATAATATTACCTTAAGAAATGCGTAGAGAAAGTATATAATGAATTATGTAGATAGTACAATGGTTTTATGTTTAACTGAAACTTTGATTTTTCTTAATAATTATACAACATAAATAAATATTTACAATTATTATTAAAAAATAAATAAAACTAATTCATTTAAATTATAATATTAAGTAAAATAATTGATTCTATTATATTATTATTTTAAAATATAACTTTTTTATATATTAAATAATTGTAATAATCTATTATTTTAATTTTAATTTAACTTTCAAAAAGCTATTTTATATATATTTTTAAATTATTTTATAGATTATGTTCTAAATGTATTAATATGCCATTAAATTTATTTATTCTATTACGTCAAACAAAACACCAATAAACTTTTTACTCATTCTTCACTCACTTTGTCACGATCCAAATAATCTCTCTTTTCACTCACTTTATTTATTTTCTTTCCTTTTCCACCATCCCCCTTATATAAAGAAAGCAAAAGAGTAACTACAGAGCTTACAACTGATAGAAACTAAACATTGAATAATCTTGAATAAAAAGAAAAAGTTTAGACCCATTTGAGATTCAAGAACATATAAAGGCTAAAAGCAAAAGGTAGAAGAGACTCACTATCCATTTTTAATTATTCCCTTACCCCAAGTACAGCAATGATAGGTGTTTTTCACAAAGCCAAACCACATGCTCACTATGCACCATCCCACATTTAAATTATTCTTGGATTCTTATGCTTTATAATTTGCCTAACTATTAATATTGAATGCTAAAAAATAGAACGATTCTTCAAGATTATTCAATATTCATAGACCTAATCTCTGCGTGAAGGGAAGTATAATGCATTTCCCCCAAATCAATGTGCTTTCTATGTGCTCGTTTAAAAATAAAAAAGAGGGCATTACATGAGCATTAAACTACAAAACAACTCTACTTAAATTCATTAATGGAGAAGAATTACTGAGTGAGTACAGTAATCAGGTAGAATGATGGACTACATTGTTGGTTTGACTTCATGTGACTTTATGTCAATGGATAACACCTCTATCACTCACTTACCAGCTAGAGAAGTTACAGACTTAACAAAAGCCAATAGCAAAATTACATTTCCGTCTAAACCAAATTCTGCTCACTTTCATTCAACAAATTTTTTCCTTCAACATCCTTCTAATATACTTAAACACAGGCAACACAAGGGATTTCCGAATTTGTCATATGGAGTTTAAGTCACACCACCGAAGATGCCTTTGCTCTACAAAGTCACTGAACCAATGCAGCGTGGAATAATATTCAGCATTCTGCTGCTCTACTATTGACTTTAATAGGCCTTATAGGAATACCTGGGAAAGAACAAATTATATTACCTGCAGAACCAATAAGAAAATACTGAAAACCAAAATTACCAATCGTTTGCCTACAAGTGAAACAATAGGCACAAAAAGCTATAACAAGGCTATCATATTAACGAAGCCAGGCACAGTTTACATTAGTGGCCATATATATTTCGCAAGTAGAATTAGCACTAAGAGACTTGTGATTGTCTTTCAATCTAGAAGAAGCTCAATACTGCTATATTTAAACTGCATGCAGTATAGTATCGCATACCCAAAAAAACTGAAATATCACGTTCAAATTGATACTCCATTCAGTTCAGAGTACTGCATGCAACATAACAGCCCGCCCACCCCGGTGGGGGACTCGATGAGGTTAGCTTCATAGTTCATAAAGATCAGCACACGTATAAACAACACAACATCAAATCCAGGGATATAATGTGACGTTTGTGCAGTTACACTAACATATAATAGAACTACTTAAAAGGGTGACCCAATGCATGGCGCTACCAACATTTTTTGAGGTTTGGGAAGGGTTGACCATAAATCACCTTAACCTCATGAACAAGGGGCTATTTGTGGCTTTCCACAAGTAAAACCCAGGACCAGCACGACACGAGGAAGAAAGCAACAAAGCCTTGTTTAATATCAAATAAATATTTTCTTAATGCCACACGTTATGTAGCACTTTTAGATGTTGTATGGGAATATTTTATATTATGCATTTGAAAAATAAAACAAAAACACAGAATTAAAATAAATGTCATTTACCCAAGCCTTGTATTCAGACGTCAATACAACATCATGAATGTGGTCTTCTATCAACAGAAACTTCAATGAGCTTCTCTTCGTCTGGTTTAACAGTTATTGGCATATCCAAGAGCATGTTTGGTGGGGCAAAATACATGTGTAGAGACATCATACAAATGATAATGCCCAAGAAAAGCTGTAAAGAGGAAAAAATAAAATAAAAAATAATAACCACTTATAGCCTGAGAACATATAATATAGCTTATCTGCAAAATTATGTGCAACAAATTGATTTGACTTAACAGTTCTGCTAGGGGGAGAGAGTGTGGAAGGTAATTTACCTGCAATGTAGGTTTGAAGTTGAAGAGAAATAGTGAAAGTATCATTGTTAGCAGCATTGCCATTGATGTGGAATAGACCTAAAGAAAGCATCAACAACTAATAATTAGGAGAGGAAATAAACAAACAAATACCAATTGTGATGTTATACTTCTTTACTAATTTCAGCGTTAAAATTATTTCCCTTGTATGAAAAATATTATTCTTTGGAGATAAACCCAGCATCAAGCTCTATGGTAAAATAGATTATGTAACAAAACAAACACAAGAGAAAAGGACGGTGGCTGGAGGGTCCAAGGATATACCTTCACAATATTATCAGCGTGTTTCATTAACCATGAAACTAAAAGACCAGTAGAACCCAAATTCAATACCACCATCCAGGTCGTGATAGTATATCCATCAAAAATACGTCGCCACCAAGGCCCATTTTCAAATCCACCTCTGAAATCATCCACAAGTAGTCTTGCCATGTTGAAAAGTGTTCCAAACCTGTAAAAAAAATTCACTTCATGCGTATTCCTCCAAGTAAATGTAGAAAAATATTTGACCATGATAACTGGTCATTCCCAGAGTGCCATAACAACGAACTCAAGAAGCCCTTGACACCTCTACCAATTTTACAGACACATTAATTTCTCTTTAACAAAGAACAGTGCAGAAATAAAAATTCTCTGAATTAAAAAATAAATCCAAAAAAAAATTGCTTAAAAAAGGTACCACATGTTTATTTTACAAACACTCCAATAACAGTGGAAAAACAAATCTATTAAACATATAACACCTACCTCAAAAAGCAAGCAGAAAAACCACAAAAAATGTCAAGTTCGAAGAGTTAGGAATTAGGAATCTATATTGAATGAACTGCATGAATTCAACAGTTATTTATGCTCTGCTCGTTCTTAGAAAGTGAAAACAAAATAAAATAACCACACTCATTTAACAGGCTAAGGGAGAAGAAATGGAGAAAAAGTTTCTTCTGAAGTAAACAGTTTAAAAGATCAAAAACACATGTGCCTATACATTTTTAGACATTTGACAAAATCAAGAAAAAATACCTACGTGTACAACTGCATATTCTGCCAGTATAAGCTGTCATTGTTTTTCTTCATCAAGAACTCAGTATAAACTCCAGCTAATGCTGAGAGACAAGCAGATAGAACTCCTAACATGTATCCCTGAATTGGTGCTGAGAAAAGGGATTCACAGGAAGTCTCTCCACAGCCCCTAACCTAATACAACAAACCGTAGTGGTCATTCTAAAGAAAATTTATGTCACAAGACTAATTTACCTAATATATAAACCATTGACCATACAAGAAAAAAATACAGAATAGAACAAAGATGCATTTATGCTTCAATTTTGTATAATTTTACATGCTATCCTTTACATCTCTTAGGTTTTGTACTCGTGGACATTTCAAGGGAAATTTCTACTACTATCATGCAACGGAAACAAATTATCTGTTCCATTTGTGATTTGTCAGCCACTTTGTCTCTGTTTTGTTTTGTTTTCTGATACCATGTACAAATGTCAGCAGAGGAAGCCAAAGCCCGTTGAATTTATTTGAAACCTTCTAAAAAGAATGTACTACTCAAACTTTAACATTTGAAGCTCAGGATCTTAACAGGCTACAATTATCACAGAATAAATCACGTTTAGCATGTAATGACTTAATTTCATGTCACGAATGCAGTTTTACAAATCAGAAATTTAAGGAAAAATAAATATTGTTAGAAGGAGGAAAGGATGAGGAAGAAGTTGTGCAAGAGTGAGGCATCTTCCAAAAATAAACAACAAATTTGCTGCATGAAAATGACCTTACGAGAGTGTCACATTAGTAAATGACCGATAAAATATATCCAGACGTATTCCATCACTGCTACCCTAGCGAGTACAAATGTCGTTACTAGATATTCATCTAACTCCTCAACACTGAATTTCCAGTTCATAATCCATATAAAACAATGCATAAATCATAGTAGATAACTTCTTATAAAAATAAATTTAAAGGCACAAAACCAAATTTGTGAGGATCAAGTCTTCGACACCTGACTAGTGGTTGTCCCGACAGCCAACAACACAATAGCCATCCACTGCAAGTTAGAAAGCCTCCTACCCAAAAACATCCTACAAAGAAACAAAATGAAAAATTCAAAACTTCAGACACTAACTGAGAGATCAAAAACACCGTTCTGAAATCTGAACTGTGAAAAGACAAGGCACCTGAATAGCACCCCAGTGGTAACAATCTTCAAATTTCCCATTATCTGATAGGTGGAAGTGTCCACATAAGTGAGTGTAGCAAACTGCACATTATTGTGGATCAGATATATAACCGAGGGAATAGGGAATAAAGCCACCGTTTTCCACTCCGTCGTCATCTTTGGCAGGGGTGACTTTTGGCATTCCCTCCACAGTAAAAAACATGACACCGCAAGCTGAGTATGATAACAAAGATGAAATCATAAACCGATGTTACGCAGCATAAAAACTCGGTTCCCATCGAATAAAAATGGACGCATTAAATGTTTTTCCATTTACCTTGAAAACCTCGGCGAGAAATGGGACCGTAGCGTAATCATATTTGTACTCTCCGTTACTTTGCGAGAGGGTTGTGAGTATTCCCTGCCACGTGAAACTTATCGAAATCAAATTAACATTAACTACTTCAAGTGTGCGTAAATGGGAGATGGAAATGGATGAAATTAGGGTTTGAATGTGAGGATTTGGGAGAATGGAAGAGAGTGAGAGTCACCTGAGAACTGGTGAGAACGGTGAGGAGCGCAGCGACGAAGTACCACTGCATCTTCTAACACTTCTGCAGATCCACGCAGAGAGACTCAAGAAACACGCACTCAAACGCACCGTTTAATGCAAATTTCTTTCATTTGCTATGAAGGGCTTTGGCGCGTGTCTCTCCGAGTTATTTAATACCAAAATATTATTTGGAAATAAAATAAGAATAATGTCTTTTAAATTCAACAACCTCAGTCCAAGCCTTTGGATGGTGTGAAAAAATAAAGAGAGAACAAAAGATAAAAAAAAAAAAATAAATGAAAAATTGTTTAGAAAAAAAATGACCTGAAAAAAAATATTCGTGTTTGATTGAAAAAGAATACATAAAAAAGAGAAAAGTGAAAATTTGTCATAAATAACTATGTCTCAAATTCAACTTATTGAATTACAATAATCAAATTTAAATGAATTAAATTACAGTCGTCAAACTATAATTCATGCATAACTGATTACAAATAATGTGCAATAACATAGGTTATACAATCATTAATGTAATAAATATAATAGACTATATTCAAGAATATCTTGGCGCTTTCAAGATGTTAATATAGGTACATTACAATCAAAATACCTGTGTTCAAAATATATATTATGTGAATAATGAACACAAGAACAAACACGTCTTCTAAAACTCTAACAAAAGGATTTAGAATGATATAATATACATATTTTGAAAATAAATATTATTAAAGAATTATAATTATATAAAAATTATTAAAGAAACATATTGTTTAGAAAATATATATAAACTACTGGCTTAATTATATTTTTAGTTTTTCTTTTTCACCTAAACTACATGATTTTCCTCTCTCGAATATTTTTTAAATTAAATAAGTCTCGCCGTTTTTAAAATTAAGCATAATTAGTCTTTTTTTGGTCAATTTTCTCTCTACATAAAAATACCACAATTTACGATAGATTTGAAATATAGAGTAATTTAAAATTTAAGAAGCAAGTAACTCGGTGGAATGCTAATAAAAAAATGAAGAATTTAATTTTGTAGAATGTGTAGAGGAAGAAAAAAAATCATTTTTTTTACTACAGGTAAATTTAATATTTTAATTCATAGTAAGTTTAAGTAAAAAGATTAAAACAATCTAATTGATTTAACTTCTAAAAATGAATAAAATAAGTTGAAAAAACTGTTTAATTTTAAAATAATAAAAGAAACTTAATCAACTAACAAAGCTTAGAAGGGCCAAAATGTTCATGCAATCTAAATTAAAAACAAAAAAAAAATAGGAAGCTAAATAAATTTTTATTTATGTATTTGTTACTTATTATTATTATTATTTCTAATAGTAATTTGTTGATGTTCATCCCTATATAAATTATACTTAACTAACCCTACCTGATGAAAGAGGCAAGATTTAGGGTAATCTTGTAAGTAATTGAAGGCAGAAATTTCGGTGGCTGTAATAAGAACTCGAAGAAGCAATTTTACAAAGCCACAAATAGTTGAGTCATTGTTACAATGTCATATATTTTCTCCACCATATATTGCATGCACCAATTGAGGAAGACACAATCAAAATAACCTCACACTTTCAAATAGAAACACAAAATTGGAAACATGGAATTGAGAATCGAATGTGTTTAAACTTTAGCTCAACTCAAATTAGGTCAATCGCTTCTGTACACATCCTTATGATCTATTTATGTATATATACTCTCACAGAAACAAGTTTCAGGCATGCACACAAGCACATGTACGGATCAACAGATGCAGACAGTATAAAATCTTGGTTTGATTTGAAGAACCAAATTTATTAGAGAGAATATGGCAGAACCAGAGAAAGAAAGAGAGAGTGAGATCGATACGCTGGAAGAGTGTGAAGGGGAAGAAGATGCTGTTGTTGATGCATTGAGTGATTCACACATGCCAAATACATCTCTAGCTGAGCTCAACATGTTGCTTGTGTTGCTCTCGTTATTATACTTCTCAAGCGATGAGTGTACAGAAGATGAGGAGAGTGAAGAGAAGATAAAAGATGAAGTTACTGTAACTAGAAAATGCACATCACGATTACAAAGAAAGAAACGAGGGAGACACGATCCTAAGCTTGGGAGAAAGCCAATTTCATCAAGATTTCAAACTACAGTAAAAGACTCCAGGTAATTCAGCTTCCACATCTTATATATTTTATTGCATATTAAATTTTTCCTAGCTTTGTTGTATGAATTGTTGCATCAGTTATCTTTCTCTTTTCAAATCATGATACAAACTTGGAGCTTGAGACTCTGCATTTTTTAGAGGTTCTAATTGATTTTCTCCTGTTTGAAAGAAAGAAAGCTGAATTAAAATACAGAAGAATCTCTAAGATTAGGAAAAGATGGAGTATAATTTGGATTTTGGCATCTGAATTCATTCTGCTTGTTTTTCTGAAACCAAACATGTGGAGAAAAACAATTCATAGCTCTTTTTTTCATTTTATAGTTTTGTTTCCAAAAAAAAATCGTATAGCCTAAAAAACTGAGTGATTATTATTGTACAAAGTCATTGACATCAGAGATTAAGCATTGTTATTGTGTTCAGGCATGGAAGAAAAATGTGAAGCCAAATTTTGCTATTGTGGAGGAGTACACAAATCAACATATATAGAGATTATGGCAAGATTTTGGTAGAGGGGTATTTGTCTGCATCAAGGTATATATGAATACCATTTTAGAAGCTGTAGATAATTGAAGTATGAATGATGGTGGACTACACAAGTTAACATTCTTGACGCAATTCATGTATATACTATATGAAACAGTTTCTGTTAGTTGGGACATGAATACCGATCGGTAGGGATGTTTAAAACCCAACCTAATTTAAAACTGAAGAAATGTATAGGATTTAATATTAAATATATTAATACATGAATTACTTAGATTAAATTGGGTTGTAATTTCAACTTTATATTCCGTGTTTAGTTTATTAAAATTGGCTGTATTAGTTCAACTTATTATGAAGGAATAATCATTTGTTTTCACGGAGTTTTTCTTAAAATATGCGATTCTTTTCTTTCTTAAAGAGTCTCTCAAACATGGGCTAAATAGTAAATTGGTTCAAGTTTATTCATGTGTGTATCGGGGGTGTGCGTTTTAAAATGATATTTATTCATGTGTTGTTTAGATATCCATATTCTGATATATTTGTATATCAAAAGATCGTAAATGTCCAAGATTTCCAACTACATGGCATGTTTACTTGAATGGCTAAGTTCTATATAGTTGGGGGAAAGACTTGTCATTGACTATGACTGAACAATTTATCATATTCTAGTAAGATCTTGGAATCAGAGAGAAAAATATTCAGATATTGACGGGTTTGTTCAGATTGCATGGATATATTTCATTAGGGCCTTGAAGCCACATATATTTCCAATGATAAACCCACCTTTTATCCAATAATTCTATATATAAAAGTAATTTACTACTCACAAGGATAATGGTCTTTTAACTTATCCCGTCAAATCGATTGTAATAAAATAAAGTAGTGAATCACTGGATATTCCATCAATAAAAAAATTCTTCACTCGTGAAGAAAGGCATGCAGATAAGTCTGTGCATTGTTTTTCCTACAACATTTATTGCCATAGAAGATGAATATGAAGCTAAGAGCTACATCATGTTCACAGAGCAAAACAAATTGATACAAGGGGAAATAATTTATGCACACTAACTAAAGTGCTTCCCATCTCAATGAAGAGATGTAAACCAAGAACATAACCCTATGTTATCATCTCTGAGCATCCCCTTGCCTACAAGAAAACAACAGGCAATCAATTATCAGATGGCTGACAATCTTCAGTCTGATATTCTGATCTCCACACCTAAAATGTCCTTCACCACCTCATATGTTACAAACGCGATTGCTATGGATGGAACCACCTGCGAGAAATCAAGAGTCAAGAGAGATTAAGATTGCTCATATCTTCAGATAATTGATTTAATTGTAGGTTGTGCTATGCAAAGTGCACTGATTTGCGTGGTTCCACGCTAATTGTAAAAGACTTTTAAACAAATTCTAACATGAAGCCAAAATTTTATAACCAATTCATAAATTAATGAAACAACGTTTTCACTTATAAAGTGTAAAATATTGTTGTTGACTTAGATTAAAAAAATGTGAGACAAGGCTAATAACATTAAAAACCTAAGATCTTATGTTTTTAGTGGTAATTGATCATGCACTTCATCAAGTTGAGCTCAATCTGAGCTGGATTAGTATATAATTTAAGTTCGAAATGTGAAATGCTTGACCCAGACTACAGACACTTGAGTCTTACAATAACTATTCAAAAACAGACTTCGTTCTAATCAGGTAGAAGCTTGTGAAGTTCACAGCTTTAATCGGGGAAGTAACACCAACAGAGTATGATATAGGAATCGCACACAGAAAACATTCGGATGACATGTATGAACAAACTTGTTTTAAGTGCTTCATAGATATAGTACATTAATAATACCAGAAGAAAGGAAAACCTTACTCTCTCAACGGATGCATTGCATATATATTTATGCACATATGTTTTACCCACATTTTTTCAGAACGTAACATAATTTATGAATACTGGAGAAAGCCTGACCTTTACAGAATTCGGCACCAGACCCTTGTATAATGCACCAAATCCTTCGTACCGAACAGTTTTCCTAAAAGCATCAACCATGCCACTATATTCAAGTGGCACCTTCCCTCTTCCATCACCAGCTACGACAGACGCAGCGTGGTTCCAACCCACCATCTGCATTCTTCGTCGAATGACATCAAGAGGGTAAGCAACGGTTTGTCCCATAGTTCCAGCTGCAGCACCACAAGCCAGGCGAGTTGTCACACTCAGCTCAGAATCTTGAACTATACCAAATGGATTGGATTTAACTAACCAATCTTTCAAAGATTCATAAACAGCAAAGTTGAGACCCACATAAGGAATCTGAAAAACAGGAATAAAGAGTAAGATTAAGTCAATAAATCCGGTGACAGAACAAAAAACGGGAGCTTTTGTTCAAATTTAAAGCAAACTTTAGTTAGTTAACTATAATTACAAAGCACACAGAATATTTTAGAAGAGTAACTCTTCATATTTCTATAAACTTTCAGGATGTTAGAAATGAGAGAAGAGGTAGTAAATTAGTACAGCTGGGGTATTAGTTAATAGTTAGTTAGTTTGAGGGAGGGAGTTAGTGATATAAATAAATAGGAAGACTGACAAGAGGGGAATTCCTTTTGTCAGCTATTATTTGTAAATTGAGCTTCTGCTCTTTATGAAGGTATAGAGATCTGTTCATTCTTTGTGGAGGTGGAACGATTAGAGGGAGAGATTTATCTCCTTTGTTCTATTCTTTTTCATTCTATCAATTTGTTTTGCCCCAAACTCTTTTCTGGGTTTGCAACAAAAGTTGAGCACTTTTGCTGAAGCACGATTTAGATTTTAGCGCGTTGTGCACCTAGCTATTTTCCACCTAGAACATAACCAGGTAAAAACTTGTCGCCATAACACCCCTCGCCCCCCAATAGTAGTACTAATTATTAGAACTTACTATTGATCGAGTCAGAGCATTGAGCAGTGGTAAGCCTTTATGTAAATAAATTTTTCTTCGAAACATTTAACCCGTAGAAGAACAATTATTACAAAACATAGTTAAATATCCAAATCATTAAAACCAAACATGTCAATGTTAAGTGAAGCTTTATGATCAATCCTACACCCTGATGGTGATCCCACGTTCTGCACAATGTACTGACTAGATGCTATCTAACTACAGATAATAACCAGGAACAAACACTAAAGACCTTAGTCACACATCCTTACCAACATACCCCACATCTATAAGTAGCGCCAAAAAGCAATGTTATTAAATTGTCCCCTAAGAAGGGGGTAGACATTGACAAGAACTCAACATAATCAAGTGTCAAGTGTTTCATAGGTTCTCTCCCCCTCCCCCAACTGCAACTTGCAGGTCCTAATTGTTACTGTCAAATGCAATATGAATTTCCAGAAAGCTAATAGTAGAATATCACTAGAATTTTTATAATAGAATTATGATTACGACCATAATCATCAACTCCTATAAAGAAATTCCAGAAAAATTACTCACAACTCCAATGACTGAAGGAAGCCATCCCTTATACAAAGCACGTGGACCTTCTTCCCTGAGTACAGTTGACAGAGCATGAAACATTCCTCTGTATTGGTAAGGGGACTTATCTGTCTGCAAATACAAGGAAAAGAAAAATTAGTGTTGTATTAAGAAGACAACACTTTGATATAAACCTTTTTTTCAACTGCTATAACAAGTATCTTAATTTTATGCGTTTCCGGCTACCTTTCTGACCAAAAGCAAGTAAAACAAGGAATAGGTAAAAAGCAAAAAAGAAAGTACCTGTACAGTTATTCTGCCTCGAACCATGTCCATCGGATAAGTAGCAGACATGGCAATTATTCCCGCACAAGCTCCAGCCCCAAGACGTAAAACAGGAGTCAGCTGAGCATCCTCTGCCGAAGTACAAGGAAAAATAATATTTAGCAGGGGTTTTATTATTGACAAATTTCTTTAGGCCTACTTGTTTCCATTTGATTATTTTTAGAAATATTTTTCAAAAGGAAATTATTGAAGTCAACCTAGTGGGTATTAGGGTTAGCTTATTCTGAGTTCAAAACAATTTATGATCAAAATTTTACTAGAAATATGAAAAGGACAAAAATTAGATAGAGTTACTTTGCACACTTGTAGCGTTGCTCTCCAATGTAAAAAGCACAGAATGAAAATAGTAATGTTTATACCCAAGTATGAAATATTTAAAAAAGAGGATGAAGTGGTCCAAAATTAATATACATACTGGAGAACAGAACCTAAAGAACTGATTAAGTTTTATCCTTTCAAAAAAGTGATTTCCCCTCAAAATTATGAAAGCAAAAACAAGCTACTGAACCAGTACTCCCCCTCCCTCGACAACAATACACATACACCAGAAGGGGAAAATAATAAACATGGACATACCGTTTCCAGTTTGCTTCTGATACAGTTGTAGTATACCCCTGCCAGAAAAGGAACATTCAGTAAGGAAGAGGAAAAAGTGTTACCGATACCTACGAAATGCATAAATATAAAAATTGAAACTTCTTTGCACAGGAGTGAGAGACCCTCAGCTTGAAGAACATTGTTTTGAAAGAAAAGTTAAAAAGGATTGCAGAATCCCACCAGTAGAAGTTTATCAGCAGTAGTACATGATCGTAATATCTAAAGGAAAGCTTACTTAGAAGCTTGCTCATAACTGAAGAACTTCACCGCAGAATTAGGGACAATTCGAGCGCAATTAGTCCCATTCCCTTTGAACAGCCCACGAAAACCTTCAGTTCTCCATATATATTTCAGACCTTGAATCGTTCCATTGTATTTTATATTGTGTGGATTCTGAACCTGTGAATAGCAAAGGTAAATCACATTACATCACTTGTATGATATTGATACATCCCGGCACCAACAAAAATAGTTGCTTGTCAGATGCACTATTTTTATAACAAGAATAAATGATAACTAAAATCACATTTCGAAGTAAACAACTAAACTGATTAACCTGTAGCAAAATCTTCAACCTTTCCAGCGGAGCAACTGCCGTTCGTGATCTACATAGATACAAAAAGGTTTCAGGTCAACCAAGGCTGAACATAATGCAAAAGGGATGTTGAAATTACATCTAAGAGATATCCAACAAAGTCAGATTATGTTGGTAAAAGCATAAAACTACACCGACGGATTCCAAACTTAAGCAGACTCTCTCTCCTATTGGACAGGAACACACTACACTCATTCAAACAAGGAAACAGATTTTAATGCAAATAAGAGTAATTAAATTTTAATAAGTTGTCTCACAAATAATTAGTTACACAGAAGAAATTAAACTTGTTACATAGCCACAAAAACTGGCGTTTATCTAATACAATTGATCTAATCCATACACAGGGAGATAGATATACAGAAACTTACTTTTGCTATTTCCCAGGTGAACAGTAAGGCTCGAATTTTTACTAGATCATATCATATTCCATTGAATAAAAAATTACAGAAAAAAAAAAAAACAAAGAAAGAGATTCCGCGAAACAGAAAAACTAGTTCCTCGTTGCTCCCGTACAGTGAAAAATCAAAGTTTAATTATTAATATTAATATAGCAGGCTCCAGACGAAGCCAG
>Ga0214542_1003499_pt1 | contig 31971 bp, 19 predicted proteins | sample CNSS1metaG_FD_160096 | JGI IMG/M metagenome (GOLD analysis project Ga0214542, IMG submission 160096) | Root nodule microbial communities from cowpea collected in UCLA plant growth center, Los Angeles, California, USA - CNSS1 | ecosystem: Host-associated > Plants > Roots > Nodule | place: USA...
GGAACAAACATACCCATAAAAAGAATATAATAAAAAAATAACAGCAACAAGAATAATAATTAATGAATTAATTAATTAACAATAAATGTAACGAAATAAAAGGGAAATGAAATATTTAATTTATGATGATTGCCTTTGGGGTAGTGAAGAGAGAGGAGTGAGAAAGAGAAAGAGTGTGACATGTTGAAGAAACTGGTGGCGCATGGGAGGTAAAAGGGAGAGTAAGGTTGAAGATAACGGGGGAAGAAGCCATGAATAGTGTTGTATTGTAATATGTGTTGTGGCCTATGGGGAAGAAGATATGTCAAATTTCTAGAGTAATAATGGTTCGTCCGTAGAAGAAGCCATCAATAATGGGTTCAGGACCGTTACCATAATTGACATGATTGACAATGAAAGGACTACCATATAATTCACTAAAAAGGATTGTCCTTTTTCATTTTTTAAGTTTTTCTTTTTATTTTTAAATGTTGGGACTAAAATATATTAAAGTTTTTAACAGGGATAAATTCTAATTTTGGATTAAATTTTAAGGACTAAAAATATATTTAATTTTTTTTAATTAGTCAGATGGTACCCTATCCATTTTGATTTAGATATATTAGTTTGGTATCCAATTTTAAAAATGTATCAATTGAGTCATAACTTTTGAAAAGATGTCTCAATTAAGTTCTTTTCGGCAAAAAATTAACACCGTTATATTTAAAATGACTTACAAAATTAAGTATTGATATTTATATCAAAATTTAGTGGTAAAAGTCATAAATTAAGTTAACGACTTTAGTAATTTTTGTTTATAAAGAACTTGATTAACACACTTTTTCAAGAATTGGAACTAGAGTGATACATCTTTAAAAGGTGGGTATCAGTGACACATCAAAACAAATTATTATTTTTTTACACAAAATCATGTTAATAGAATCACACTCTAACACCCATACCTTCAACAACTCATACAGAACTACATTGTTAAGTAATACACATAAAAGTCACAGTTAAGATAAAACTTGAAAGAACATGAAATAAATAAAATCAACATCATTATTTTCAACACGTGACTAAATAACTTTCCTCACCTTATTTTAGTATTAATACTCCAAAAACTTTTTAACGTATTCTTATTTATTTCTTCAAACCTACAACCACACAATAATTTCAACACGTGACTAAATAACTTTCCTCACCTTATTTTAGTATTAATACTCCAAAAACTTTTTAACGTATTCTTATTTATTTCTTCAAACCTACAACCACAATCATTCACTCACTCATTATATTTATTTATAAACTTCACTCTCACCTTTAAAACTCTAAATATTTTTCCTACTCCTTATAATAACAAAAAAATATCATATATATTTTTTCATACATTTTTTTATTAGATTTCTCAAATAAAATCTCAAACATTAAAGATAATCTCGTAATATTCTTAGAGATAAAAAAAGAAAAACTACATTAAAGAAAATTATTACATGCTCTATATTATTTTAAAAAATATTTATATAATTATTACGTGTATGTTTGTCTACTTTTTTTTTTCTAATTCCAACAAAAAATTATTAAACTATAAAATATTTTTTATTAAAAATAATTATAAAAATAAATAATTTATATATTTATTATTGTTAAATAATTATTTAAAGAATAAAAATTAAAATATAATTATTTTAATTTAAAATAACAGTTATTTAAATATAAAATTGAAAAAAAAAATGTGTACAAAAAAAACAAATTATCTTTATATCAGGATTAATATATATATATATATATATATATATATATATATATATATATATATATATATATATTAAAAAATTTTATTTCATTAATCAACCTTTCAAGTTTCATAATTATAAAAAATAAATCATAGAAAACAATAAAAATGATAAAAAAAGTTGAAAGTATTTTTATTATATAATTACTTAAAGTAAGTAATTTATTTTTATGATTATTTTGTATATATTTTATTATAATCTTACTATCATAAAATATAATAATGGAAACATGCCTATGTTTCAACAACACAAGCCACAAAAGGTATTTTTTCAACAAATTTTCTAATTGACAGTATAGTGACATTTTTTATGTCACCATCATTAACTAAAGTTGCACGTTGTGTCAGTTTAGGACTGATATCTTCATAATGAATGTAAATTATGTGTCTAAGTACATTACAAGTGGATGTTAATCATGGTGTTTGATGAAGTTCTTGGCCTAATTCCAAGCATTTGAATTGAAATCTCATGCATAAGTTGTTGCATCTATGTTCTTCATAATTGTTGTGTACTCTATGCTTCCTCAAACTCTCGGTTCATCAAAACCGTTTGGAAATTACTAGTGAGTCAAAGGATGAAAGTAGTGTTGGAGTTGTAGTGTTGCATAAATGCTTGGAAGTTTAACTCGTCAATGTCAAGTGGCTCCCAAGGTTCCATTTTTTCAAGCTTTCTTTGGTTCTTTGGTTCCTACAAACAAAGAAGGTAATCACAATCATTGGACAGTGTAAGACGAAATGAAATTGCATGTTGAATTAAACCTCAGAAGCTTCATATAGGAATTCTACCTTGTGGGATAAGTGTGAAGTGATTAGTTTTGTGAATTAAAGATTCAATTTATATGAATACCAAGAAATAACATTTTTACACAATTTCCCTTACCTTATTGGTCACGTCAAGTTTCCCCCAAAAAGTTGTCTCTTATTACATTGGTTGATACATGTCCACTTCGTCGCCCACCATATACACAACATTGAAGGCCGCTGAATATTTCCTACCATCCTACTTGAGGTTTTTCAATGCTACGAAGAATTTGCACATCCACTAAAACTTCAATGTTGCATTTATCTTCAAGCAGTTTGGGCAAGTGCGATGAACATCCATTGACAATGTAGAAGAATAAGTTAATGTTTTCATTTACTGTGAGGTACACCCACCTTCCACCTATTATCATTAGTAAACATGTATCCTTTCTTTCCATAAATACATGTTAGGGTTCAGGGTTTGCTTTCTTTAATGGACACACTACACATTCGCAGTCTAGAAACAAATTATTGAATTTTTGGGGTTTTAAATATCAAATAGGCCTTTTGAGTAATCACATAGGTCTACCAATGAATTCATTTAGTTCTTCATGTTCTTTTAATATAACATGTTCATAAATGAAAGTGATTTCATCCATATTAAATAACATTAAACTAAAGACTTATTATGCTTTGGTCAGAGGTTTTATTCCATGTGTAAAACATATATCTTAGGTTAGCATTTATTTGTATTATACTTGGCACATGTTGCTGACAGTGGATTCATAAAGTATCATTTCAATTCAAGGACTACAATAATGAAGTTAATGTCACTTAAAATAGTTCATAACTTAAGTTGTAAACTACGTTCATCAACCCAACAAGTGAAAATGTTCCCTAGTCATATTTTCTTAAGGTGGACTTCTTATGTGCAAATCATATAACATGGGTTTGCACTTATTTACATTTGAGTAAACACAAATGTCTATCAGTGAAATGATTTACTTCATCGTGTTTTTTTATTAAACATGTTCTTAAATGAACACACTGCACAATCAAAATCTAGAAATAATTTTTGAAATTTGGGGTTACAAATATCAAATATTAAGGTTGTTCGTCAGAGTTACAAGATTTCAAATCCTCCATATAATACTACATTGATTAAATTGAAAATTTTCCCTTATGATGTTGTACATTTTCATGTAGATAGACAACTTAGAAGAAATCAACGTAATAAGATTGGATGACATTACTTTATTGGATGAAGATGTGGGTCTTGGTACTTGTGATCATGAGGATAGTGTTGGCACAACCAATGTTGGAAAGCAGTGTGGCGAAGTTCCTTGTCCCACTATTGGAATGTACTATGGTAGCGCAACTAAATTTAGGAGTTTTTACAAAAAAAAAAAAACATGTTATGAAATCTAGTTTTGGGGTCATAATATGAACATAAAAGAATATGATGATAATTAGTTGTGTTACTTAAAATTAGTTTGTTCTTGAGAAGGAAAGTATGTTTCATCAATCCCATGGGAAATGAAGACACACCACCTCCCCCCCCCCCCCCCCCCCACCCCAAAAACCCCCTTCAAAGAAAGGAATGTCCTGCATCTATCATGGTGACTAAAGGGCAACAAACATGGATGATAACCATTGTAGTACATGAACATAATCATGAAATTAGTCCTACTAAGTCAAGGTTAATTCGGGAAAATAGAAGATTGAATTTGGAAGTGAAAAGAACCTTTCAAATTAATGATGAAACAAATGTACGTTTAAACAATATTTTTAGATCATTAGTATGTGATGGTTAGGGTGTTAACCATGCCTTTTGCACCTTTTGTGGGTGTTAACCATCATGGACAATCAAACGTATTAAGGTGTGAATTGTTGTCTTTAGAAGATACTTAAACATTTGTATGGTTTTTTCTTTCCTAGTTGAGATGCATGGGCAACAAGGCTTTGGAAGGCATTATCACTAACCAATGCAAAGCCATGAAAAATGCAATTGGTATTGTCTTGCCTAACACCCAACATCGGTGGTGCCTTTGGCACATTATGAAAAAAGTATCGTAAAAATTACTTGGGTTTTCGAAATTCAAGGATATTAAGCATGGTTTGAAGCATTTGGTATACGGGTCATCTTCTGCTTTTGACTTTGAGTGCGACTGAGCAGACTTCATAAGCAATTTTTAATTACAAACAATGAATGTCTTTGTACTCTTTAAAGAGTGCCACACATTCATTCATTGCAAGGCAATTCCAGGATGAATACACTCATGCAAAACTTAGTGAAGTCCAACAAGAGTTAAGGAGTAAAATTAATTGCAATATCAAAAGTGTTGTATTTGATGACATTCATTCAAAGTTCATAGTGAAAGAAGAGTTCATGAAGAAAGGGCAAAGACAAACAAAAGTCATGAAGTTAAATATGATCAGTTGACAAAAGACATTGAATGTAGTTGTCATTTATTTAAGTTTAGGGGTATTCTTTGCCGACATTGTTTTGTGGTAATGTCATAGGAGGATATGAAAAGTGTACCACCAAAGTATGCATTGAGGAGGTGAAGCAAACACATGCGAAGGAGGCACACTCATATAAGAGTGTCATACAACACTAAGAATGATGACCTACATGTGGAAAGATATGACTTATTGTGTAATAAATTTTATGACATTGCTAAAGTTGCCCGTCAGTCTGAAAGTGCCACAAAATCTTTGTTTAACCAACTTTAGTCTATGGCTACCAATCATGCTTTACCTTCTTTCAATAGTCAAAGTACGTATTTACACCCACACAACGGTAACTCTTCACCAAGTACTAAAACTTTAATGAACGATAATGTATGTAGCCCAATACACGTGAAAAGAAAAGGCAGACCACGATCATTAAGGCTATATCAATCATTGATAACGATTGTAAAAGGCACAAATCAAGAGCATCTATAAATAAAGCAATAAAGGATCACATTGTAAGTCTTACTACCTTGTTTATATTTTACATACTTCATTCTTGGTTTTAGTATATATGTTTATAACTGAAAATGTGACTCTATATTTTAGTACTACAGAACGTAATGATCTTCTGCCTATTGTAACATATAACACAACCAACATGGTTCACAACTTCAATAAGACAAACAAATGTCTACAACTGAAGATTATTCATGTACATTATACAATTTCAATTATATTCAATATGACTACGTTCAAATGTGTACCATAAAGTTGATAAAGCGATCGTTCTTTGTAGGATGTAATGAGGTTAAGACAACCATTTTTTATAGTCTTTTAAAGAACATGGCATAAGAAAACACATTTTGTGCTTTACGTGATCGTGTTTGTGAATGACATGCTCAATCATGGACACAATGACAATATTCCATTAAATTTCATCACATTGTTGACATGTTTTGGTATTAGGCTTCATGAAAAGGGTCTTGCTCTAAAGTACGAGGCTCTAGTTTCCCGGTAATATCAACTTCATGAAAGGGGTCCTGCTCAAAAGGACAAAGTTGTGGTTGAGCAGTAATGTCAACTTCATGAAAGGTGTTTTACTCATCATGACAGACCTTTGCTTGACCACTAATATCAACTTCATGTAAGTCATTCTGCTCAGAAAAGCAAGGTCGTGGTTGAACACTAATGTCAGCATAACACTAATCAAAGGTGTTATGATTAGAAGGACATGCCTATACTTCAACATTAATCTCATGTTCATCAATGTTGTTCTGTTGAGATGGGCACGATTGTGCTTCACCACTAATGTCAGGTTTATGAAAGACATTTTGTTGAGAAGGACAACATTGTACTTCACCATAGATGTTAACTTCATCAAACAAGTTCTCTTGAAAAAGAAAGACCTTTGCTTCACCACTAATATTAGCTTTATCAATGATTTTCTGCTTAGAAGCACAAGGTTACACAAGGTTGTGCTTCAACAGTACTGTCAAATTATGTACAAATCTTTTCTATTTGTTCTTTAATCTTCCTTAGTACACTACAAGAAAAACCATTATTACCGACGGTCAAAATCCGTCGGTAATGGCCGAAATCCGTCGCTAAATCAACATTACCGACGGATCATCGACGGTCAAAAATTTGTCAGTAAAATGCTTGTCTGTAAAATTTTACCGACGGAAATCATGTTCCGTCGGTAATTACCGACGGAAAAATCCGTCGGTAATTACCGACGAAAAATATCAGTCGGTAATTACCGACCTAAATATCCGTCGGTAATTACCAAAAATTCGTCGGTAAATTAGTTACACTATTCATCTTCTTCCTCCTCCCTCTTTCAATTTTTTTTTCGTTTTTTTTTTGTGGTCGCCGTCAATGTCGCCGCCGTCGTCGCCGTCGCCATCACCGTCGCCACTGGCACCATCGTCGCCGCCACCATCGTTGTCATCTTCTTCCTCTTTCTTCTTCTTCTTCTCCTTCATCTTCTCCTTCTTCCTCTTCTTCTTCTCCTTCTTCCTCTCTTCTTCTTCTTCTTCTCCTTCTTTTCTTCTCCTTCTTCTTTTCTTTCTCCTTCTTTTTCTTCTTCTTCTCCTTCTTCTCTTCTTCTTCTTCTCTTCTTCTTCTTCTCTTCTTCTTCTCCTCGTCTTCTTATAAGGTGAGATTTGGGCGGGAAAATTCCCGTTTCTTTTACCGACGGATAAATCCGTCGGTAAATCAAATTAGGACAAAAAATTTCCCGTTTCTTTTATCGACGGATTTTTCCGTCGGTAAATCCGTCGGTAATTCAAATTTGGGCGGGAAATTTCCCGCTTCTTTTACCGATGAAAAAATCCGTCGGTAAATTTGTCGGTAAAAAAAATTTGAATTATCGACGGATTTTACCGACAGATTTTTCTGTCGGTAAGTGAAATTTTTTTTACCGACAGATTTTTCTGTCGGTAATTAAAATTTGAGAATCCGTCGGTAAAATCCGTCGGTAATTCAAATTTACCGACAGAAGTATATCCGTCGGTAAAATTCCGTCGGTAATTTCAATTTTTTTTGTAGTGGTAGTCTTTCATGAATTTTCGATCTCCGCATTAATTTATTTTCTATTTCATTTTTACCAAGAGGTTTGTCATAATTTCCTTTTGTCGTGCTGTCTTCGTTTATATGGACATCACCACGAAGAATTGGGTTGTTTATTTTGTTGCAGTTAGGCCCTAATCAAAAATAGCCTGCAAATAACAACAAAATGTTAGAACACATGTTTTCCTATAAGATTTTATGAGTGTCAAAAACAGATAACTCGTGTTTGTACTTATTCGTATGTTAGTTAGCTCGTGGTTGTAACATGGATTTATAAACATTTTCCTTCATGTCAATTAAATTGAAGGAGTACAACAATGAAGTTAATTTTACTTTAAAATGTTCATAGCTTTTTGTTTACTGGTTACTGAATAAGCCAACCATTAAAAATGATCCCTACTCATGTATTATTAACATGGACTTGAAATATACCTTAGGTTTGCAATTATTAACTTTTCAATAACCATACAATACTAAAAATGGAGTCATTTAGTTCCTACGTGTGCTTTATTTCAAGAAGTTCATAAATGGTGCAAATTTGATCAATACTACAAAATACTTAACTAAACCAAGGTTACTGTACTTTGGTATCAACTTCTATCAATGTCAAAAACATATGACCTAGGTTAGTACTTGTTTGTATTTTAGTTAAAACACATTTCACAACACATTGCATAAAGCAATATGAAAGCTAATATTACACACTTTATTGCATTCAAAGTACTTCTTAATATTGTCTCCCCTAATTCTCAACATTGGCCACGACAAAAATCTAGGGAAAACTATGTCACCATCAAGGCCTCCTAACGAAAGACGCCTTGCAACCCAAACCTTAAAACATAAAACCAAAATTAATAAACGTCAAAAGTAAAACATGATAAAATAATTTCATATTATGAAAGAACTAGTTACAAAAATGGTATGTTCATTTTGGTTTTCTATAAAAACCTTCTATGACCGATTCAGAGAAGCTACCAAAAGACTGTACAAAACTTGCCCAGCTGTACTGTTCCAGGTTGTCAAGGTTACCTAATAACCTAAAAGACATGTTTGGTACCGTCATAGACGTCCTGGGAAAATATAATACAACAAAACAAAGTAGCAAAACAAATGACAAACACTTTCAACATCGTGGTCTTCAATCTCTACCAATGACCCAGCCTCACCATATACATCACTATCAAAATCAACCTCTTCACCTACTACAGTTAATCCCAAACATATGCTAACATGTAAAACAAATAATTTTACAAATTAATGCCTAATTTTAATGAATTCCCTATCTGGAACCCATCAACAAAGAACTTCACTTATTAGTGGACAATTTATATTCAACTTCTTTTTTAGGTACAAGCACCATATAAAAGGTTTGCCTTCAATCCTAGGACAATGTGTGGGTGCCAATACACCATTTACTTCAATAATGTATTTTGTTTGACATCGATGTTTAATTCTAACCTATAATACCATGTAAACACATAAACACTAATTTAAAAAGCAGTACAATTTATGAGACAAAAAAAAATCATTACTACAACGTTAAAATTGACTGACCTCCTTGTCCATCTTTTGGATTGATTATTTGCGTTTACTGACCCCTTTGTCCACCTTTTCAAGTAATAATTTGCGTTTACATTTACCACCCATTTCAAATGAAAAATAATCAACTGAGTTCTTCACACTTCATGAATGCAGGAAAGACACATTGGAGTAAGAAAATATTTTCTTTATAGTCAATGGCATAATATGATTTCAAAGGCATCCAAAAAAGGGCCAACATGGAAAAAAATAGCCCTATAGTGGCTTACTTAACTTAGTTAACGTAAGAATAAATGTCAGTGGCATCATTTCAGGGGCAACATGAACCAAAAAAATAATAGATTTACTTAACCCTAACCTCTTAAACCAACATTTGAAACAAAAAACCAACTTCGTCTTTGCCTTTTACAAAAAACAAATGACAAAAAACACTCCAAAATAATTCAAATCTGTCATCACGCACCTCTTCGAAGAAGCGACACTATTAAACTTTCTCTAACGAACTAAAGGAATGAAGGACAACCACAACCCTTACGCCACTACAAAGACATCGAAAATTCCGCCTCTAGTTGCCAATGAATAGGGAGGCGCAACCGTCGGAGCTTTCGGCCAATGGGTTCACCCACATGGTTGGAATAGATACAAAGGTTGGTTGTAGAATATGGGTTTGTTGAAGAAGATAGGTTTAGAGAAGAAGAGCGATTGAAGATGATGAAGAGAGGTTGAAGATGATGCTCCCACGCTTTCTTCATCACTTCTTCGAAGACTGAATTAAAAAACTTTTTGCTTTTTGCTTGCCACTAGGGATATCAACGGGGCATGTAGGGTATAAGTAGTAGCTCCCATGTACTCTACCCGCTGGATATTAACAAAAATATTTAGCAAACAAATATTTTAAGCATAAATTCAAATAAAATAAAATACATCACTATCATAAATTTCAAATAAAGTTCAAATAAATTCAAATTCATACAAGTCCAAATAATTATAAAAGTAAATATAAAATTATGTTTAACACAACAAAAATTCTTTAATTAGTGTATGAATCAATAAGTCCACTTTCTCCAATAGATTCTTGAAAAATAAACAAATAAAAAATCACTAACAATTGATATTTTCGTTTATTTTTGATTAAAATACTCCCTTGGTCTATATTTTTGAACAAAAACGTGGACCAATGGAGTATTTTAACCTTTATTTTTTAATGAAATATTAAAGAAATTACTAACTTCATCAATGTCCACATCTTACAATATTGTATAAAGTTTCATGTTGTTCAGTTTCAATCTAGAAGAGCCTGAAAACATAACAATTTCATTAACAATTTCTAACAATTTTAAGACCCGAGAAAAATTAGAATAAAGGGAAACATATAGAAAAATTGATAGCTTGTTTGAGATTGTGAATTTATTTAATTAAGTATTTTATTTAATTTTGATATATGATGAAATAATTAATTGATTGATTTAAGTTAAGTGTTGTTTATTTATTTTTATTATTTAATTAATTATGAAATTTTGGGATAATTATTTAAGTGATTTAAGTTGTGGTTTTATTTATTTATTTATTTATATTATGAGGAAGATATGTGTTTTTAGATTTTTAGTGTGCAAAATAGCATGACTAAACATTTAGCCGAGTGGATAAAGTGAATGGTTGGCATTGGAGAGGGGCAGGTTTGAAACTTGGATGGCCAAAAATGTATTTTATGTACTTGTTATGTTTTTCTTTCTCATTTAAGTTGTGGGGCTTGCTTATTTTCAATTAGTTTTCTCTCTCTTCTTTTATGTTAGGTTCCATAGTTCCTTTTATTTTTCTCTTTTTCGTTACCCACATCCTACAATACCTTTTTCTTTCATAATTTAAAGGTTAGGATTATTGGTTTTTAAGCATATTGCTGCCACATTATAGATAGAAAATAAAAAATGGCCAAATATTATATTTTAAAAATGCATGTATAAAAACTAAAGAAAATTATGTATGTTTTTTTTAAATCTACAAAAACCTAAAACTGTGAACGGTCTAGATGAGGGTTTTAGGAGACATGCTGCAAGGGAGAGAGAAGAGGGTGAGATGAGGAAACCAAGAGGGAGACACGAAGGGTTACGAGTAGGAAACAAAAGTTGGAGGACTACTATACGAGGTAGGGGAAGCTTAACTCTTTCTCTATTCTCTTTTAAACGTTTAATGCTTGAATGTTGTGCTTCATATATCGTATGAGATGCTGGGTTACGTGTTTATGGTTAGATGAGTTACAACTTTTGCGGTTTGGGTTGGAGTACATAAACACATTGTATCATGGCCTATTTAGTGGACTGCACGTTTTTTAGCATTGCATCAGGTTTCATAGATGAGTTACGTTTTCTAGTGTTTTTATCTTTACTTATCTTTTATTACGATAATATGAAAAAGTCAAATTTTCAAATTATCTAATAAAATCTAAGTAAAGAGGGGCAGCTGTCAACACCCAATTTCGTCTGGGTGAATAAATTTATTTTCGAAAAAAATAATAAAAAAAGGGTTTTTTAGTTAATGGAAAAAAAATGTGAAACAAAATTTTTTTCAAAAAGATCTTCAAACATCAACTTCAGAAAAAAAAAAGAAAAAAGAGAGAAAAAAAAGAAGAGAAAAAAGGGAAAGAGCCCAATTTGTTATTAATTTTCATGAGCCCAATAACTCAAATATTTTCTACTTTTGTTCCTAATAGAGAAATTAATTATATAATAATAATTAGAAGCAATATCTCTTCAAATGGTAAAAATCAATATTATTAATTAGGATTAATTTTGTGCTCTGATTTGTTATTGATGATGATTGATTTTGTGCTCTGATTTGCTGCGATTTGATACTCATAATTTGCTACTATCATGACCAATTCCTTCCTTATATTGTTCGTTACAATTAAGGCTGAGATTGCATTGACATTGCAAGTTCTGAATATAAATACGCACTCTGTCATACGGAAAGGACCCTGAAAAAAAGATTCTCTACACTACTCTAATTCTTTTCCATCACCATTCCCACATACACACCTCCTTTTTTATCTCTCTTAAAAAAACATATTGAAGGAGGTAGAAAAAAAAAACATTCTTTACACTCTCTCTTCCTCTCATTACCACCCACATAGACACCTCTCATCTTTATCTCTATTGAAAAAACAAACACAAATTAGAAAAGGAAGCAAAAACAAAAAAGAAAAGAGAAAAGGTGGAGAGATATTGAAATTTGTTTTAAGGTACGTCACTCTCAATTCTTTCAGCTTTTGATTTAGACTTTTGTTTTTTCTAAAAATATATACAAATGATCCAAAAATAAAATATAACTTTCTTTGTTTACTCTTTTATATCTATTTGGTTGCTCACGTCGCAATGACATCCATAACTACTCTAAAATAACTTTAAAAAATATTAAAAATTTATAAATGATTAAAAAATAAAAAATAAAAGATTAGAAAAAAATTTTTATTTGAAGTGTCTATCCGGCCGCTCGGGTCGCATGACACCAATTTAAAAATAATAATAAAATTTAAATAAAAAGATTTTTAAAATTATAAAACAAATTAAATCATTTTCAAATAATTTTCCAAATAGATTTTTCAAAAAGAACTACGTAACCCTGATTCTCCATTCACATGGAGATACGTAGGAGCGAGGATTAATCCTCGTCGGGCCCAAAAAATCAAAAAAATAGTTTTATTTTTTGTACATTCTTTTATGCTAATTTTGGAAAAACATATATATTTTGAAAAACCACAAAATTTTTGCACATTTAATTAAAGGTACCATCTTAGGACGGGCGTTGTGGGGTGCTAATACCTTCCCCACGCGTAACCGACTCCCGGACCCAAATTCTGGTTTTTCGCAGACCTTGCTTTTTTTATGGTTTTCCATAGTTTCCTATAATAACTATGGTGGCGACTCCAAACTCTGTTTTTACAAAATTTTACTTTTTTGGTTCGTCGTCCCGTCGCGATTTCGGTTGCGACACCTATATTTTCTTTCTTTAGTTTCTTTCTTTATTGCTCACATTGCTACCATACTAAATTAATGCACATAAGGGTTATTTTTCTCATTGTAGTTTCCTTTTTTTGTTTAATAATATATTATAGTATATCATTTGAAAGGCATTATGGGAATGGTGGGACCGTAAATGTTAGCTATTGCTATTGGTTCATTTTATGTTAGTTGTATTTAGGTGCAGTTCCACACGTTTCACACTCACCAAGTGTTTTCGAAAATGGGTTCTACGTCTCTGCAACAAAGTGTTGTTACATTTAGTGCATGAATCAGTCATGTCTTTCTTCCTTAGCCTACTATTCCACCATTCCAATGCTTTGTCACTTCGTGGAGAGAAAAACTATCCATACCTAATCTTGTTTTTGTGCATAGGGTGGAACCCAAGGCTCTTAGGTTTCTTTCTTTTCCTGACATTGTTCACTAATCCCGTGTTTGAGCTTATGATAGTTTAGGGGTAGTTTGTCTCCTTTTAATTCACATTGGATCTTCTTCAATCTTTCCTCTAGCTTGGTGTGTTAGCCAAATTTTGGTTGTTGTGCGTTTCCTTTTAATCCAATCATGTGTTAGGTTTCTTTCTTTGTGAGAGAATAGAAGAAAAATCACATAATCACAAGATTCTCGTGGGGCCCAAGGTGAATAATAGTCATACTATATGGTAGCCTAAAACCAATTTCACATTGCTTCAAATGTGAATTTTTAGGATAGCCTTTGTGTTCTCTTTAGGTTGTCTAGGTTATGAATATTTCTCTACCTTTGCATCATATGGTTATAGTTGAAAGGAAAATGTCATTCCATTATTCCCTCTCACATTGTTACGTTTTGGTTGTGGGTGGTGTGTGCATGTATCACGTGGGAATCATAGTAGTATGTGACTGTACTATTAAGGGCTTGTGGTGCATAGAAATATTTTCATTGGTGCATGGTATAATTTTTCAGGTTTGGTATGCCATCTTTTCCATTTAATGTTAACATATATTCCCATTGACGTGAGGTGCATAACATGGGAGTGAGAGAGTCTCCGTGGGACATGGTTCATGTAGTTTAGGTGCAATGCTTTCCTTAGCTTTTAAGGGCAACTTTTAGGTGGTGTAGAGACGTGAAAATGGTGTAGTTTATTTCTCATGGCATTTGGTTTTCTTTATGTATGGTTAAGAGCCTTTCACACGTATTTGTATAGTTTAGGTTAGCTGGTGGTTTTATTGGTTTTTCTTATTCATGTTTAAGGTGAAGTTCACGTAAAAGCATGTTTTCTTTCAATATACAATTGGGTGCAATCTCATTTGGCTTCACTAGTTTTTCATACTTTTCGTTTGGTGCTTTTCATCTGGTTTTACAAATTGTCTTATGTTTTAATGTGTTGCTGGCCTTTGATGGAATGAGTGTGTGTTTTATCTTTACTTTGTGCCTTATATCATGTGATGGTTATCTTATTGAAGGTGAGTTATATAGCCATAATTGCAATGTCAATTCTATGTCTTTTGCTTGGTTACATGTAATATTCCAATTGCATGGTTATAGATTTAAAATGGTGGCTTGGTACTTTAGTTGTTTGTTGCTTCTTTTAGATGTAAAACACTCGATGAGTTCGTTGTTGAATGTATTGTTTGGTAAGTATATGGATTTTTAATGGAACCTTATTTTCCATGCATGATGTGGTGGTGTGTATTTTGTTGGCGATTTGTAATTCTCATGTGTGCCTAACTTCAAATTTGGTGTGTCATTTGTCTTTGCAATCTTATGTTTTGCAAAATTTTTACCTCCAACTTTCTTTTCTTCCAAGAACACTTACATCCACTACATTTAGCTTTGAACTTTAAGATGAAGCAGCCAATTCTTTACCCTTGACTTCAATGGCATAGTCTTTTACCAAATCTTGACAAATAGATTTTACCCTCTCAATTTCATAATGAGATTTTTCTCCATAAATTTGAGGCAAAAAATAATCTAACAAGTCAATTATGTACTAGGGATTAATACAATTCCTACAACCATCACCCTATTGATCATACTTCAATACTTATCAAATTTAGTAATCATGGTTGCAACCATTTCATGAATAATGGAATTAGGAAAGGAAAGCCAACTTAATTTCACATATTTTTGGGAAAACGACATTCACAGTTGGATACAAAGTACTACAAAATAAAAGTGTCATATCATAAAATAATTCCAACCTTTGACAAATCTCATTTTCTGTAAGACCCTCAAAAATTAAATAATTAAATAAATAATTATTTAATAAATGCAGGTAGTGGAAGCCTTTATGAAATTAATTACTAATTAATGTGATGTGGAAAAGTACTAGCTCAAATGGTTGAGAGTACTTGTTCAAGTGAAAGGACTTGTCAAGTCCTATGTATGTAATTGTGTGTTATTTAATCTTATTATTATTTTTATGATATGATTTGGGCGTGTTAATGGAGATAAATTTCTATATTTATAGAAAATATCACAAAATATGAATTGATTGAATGGTTGTGTTTTGAACTTGGTAATTAGGAGGTTGTAGGTTTGAACCTTGGCTTAATTTTAAGCAAAATAACTTCTTTTTTTTGTTTTGCAAAAATTAATCCTTGGCATGAATGTGAAGAGCCTAAAAACCCTAGCCTAATTTGTGAGGCAGGTAGGAGGGCTGGAAAACCATGATTTAATGGTCAATCAATAGCTCTTAAATCCCTTTAAACTAATTTTCGTTTTGCTACCATTAAACCAAATTAAGGCATAATTAAGGACTCCATTAAGGGTGAGAAAGAGTGCTAGTGAGGCTGCCATTGGTGCATAGAGTGAGGAGAGAACTTTCAGAATACTTAAGGGCTGTAGAGAGTGAGAGGGAGTGCTAAAAAGTGGAAGGACGAAGGAAGCTTTGGGATTCAAAGAGATTAGCTAAGTGTTTGCAAGTGGAAGCAAGGAATTCCAGGTTAGGAGAGCTCCTATTATGTGTTTTTAATTCTATTTATCGTACGGATATATATCATGTATCATGCTTGAAGCGTATGACCTTGCCAATCTCGAACTTTTTCGCGTTTCTGGATTTTTCCAGAAACCGCCTGGCGACACATGAACTGCTACCTGGCGACACATGAACTGCTACCAGGCGACACATGTGATTGAGCCAGTTTTCTGGGGTTCCCTATGAACCGCCTGGCGGCTGAAGGCGACTCACCAGGCGACGTATTCGCTGTTGCTAGTTTTCCCTTGTTTGTTTGGTTTATCAGTGCTGTGGTGATGTTTGAATTGGATTTTTATTGTACTTATACGATTGGCATGACAAGACTAATCTATAATTATTTAATTGGTGGAAATTGCATGAACTCTTGATTGAAATTAGTACTAGGGTTCATGTTGGGGTTGGAAATAATTAAGCATGAATTATGTATATGATCAATGCATTGTTTTATGGAATTGATGTTAATATGAATAAAGTATGAGCTCTATCATATGCGTACATGTGAAATTATGTCAGCGTGAAAATAGGTACTATGATTGGAGTGCTTGGGAATCAGAATTGAATCGAAATAAATCTAGGCAGAACCCAATTTGTCAAGCACCGCCTTGCGGCGCCTGGACTGCCGCCAGGCGACACCTCAGTTCTGCTGATCATTTTGATTTTCTGTTGTGATTGCGTGTATTGGGTGTTATGCTGGATAACTTGGTATGTATGATAGGGATTAGTAGGGTAGTGAGGTGAAGGAAACTCAGGCATTGGATATCAAATGATTTATGTATGAGTATGTGATGATTGGGATATATGCTTTAAACTAGATAAAGTTGTATGTTGAACATGATAGGGACTATATTTATTTGGAAGATGTAATGAAGACACCACATGTCGTGATTAAATGTTATGGGTTGGTTAATTGCTAATATGATGAATGTGAAGTAGAATGTACCATTGTTGTTTAAGGGGATGGTATGCTATTAATTGAGAAATATACTAAGTGAAGTGTGTCCAAATGCAAATAAGTTTGATAAATATGCTTGCATGATTGAGATTGGTGTTTTGAGGTGGCTGTAAGACCCGTGGAATTTAATTAATTAAATAATTAATTAATTAATAAATGCGGGTGGGAAAATTATTTATGACATTAAATTATGATTGGTATGATGTGGAAAAGTATTAGCTTAAGTGGTTAAGAGTAATTTAATTGTGTGAAAGGACTCAGGTTCGAGTCCTATGTATGCCAATTTTGTGTTATTATTCGTTATTATTTTAATATATGTTAATCATGCTGTGAAATAATATGATAGTTGGATTATAATTATTAGCATGAAACATGAATTGGTTAAATAGTGGGACATTGATTTGGCAATAACAATGATGATGGGTTCAAACCTTGGTGAACTCAAATTAAAACCTTATTTTTTTGTATTTTTGGCTTTGGTCTGAATAGGAAAGGTTGAAGGAAAACCCTAGTAGTATGGCAGCTGAGGGGTGGCTGGAAAATAGCCATAATGAGTTGGTAAATGGCATTAAACACCATTTAATACCTAATTTTCGTTCTAGGAAATTCACCAATTTTTAGGCACACTTTAAAAGGAAAAAGTGGGTTAATAGAGAAGGTTTTGCAAGCTGGAAAATATACCGAAAAAGAGAGCACGAAAATCTAAGATTTTGTGAGGTTTGAGTGAGACTTTTGGGGCTGAATTGAGAGAAGGCTAAGGAGGCAATTGATGTAGGGAGAAATATTAATCGTCAAAGCTTTAAGCGAAGGAAAACCAAGTTAGAGGAGTTTCTTACGTTAATTTGATGTTTTGGTATGAATTGTATGATCATTATACATAAATTATGAATGGTTGCTAATTGCTTTGTGTTTCTGCTGAAAATTCTGGAAATTTCCCAGAAACCGCCTGGCGGGCTATACATAACCGCCAGGCGGCTCATCCATTTTGCATGTGTTTTCTGTGTTTATGGATGCAGCGCCTGGCGGTGAGGCCCTGTACCGCCAGGCGACTCAAAGCCTGTATCAATTCTGGGTTGTTTCTAGATGAAGGGCATGACGGTATTCGTTAATCCGCCAGGCGACGCGAATCTGTGATTCGATTTCCACTATTCTACACGTTCTGGCATGATTCTAATCGGGGAAAAATCACGGGTTAGCTCTTAAAGGATGATTTGACGTAGTGATTCGTTGAAATTAGTGTAATTACTAGAGGAAATTAATGGAACAGTGCAAACGATATGTTAGGGTTAACAAGTTGGGAAAATTGAAAGAGATGGATAATTATTGTGAAATTGAACTGTAATTTAAGCTGAAAATGGTTAGAGTTGATCAATGTACTATTGTTATTAGGATCCTGGTTGAAACAGAGGGGTATTAGACTGCAATATGTGTAAGAAAGAGAAGAGGGCGGGAATAGGGTAGCTGACGCAACAGAACTGGATATGTGTTCCAGAACTGGTGTGCCGCCTGGCGGTTTATAGAGCGCTACCAGGCGATGGCGTGAGATCAGAAACACTCTTGAGATGTTTGGGGATGCTGGGTTTGATTTGAATACTATGGTAAACTTGAAGGAGGACAACATTGAACGAATAGTGAAAATATCCTTTTGGTATTAACTTGGGAGTTGATGAGTAACTTAGAAAGGTCAGAAAATGAGAACAAATATGTGATGGGAAATCTGTGATCCTAATTGGGCTTGGGCTGAAATACTTGACATAGGTTAGTATATGTTTCACGAATTCTAGCTAGCTGAATTGAGGGCTGAATTAGCGAGAGTAGCAACATGCCTATAAGAAACCAATAGCCTATTAGATTACATGGTATGATATAGCAGTGGTATGGTAAGGATCGACCTAATAGGTTACTACCCATGAATGGAGATGTTAGTCATAAGCTGGAAAAAGGTGCAGAAATTATATGTGAGATGAGTATGAAGAGTTTAAGGAAACCAACCGTGTCTATGATGGGGTGGAGAAATCACATGAGGGTGAAATCAGGTAGTATCACACTGAACGATAAAGGAAATCCTATTTTTGTTGAAGTGAGAGTGCATGCCAGTAGATTTCAAAATGGATAAGTGCAGAAAGACCAATACAGCTCGTAATACTGGTATAGCGCCTGGCAGGGATATTGGAACCGCCGGGCGATAGCGAGGGATTAGTGGGGTCTTGGACTTGGTGGCGCCTGGCGGAGGGGAAGGTCCCGCCAGGCGATAGCGGCAGAAACAGTGGCCTCTGAAGCAGAGTTCGCCTGGCAGTGTGGACGGTTCCGCCAGGCGGTTGTTGAAGATTTTGTAATTATTTTTTTTTAGCGCTTGGCACTTGGCGGTATGTGTCCCCTGCCAGGCGATCTGGAAGCGAATAGTGCCTAGCGGTACGTGTCGCCCGCTAGGCGATTTGGTTGTTGTAAGTCCTGGTTATTGGACTTTGTGGGGTGTTCTACAAGGCTTTTGGTGAGGCTTCAAAGGTAAGATTGCTGGATTGAATATGGCGGAGGTGTTTCTTTCTGGCAGATAAGGTGGATCCTCCACTTGCGAAGCCACCAGAGATGGTGTTGATAGTGCCACGTAGGGGAGGATTAGCGGGGGTGATGTCGGTGCGAGCCGGTTGGGGTTCCTAGGTAGCGGGTTGGGCAGGCCGTCTGTCGTGGCAAGAGTCGTGTGGAGGGCGTCTGTGGTCGGATCGAGGGGGGTGACAGGATCGAGAGGGATGATCATCTCTACGGATGAAGCAGCGAAAGTGACCAACATAGATCAGTTCTTCTATTTCATCCTGGAGTGCTTTGCAGTCCTCTGTAGTGTTGCCATGGTTGCGGTGGTAGCGGTAATACTTGGTCATATCAGCATTAGGAGGAGTGGTTGTCTTACGTGGTGGCGGAATGAGGTCAGCTTGTAGGGCCTCATCTAGGAGGCGAGATCGGGCTACAGTAAAGGTGGCATATCTGGTAAAATGGGGTTGGTGTGGCTCGCATGGGCGGGTATCGGGGCGGGGGGCCTGTGGGGTGGGGTTGGCGGAGGTGGCTGCATAGTCATTGCAGAATTTGGTGTGGAGGGTCTGCATTTCTTCCATGCGAACGTAGTCAGCCGCACGCAACTTGAGCTCGTGCATAAAGGCAGGTGGGTGGAGGTAAACATTGTTGGCGAAGGGGCCGGGTTGGAGGGTGAGTACCATACATTGAAGGATCATTTCTTTGTTGAGGTGTGGGGTGCGAAGAGCTACCTTACTAAAACGATCAATGAACGCTCTAAGTGGTTCGCCTTGTTCTTGTCTAATGCCCAAGAGGGAGATTGTGGTAGTTTGATATGGGCGGCTGCCAGCGAAATGGGTGGAGAACATATGGGAGAGAGCGTCGAAGCTGTCGATGGAGTAAGGTGGAAGGGTTGTGAACCATTCTAGAGCAGGGCCCTTGAGAGTGGTGGGGAAGGCTTTGCAAAAGACTGCGTCCTGGGACGTGTACAGGGCGACATGGGTGATGTAGACTTTGAGGTGTTCGTCAGGGCCGATTTCACCGGTGTAGTGGTCCAGTGTGAAGGGTTCCCACTGGGCAGGAAGAGGGGTGTTGGCGATAAAATCGGTGAAGGGGTGGCGATGTTTGGGCTGGAGGGGTGGGAGCGGATGGGGAGGGATGAGATGTTGGATCAGAGTGGGGAAGGTGGAGGTGAAGTTGTGAGGGGGGATGTGGGTTGCCGGGAGGTATTGTGGGTTGTAAGGTGGAACATATGTAGTGTGTAAGGGATCTGGGTGATGGGGAGGGTAGCAGCATGGGTAGGGGCTGCGGTGTGCCCCGGTTGGGTGGAGGGGAAGTGAGTGGGATGGGTGGAGGGAATGGGTGTTTCTTGGGTGGTGGTTAAGGTGTGAGGGGTGGGGTTGTATTCACTTTCTTCTTCTGTGGGCTGGAAGGTCGGGGACCTTCCAGCCTCAGACGCCTCCTTGGCTTTTCCTTTCAGGGTGGGATCAGCTTCGATCTTTCGCTTGAGGCGAGAGTTCTCTTGTCGGAGCGCCTCCATCTCATCAGCACTGCGTTTCTTCAGATCTGCCAACTCTTATTGCATTTTGGCCTGGCCGTCTAGGATGGCCCTTAGTTCGATTATTGTGCGCTCATTGGATATCAGGGGGCTTTTATTTCGCTTAGTCTTTTGGAACGGTCTGATCTGGTTACTTCTCCAGTTGGTTGATATCGTCTTTGTCTGTGCACTGTCTTAGGTTGGCCGTTTTGTTATGAGTTTAGGCTGGTCTGGTTTAGGTCTATGTCGGCCCGAGGCGTGTACTTGGGTTGTTTCCGACATATACGTGGGGGTTGTTTGTTGTTATTTATATGGTTAAGTTGGCCAAGTACGGTATAGTTATGAATTATTACTCATATGATTGATACTCATTATTTATTACTCTTTATGTAAATATTTTTATTAACTAAGTTGATTTGTTTCCTTTATGGATTACATGTTGTATCTATAAATAGGACTCTTCCTATCCTTCCTATCAATAATAATACACAGATGAGTTGTTCTTTATCCTCTCAGTCTCTATTCTCTATTGTTTCTTCTCTCCTCTATTATCTATTATTCTCTCTATTATTCGTTTTATTTCATAACACGTTATCAGCACGATGCTCCAACCAATTGAGGACTAGTGGAAGTTTTTTCTCTCTAACGATAGTGCTCTGTGTGTCTCAATCCAGACTCTTTCTAATCCTTTCTCAATTTATAATTTTACCTTATATTCTTCCTCTTGTGATAAGAATTGTTCGACTTTATCAATTTTCATCTCCGTCTTTTTATTTTTCTTTTTATTATGACAATGATTCTTATTATTATTTTGATGATGATGATGATTATTATTATTATTATTATTAATATTGTTATTTTATGTGCTGGTTCTAAACACGCGAAACTTTGCAAAATTTGTATTTGTGACCATTGATATTACAAGGAAGAATTTCTTATATTGGATTTTAAATGTTAAAATACATTTAGATGCAATGGATATTGGGATACCATTAAATAAATAAATAAAACATCTAAGCAACTAATTTGCTCATGCGACAAAAATATTGTGAAAAGAGATTTCACAAATATTATGAATTTATTTCTTGCCTATGTATGGCTGGCTGGACAAAATAATAAAGCTTTTGATGAAAAATCACGAGATCCGCCTAATCTGATCCATTCCCATAAATAAATGCAGCAATAAATATTATGAATTTATTCCATGCCTTTGTATGGTTGAACAAAGCAATGAGCTTTTGATAGAAAATCATGAAACCTGTCCAAATTGGTTCTGCTCCATTTTCAGAAGTGAATGCATCAATATTTGATTTATATTTTCATGATCATGATCGTGATATTGATTATGGACATGGTTATAAAGAAGTGGCACAATAATGTGAAAAAGGGATAAGGAAAATATGAAAATATTGACAAAAAGAAGAAAGTATATATTATCATTACGGTAGTAAATGTCATTTGAGTTGTACTTATTGTACACCAAAGCATCTTACAAATAATGAGAAGAACATGGAAACACACTTTGCTTATGAAGATGGTAATTTTGATTATGGCCATATGGATGGTACTCATCTTGATATTATTATTTTCTTTGCTAAAGCAAATAGAAGCATTGATCACTTTATTGATTATGAGAGTGTTAAAAAAAATTCTCATATTGATATTTACGTTTATATGAAAAATGAATGTTTGCACTAGTACCAAAGGATATGTGTCTTATTGATAGTGCAACAACTTATACAATTCTCAAGAGTAGTAAAAGCATGGTAGACTTGTTAGTTCCAAAGACACGTTTGAAGCGTGGTAGGCCTATTGGTTCCAAAGATAAAAACTCTTGAATGAGAAAGGGAACTAAAATGCAAAATGACCTAATCGAAAAGGTTGAAATCCTAAAAGATTCATTTGACATAATTAATGGTTTGGTTCCAGAAGAACCTCAGGTACTTGAAATTGTTGAAAATGATGAGATCTCAATAAATCATGTCATGAATCATATAATATGGAACCAAAATGAAGTTAACATTGACGAAACTTTTACTTATAACATAGTGATGAATGTTATCAATGATAATGAGGATCAATAAGCAATGATCATTGACGATTGTCGGCAAAGAAACGATTGGCAAAAATGAAAAGGGTTAAATATGTTTTTGGTCCCTCAAGTTTCAGTGAAATTTGGAATTAGTCCCTCATCAAAACTTTTGACAAATTTAGTCCTTCATCTTTCAAAATGCATGAATCTAGTCCTTTTAACCAAATTTTGTTAAGTTTATCTGACGTTTCAAGCGCATTTCATGATAGTATTTAAATTATTTACACTGTTTGACACATTTTTGCTTCAATGTTAACTTAAATACTATCATGAAATGTGCTTGAAACGTCAGATAAACTTAATAAAATTTGGTTAAAAGGACTAAATTGACGCATTTTGAAAGATGAATGACTAAATTGGTATAAAGTTTTGATGAGGGACTAATTCCAAAATTCACTGAAATTTAAGGGACCAAAAACATATTTAACCCAAATGAAAATATGCAAAGAAGCATAATTATATTTGCTTACTAAACGAAAGGTTTTTGGACATATAGTTCGCACACCTGAAGTTGTGAAACCCGTTGGCTACATATGGATTTTTGCGCAAAAATCAAATTAAGAATGATGAAATTGTTAGATACAAAGCACAATTGGTTTCTCAAGGTTGTTCACAAAACCTTGTATTGATTTGTGAAAATACATATTCACTAGTATCAGATGCAACAACATTGCAATAATCAATTATCCTAGTTGCACAACAGGGTTTGCATTTACATCTAGTGGATGATGTTACAACCTATTCGTACGGTTCTTTTGAGAATCATATTTATATGAAAATCTCTGAAGGATTTTATTTGCCCAACAAGACAAATTCTAAAGAGGGTTATTCAATAAAATTGAACATGTTTTTTTTATTGATTAAAGCAATCAGGACGTGTATGGCATAACCGTCTTATTGAGTACTTATTGAAAAAAGGATATAGAAATGATCCTATTTGTTCTTGTATTTAAATGAAAAGATCCAAAAATGAATTTGCCATAATTATTGTTTGTGTAGATGACATAAACATCGTTGGAACTCCTAATGAGCTTACAAAGGCAATTGATTACTCAAAGAAATAATTTGAGATGAATGATCTTTGAAGGGCAAAATCTTATTTTAAATTACTCAATTGATTACTCAAAGAAATAATTTGAGATGAATGATATTTGAAGGGCAAAGTCTTATTTGAAATTAGAAATTGAGTATTTAAATAAAGGTGTTTTTATACGTCAAAAGGCTTATATAATTAAGGTGCTTAAAATGCTCTAAATGGACAAGTCATGTCCATTATGCACTCCAATAGTTGTGAGGTCGTTAGATGTTGATAAAGACTCTTCTTAGACCTCAAGAAAATGATGAAGATCTTTTTGGTCCAAAAGCACCATATCTTAGTGTCGTAGAAACACTAATGTATCTCGCTAATTATACTCGATCTAATATTGCATTTGCTGTAAATTTGTTAAGCAAGATATAGTTCTTCAACTACAAGAAGAAAATGGTTTGGAGTAAAACATATATTTCATTGCTTTAAGGGTACAACGAATAGGAGCTTATTCCATCCAAATGATTCAGATTCAGACCAATCGGTTACGAAAAAACACATAATACATTACTTTTTCCTCCATGTTCATAAAAAATGAATATACAAAAAAGGATCATGAGATAAAAAATTAATACTAACTATTAAACTAATATTTAAGTATCAAGTGAGACAAAAAAAAAATTTAAATGGAAGAGAACAAATAAAAATAAAAATAAAAAGTTTATGTCTAACTCTTTTTCTTCATACACAAAAAGAAAATAAGTAAAAGTAAGAGATGAGTATAATTTATGAAAAATAAAATAAAAAAACATCGTAATAAATATTTGTATTCTGTTAATTCTGTTATATTTAATTTTATGTTTTATAATTTATTAACATTAAATATTGTATTTTATAAAAAAAAAAATAACACTTAATTTAATTTTGATCGATTCTCATTATACATTTTATATAATTTAAAAAATTTCAAAAAAATGTAATTTTTTTTAATATATATAGTTATTATTTAAAAAATTTCAAAATATTGGGGTCATGACCCTCTAAACTAGAGATGACAAATAAACCCGTCCCGTGGGTATTGTCTAAACCCGTTCCCGTTTTGACGGGGAATCCCCACATTGACTGGGTATGGGTATGAGTATGGGTATGGGGAATCCCCGATTTTTCAATTGGGTATGAGGATGTACATATCCCCGCCATAATACCGTCCCCACCATATCTCCATCCTCGTTTAAATTATTAAAATATTCACAATTAATTAAGTAACCATATATATATATATATATATATATATATACTTTCTATTTTTTTATTTCCTTTAATTATTTGTTTTGTTATGAAACTCATTCGCATCTCCAATATTTTTGTTTATCTTATCATAACCTTTATGTAATTATGTTCAAGTGATGTATGTCAATTAAAAAAAATTATTTCTAACATTTGAATATTTATATTATTTTTTAATATTTTTATTTATTTATATATTTTTCTTTCACAGGAGAATGTTTAATACTCTCAATTTAAGTGTTTAATAACATAAACCTTTCATTTACTAGGTAATATAAAAAAAAATTACTTATTATTATTAATATTTGTTTCATTTGAAGAACTTTTTTGTTTCGCTACAACAATTTTGTTATTTCTCAACCATTGAGTATATATATATTGATATTTGAAAAGTTTTCTTAGATCTCTAAGATATTTTTCATCATCATATCCTTAATTATACATTTGTTTTCTTTTGTGCGATTCCTTCCAATAGTCTCCAAATTGTTTATAAGACACACATTTGTTAATTTTTTAATATTTTCTTTTTATTTTCATCATGTAGAATATTATTCCGATATATTTTATCTAATTATTTTTTATTTTCTAACTCATTACAATCATACTTTAATTTTTTTTTTCACTATAATTGTATACATAACTTTTAGTTACTACAATATAAAAATTTAATGTAATTGTCATAAATATTTTTTTATAACCATCCAACATATATTGGAGTTCAAAACAAGATTTTTGTTAAAATTTTATTATTATGTTTATTATTTGTTCTTTGCGTCATTTTGATCAAGTGATGTATTATAACTTTTATTGGTGTATAAATAAGAGATTCATTATAATTTAAGAAATTGAAGTAAACAAACATTTAAAATATATTTTAATTTGAATATTTTTTTTCCTTTTATATATTTTTTTAAAATAATTTTAAATTTTATCAACTAGGTTTCATTTGCAAATTTAATAAATGTTTTGGATCTCATGAAATTTTATTTGATATTCTAATATGTAAACAATTATAATTTATTTCAAAGTATTTGATATCGAAGAAACAATCATTCTCCTAATATTGAATATTTGATAATATTATGTTTCCTTTACCGTAATTTTTTATTATTTTATAAAAATTAATTAAAATTAATATTAAAGTAGTAAGAACACAGGTACGGATATGGGTATGAGATTATAACCGTTATCCGGTGTAGATGAGGATGAGACAAAAGTTTGATACCCGTTGGATTTGGGTACGATGATGGGGATTGAGATGATTTTTTTTTTTTTACAAGAATGAATATGGAATAACAAACCCATCCCGCCCCGCCCGGTTGTGATCCCTACTCTAAACCCCTAATGATTCGTCTCTGAATTGAAGGCATTATCCTAGAACTTAAGATCTCTTTTCCGGACTATTTTTGTCTCAACTTTAAACATATTTATTTTAAATATACAATCGCAAATATTCTCCTCCATCACAAAACTCATCATGATTTAATGGTTCTTCATTCAAACTTACTAACTCCTCTATTTCTAGTTTTCTATCTGTGGCTTTTCTTCTTCTTCGTATGGTTCCAATAGAAGATTAATTATATGTTCTCTTAATTCATCATTCATTTGTAATTCATTTTTTTTTACTTTACAATATTTTTTTCATATGCTCTAACGCTTTTACATTTATAGTAAACTATTTTTATCTATTGATTTATTATTACAATTATTATTATTATTATTATTATTATTATTATTATTATTATTATTATTATTAGTATTATTTTAGTAGTGATTATTTTATTTAAATTATTATAAGGAAAATCAATATTACTACTTCAAAATTAATTTTAATTAATTTTTATAAAATAATAAAAAGTTACGGTAAAGAAAACATCATATTATTAAATATTCAATATTATGAGGATGCTTCTTTATTCGATATCAAATACTTTTAAATAAATTATTATTGTTTACATTTTATATTAGAATACAAAATAAAATTTCATGAGAACCAAAATATTTATTAAATTTGCAAACATTAATGAAACCTAGTTGATAAAATTTAAAATTATTTTTAAAAAGATATTAAAGGAAAACAAATATTCAATTAAAATATATTTTAAATGTTTGTTTACTTCTTTTTTAAATTCTAATGAATCTCTTTTTTATACACTAATAATGTAACGTCCCATTTTAATAGATAAATCTATTCAAATAAAACATCGTACATATTATAATATCCAACGGCATGAGACTTAAAATATAAGGATTTCGCAGCCATCCAAGTATTCAATGAAGAAAACCATGACACCCCACTGTACCCTTAACCCAAAACAGAAAGATTCAACAAATGACCAAAAGCTTGCTCACAAGCAAGGGATTACAATATAATAATGACTCTTCAACATGGGCTTAATAATATAATAATGACTCTTCGCGGAATTACGTCCTAATCATGAGACACCACCATGAGCTCCCACTAACAGGGGTCATGGAATTACGTCTTGACCATTAGGCACCATCATGAAACCTTCGTGAAATTACGTCCTAACAATGAGACACCACCATGAGCTCCCACCAAAAAATGGTCATGGAATTACGTCCTGACCATGAGGCACCACCACGAAACCTTCGTGGAATTACGTCTTGGCCATGAGGCACCACCATCTCACCAAGAGATTCATGGAATTGCGTCCTGACCATGAGGCACCACCACGAAACCTTCATGGAATTACATCTTGACCATGAGGCATCACCTTGAGATCTCACCAAGAGATTCATGGAATTACGTCCTAACCATGAGGCACCACCACGAAACCTTTGTGGAATTACGTCCTAAACCATACAAAAACCATGCATCATCAACCCAACATAGAATTATCATGCATACCAATCTCATGCCAATATACAACCAACCATCTAATCATGTTTCATATGCATATCATGCCAAGCTCATCAATTCCAGATCCCAATATATCATATAGAACATACAAGGCATCATACTTGAACTGTTTAAAGCAACCAATCATTCAATCATGTGAAACATACACGTATCCATCTAACCGTATGAATCTTGCTCAGGCTAAAGAGCTTTCGCTCAAGCGAGAGGGATCCCTCGCTCAAGCTACCAACTTTCGGCTAGGCGAGACTGCATACAGAGGGCACGTCGAAGTCTCACTCAAGCAAGCCCATCTCGCGCAGGCGAGACTACTCTCGCTCAGACGAGTGGCCTTCGCTTAGGCGAGCCCTCGAACCAGAGAGAAAAGTGGGTTGCAGCTGTTCTCGCTCAAGCGAGAGCTCCTCGCTTAAGCGAGAACTTTTCATTTTGAGCAACCAACAACTCGCCTTGGTGAGATCAGAAGAACCTCCCCTGCTCTCAAGCGTACCAAGCTAGATTCAATCACATTAATAGCACAGGCAAGGTATTTTCATACGACAGACAACATGAATCAAGCATCCATAATATAAAACAGGCCAAGCATGCGAAAATGACTTAAAATAACAGAACTCTAGCTTCCTTTACTTGGAAAATGCTAGCCAAAGACACTGACACTTAAGCCAACGAGCACAACAACTTCATGAGCAGATTCAAGAGCTGGGAACAGTGGCACATATTAAAAACGAAGTTATCAAAGTGCACCTCTGTTGGAATCACGAAACAGAGCTTTAAAAAAAAGAAGGTATGGGTTGAGAAGCAACTTACGTGAAATAAAAAAATGGGGTTCTTCTAGCTCAATGAAGAGTGGAAGCCAAACCCTAGCAGAGCTCACATAGCAGCAAAGGGAAAGGGGATGAGAAACTATTTTTCTGAAAAGTGCAGAATGAAAGGGGTTAGGGCTGGTTTAGGGGTTTTGGGCACCCTATGGGCTAGCCTTAAGGCCAACTGATTAGGGTAGGCCCCTTAAATATAAGGAGTAGAAAAAGTGGGTCTTACAAATAAAAGTTATAATACATCTACTTGAGTAAAATGACGCAAAGAATAAATAATAAACATAATAAAATTGTAACATAAACCATGTATCTTTTGAACTCCAATATATGTTGGATGGTGATAAAAAATATATTCATGACAATTACATTAAATTTTTATATTGTAGTAAATAAAAATTATTTATACAATTATTGTGAAAAATTACAGCATGATTGATAATGAGTTAGAAAATAAAAAAATAATTAGATAAAATATATCGCAATAATATAGTGGAGATGCGAATGAGTTTCATGACAAACCAAATAATTAGAAAAAATAAAAAGTAGAAAGTGTATATATATATATATATATAGTTACTTAATTAATTATGAATATTTTAATAATTTAAACAGGGACGGGTATTATGGCGGGATATGTACATCCTCATACCTAATTGCAAATGTCGTGGATTTCCCATACCCATACCTAGTCAATGTGGATATTCTCCATCAAAACGAGGACAAATTTATTTGCCATCTCTAGTTTGTATAATTAAGCTCACTATCAATATTTTGTATATCTTTTATGCATATTTCTCGTTTTTCTGTAATTTTATTAAAAGGAGCAGTCGTACTTCTTTATTTTCTATATTTGAAAATTTAATTTCTTCTAGAGGAGGAATTTCACTTACTACTTTGTTGGTGAGGTTTTTCTTGTATTTTCAAGCATTTTTTTATGACATTTAAATGTAACTTATCTAAATATTTTTGTTCAAACCATGTAAAATAACTTAGAGATATAAAAACGGGCCAACCTAACCCGTTTTAGTTTGATACATCATTGACCCGTCAAAAAGGGATCCAGTAGACAAGTTGGCCTGCCACTTGAAAATGAGTTAAAGAATGGAACACGTTTCACACCTGGGTAGACTAGTAGGTTGGCTCGCCATTTTTGAATTTCTTTTTCCTTCATAGAGAATGCTACAAAAACTCAATCAAAGAAGGAGAAAATTAGGGCAAAAAAAATCAAGGGTTGAAACTAAGAAGAAAAACATAAAACTAGTAAGGTCTTACCTGGGCTCAAAAACAAAAAACATATTAACCAAATAAAAGTCTCAATCATGATTCATCAAGTCACTACACAATTAAAGGGGGAAGAATCGAAACAAAATGAGAGAGGAAAGGCGCACCTGCAGTCATTAGGTTTCATGCTTATGTGGACTTCTCGTCGCACCCATAGTTGTCGGAGAAGAATGGCAGGCTAGGCAGGTCAGGCCATGTCAGGATGCCGAGTTCAAAAATCTAACTCGGCTTATTTGATTGTAGTCGGACTGACCCGTCAAGTCTATCCCATTTTGCCACCCCAAGAAAATAAGGAATCTTGTCATGAATTAATTATAAGAAATTATAATATTCCTCTCAATAATTATAGAGTTCTTGTTGAGAGAAAGTGTTGAAAAACCATTTACTAATAGAAATTGAAGAAATAACGATGTATTAGGTTGGTTGTCAAAGAAGGCATATGCAATAAAGAACATCGTGACAGATTTATTATTATTGAAAACAATATTATATCGTTTGTTATGTTTCACCGACGTAATATCTAGTGTTGGGATAGTGTGATCTTGTCTAATTCCTTTAAGAAATTATCACCTACATAGAATATAATTAGTGATCAATTTAGACACCAATTTTTTTAGTAATCATTCAAAAACCAATTATAATCTTTTATTTATAATAGAGACTATTTTAAATACAATAGTTTTAAGTTTATAAATTGATATATAAATTAGTCGCTATAGTGACTCATTATTTTTTATCTCTTTACTTACTATTTAACGATTTTAGTGTTGTTAAGGTCTTTCAAAATCTGTCTTTCATTTTTACATCTAAAATGATACTATACTTAGTATCATGAAAACTTTTTAAGGTTATGGAATAATTTGGATAATTTTTTAAATGTATTGGTCTTTTATTTATATATATAATGAGCTTTGGATTCAAAAGTTATTTTTAACCAATTTTGAGATAATACTAAATAACTTTTAACAACGATGTTGTGTCACCACAATTTTTATTAGTGTGTTTGTGGTAATGAAATTGATCAACATCCATATAACTGTGTAGTTTTCAATGCAGTGTTGAACATGGTAAGAGGAAAGAAAAAGATGAGGGTGAAAATGACACCAATAGCAATTGTGACAATCACTAAATAATAATACAGATATGATTAAATTTATAATATTAAGGTTAAATTACCTTTTTGGTTCCCCTATTTGTCATGAAATTTTATTTTGGTCCTCACGTTTTTCGTTGTCTCAATTTGGTTCTCATTTTCTTAAAAATGACTCAATTTGGTTCTCACCGTTAACTTTGACCAAACAGTGTTAAAGTCAATGCCACGTGTCAATTTCTGGTTTTTTTGAATTTTTATTTTTTGAATTTTTTGAATTTTTTTTATTTTTGACACGTGTCATTTCACCGTTGGCCACGTGTCAAAGTGATTCAATTTGGTCCCTATATTTGTTTTTAGTTTCAATTTAGTCCCAATTTTTGTAAAAATGAAGCAATATTGTCCCTCCTTAGATTGAGACTCAATTTAATCTTTGTATACAACTTATGATGATATTCT
>Ga0214542_1003500_pt1 | contig 31962 bp, 15 predicted proteins | sample CNSS1metaG_FD_160096 | JGI IMG/M metagenome (GOLD analysis project Ga0214542, IMG submission 160096) | Root nodule microbial communities from cowpea collected in UCLA plant growth center, Los Angeles, California, USA - CNSS1 | ecosystem: Host-associated > Plants > Roots > Nodule | place: USA...
TATATATATATATATATATATATATGTATGAGTATTGTCATGCCATATGACACTTATATTGTCACGTATCACACTAGGGACTTGACACATGACATTAACAATGTTAATGTTTTTTTTTTCGAAAGGGACCTATCTGAGGCACTTTTCAAAAATTTGGATGCAATTGATATTTTTTTTCAGAACGGGTACCAAATTGACACACCCCTACAAAATGGGGACCATCCAAATAATTAAACATTTTTATTAATAACCTAATTCACTCTCCTCCTGATTTTTGTCAATATGCAAATCATTTCGTTGCCTAATTCTAATATAATTACGCGATCTATTAAAAACCTCTCGGTTTATAGATGAAACACTTAATCAATTTTAATAAAAGAATATTGAACTTCATTCTAACTCACACACACGCACGCATATTAAATAATTAGTTTATAGAAATTTTTAAATTTGTTATTTTTTACAATTTTGAATTTTAATTTCAAATTTATAATAGAAACAATTTAAAATAATTTTACATTTCCAATATATAATTTAAAATCTTTAAGAACTAATTTTTAATTTTTTTCATGATTTAAAAAATTGATTATCATCACTTAATTATAAAAATAATTATAATAGTAATAACTTAACTTTTAATTTACTTACACAACAATAATTCATATTTATTTAATTTAAACCACTTTATTTTATTATTAAAAAATTTAAAATTTTAATTATACTTAATACTTATTTTTATATATTTCAATTTTAATTTTTAATCTTTTAAATTTCTCATTTTTTTTTTGCTTTTAGAAATCTTTGTGAAAAAAGAATAGTAAATAAAGTTAGAATTCAATTTTCGAGCAACTTTCGACCTAATTTTTATGACTGACACCATTATGTCAACATCATCTTGGAACTCGAATTTTGATCTTAGAAAGTAAAATATCTCAACTGGTGGTGTGGTTTAGAAAGTAAAAAACCCCATGTGAGATTGAGAATGGAGGATGTGAATTGAGATGAACAATAAATGGAGATGTAGATGGAAATTGCCATGCTAATTGGAGTTCCTGCCAAGATAAGTGAAAATATTATGTTCATCACGTCACTTGGATCTTCGTCCAAGATAAATGAAAACTTCACGCCACCCAAATCATCAGGATAAGTGAATGAATCTTCATGCCACTCATTTGCCTTGTGAGATAAGTGAAGAATGCTACAAAGAGATGGAAATTTTTCTCATCACCACGCCATTAATGCACTTGAGATAAGTGGAGGACTTCCACTTGAGCTACCCAGCCAAGATGAACACATGCACCATGCACCAAAGAAATATCTCAAAATTGATTTTCCATGTATAAATTCCAAATTTGTCTAATGTACAAGTGTTGCTCTCTATATACATAGCGAGAGACTTATTTCAAATTATATGCCTATTTGTGAGTTTAGCATAAACTAGATAGTAATCAAAATGTGCAAAGTTAAGCAACTAATTATTGTCCACTAAACAAAGCGCCTACATATCAGCCACTAAACAAGACGTAACTTCATGATATCACACTTTGGTTGGACATTTTTTTTATCAGCAATAACGAAAATGAATAAATTGGGACAATAGGGTTGTCCCAACCCTTGTACAGAAACAAATAAAGGTTGAATGAGAACATGAACATATTACATGGATATCTTTTCCACAAAACCTCACTATAGCAAAAAACATGCCTATATTCTCAACCCATAAAACCTATCAAACCAAAATTCGGGTTTATACTCATTATTCATCCACATGAAAGTAATCCTAGATAGCCAAATCCTGAGAAAGATTCAAGAAGCTATAGCAAAATCATGAATGTACAACATAATACAGGCTTCATATAACAAATTATCTTTTCCCAAGTTTGAATTCCTGCAGATCCACTGATGATGCAAGCTAACCATGTTGACATTGTGCCCGCCTACTTGCATGAACCATTCACAAGCATAGGAAATAGGTACTGTGTATTTTCCACCAGCCTTTAAGAGTTAGTTACCCAAGCATAATGCAACCATCATATCACTGTTTACAATGACTCATATTTAGTTTTATACTAAGATTAAACAACTAGTGGGCATAAGCATCAGCCTGAGTAAGAAAAATGGCTTTTGGATATTTATTCGTGATGCATGTCCATGCTCTCTCATTTTTGCTAATGTGAAAAATTTCTCTGCATCTACTTTTGCATTTCTAAAGATAACATCATTTCTATGATTCCAAATGCTCCATACTATAGTCACCCACACACATCGCCACACTTTATCACACTTACTACTATATTCGAGTATTACAAATTGTTCAAAGTGTATTTGCATTACTATGATGAATAGAAGATCTTCATATCCATTTTCACAATTCTTCCATATATGTGTTACCACCTTACAGGTAAAAAATAGATGGCTAACAGTCTCATCAGCACTGTCACACAATACATAGGAACTCCAAGAAAAAAATTGAGTTGATGGCAATGCTTTGGTCTTCCACAACTCTTTATATTTGAACCCTTTTTGAGCATTACTTTAAGAAGTTAGATTCCTATCAACTGATTTTACTATGTATTATTAAGTTTCCTCACCCCTCCAAAGTTATTGTCGTCTCGTGTTTTATGTATGTTTATTCTTTGTAGTAGTTCAAACAACTCAACCACCATGGATTTCTCCGACTCAAACCAGTCTCTTCTCCAAGGTATAAACCATTGTCATTGGTCCTTAATCCAAAAACCAAAATCACCTAGGGTGCCTTCCTTTAGGGTTACATTTGTATATAGTCTTGGATACCTATCCTTTAGCGACATTTCCCCAACCCAAATATCTTCCTAAAACTTTATTTTCTTACCTTCACCTACACTCCATCTTATATTCCTAGTAAACCAATTATCTCTTTGTTCGTCCCCACATATTCTCCTAATATATCTCCACCACCACGATTCGTGATTTGAGTCCTTCCCCACATCCAAAGTGCTCCAAGATTCATACTTAGAGCATAATATATCTTTCCATAACCCCTTGTCATCCTTTCCAAGTCTCAATTTCCATTTTCCCAACATAGTCATATTGAAGAATTTTAGATCCTTTACACTAAGGCCACTTTCTTCCTTAGTTTTACAAAAATAGTCTCACTATACCAATGCAATTTTGCTTTCTTCTCGACCCCAGCCCCATAAGAAGTCCCTTTGTATTTTCTTAATTGTTTTCCCCACACTTGTAGACAATTTGTACAAAGATAGGTATTATAATGGGATGATGGATAATATAAATTTTATATGGGTCACCCTACCAACAAAGGATAAATGTTTACCTTTCCATGAAGCTAGTCTTTTCCTTATTTTTGTGACCAAACTTTACCAAAATTATTTCCTTCTATGGTTCGCCCCCACATGCACGTCCAAATATTTGAAGGGTATATTAATAACACTACAACTCAAAATACCTGAAAACCTCTAAACCAAGCTATCCTAAATGTCAATACTTCTCAACTCACTTTTATTAAGATTAACCTTAAGGCCAAACATTATTTGAAAACATCTAAGGATATTCTTTATAACCATTATTTTGGGTTTTCGCTTTGCAAAGAAATATTGTTTCATCAGCGAACTGTAACATGGTAACTGAGATCTAGTTTTGAGTCAACTGTAATTCCTTTGATCAAACCTTTGCTCTCCGCCTATCTAACTACCCCTGCTAGACCATCAACTACTATAAGGAATAAAAAAGGTGTTAATGGATCCCTCTGCCTTAATCCCTTAGTGGGTGCAAATTCCCATGTTGGACTTCCATTTACCAAGACTGAAATTGTTGATGATTTTAGGCAACCCTTTATCCATTTGATCCATTGAGTGCAGAAGCTCAATCTTTGTTGCATACAAAAAAGAAATTTACGGTTAACCAAATCATACGCTCTCTCAAAATATGCCTTTACAGTCACACAACTCTCTTTTTTTCCTCTTAACTTCATCCACCACTTCGTTTACTACCACAACACTATCTAAAATGCCCCTACCCTAAATGAATGCTAGCTATTTGTTTTCTATGATTTTATGCAAAACTTTTTGCAACCTTCTTGACAAGATTTTAGATATTATCTTGTACATGCTCTCCACTAGTGATATGGGTCTATACTCATCTAGTCCTTGTGGGTTATCTACTTTAGGGATAAGAGTGATAAAAAAGGTGTTACAACCTTTAGGGCATCCACCACAACTTTGGAAACAATTTGTACCCCTCACTACATTCGTTTTGATAATGTCCCAAAATTGCTTGAAGAAATTGAAATTGAACCCATCTAGTCCTGGACTTTTTCTACTTTCACATTCCCAAACAACTGCCTTTATTTACTCCATCAAAAATATACTTACAAAAGATCATTATCCTTTTTGTTTATGGTTGAGAAAACAACATTGTCTAACCTAACTTGTGAATCAGCTTGTTCCATAAATCTGTTCTTATACATGTCTTGGATCACTTCATTAACCTTTGTTGGTTCTTCACACCATTCGTTCCCTATTTTGACCCTTTTAATCATGTTTTTCATTCTCCTCCATTTGATTAACCTATGAAAGAATTTAGAATTAAAGTCACTAGCCTCTAACCACTTAGACCTTGATTTTTGTTTTTCTATCATTTCTATTCTAAGGTTAACCTTTTTCAAATATGCAAAATGTTGTTTTCTTTCTTCCCTTTCTTGGTCGCTCAACCCATGTTCCTCATCTTTTTTATTCAGAACACTTATCTTTGTTGTAATACCTTCTTTGTTTCTATACATCTCTCCAAAAACATCTTTGTTCCATGCTCTTAAGGATAGCTTTAATGTTTTCACTATCTCTTTTAGGATCCACATTTCATTCCCATTTTTATGGTGCTTCTCCCAACAATTCTTCACGATTTCCTTAAACCCTTTCTCTACATGACACACATCCAAGTATCTGAAGGGTTTTGGTCCCTAATCAATTTAGGAATTTTTGCATACCAATGCGCAATGATCTAAAATTGTTCTATCTAGGACATATTTTTCACTTTTCGGCCACAATTCCAACCACTCGTGGGATACTAGTATTCTATCCAATATATTCTTTGCAGTCCCATTAGTTATATACCACATGTATTTTCTCCCTATCATAGGTATATGTAATAGATCCACATTATCTATAAATAAATTAAATTGTGCCATTTCCTTTAGATTACCACTCGATTGTGACAAACCTATCATTTCTTTAGGATTTCTAATTGCGTTAAAGTCTCCTACCATGCACCATACCTTATTATTATCATCCTTCCTGCATTTAGATATTTCTTCCCACATGGCCATCCTTTTATTAAGCTCACGCGGGGAATAAACATTTACAATTGTTATAGTTTGTTTACTATCTCCCCATTCCCCTTCTATAACAATAAAAACTTTATTTATTATTGATTTTCTCAAGATGAACTTGCTATTCGACCATATACTTAGTATTCCTCCAACACCATTTTCTGTTTCGTTATGGACCCATCCAATATTGGTATCTCCCCAATTTACTTGACATTTCTCAGTAGTTATGTTTGCCATTTTTGTTTCTTGTATACATACCATATTTATCATCTCCTTTGCAATTATTTGTCTCGTATATCTCCCTTTTTCCATAATTTCAAGCCCTCTACAATTGAAGCTTAAGATCCTTATTTAACCTTATTGGTCTCCCTACATATTTTCTTTTATTTTTCCTTGTTATAAGTATTATTATCCCTATCATTCATTTCTCTTATTCGTTCTATTATGTTGTGATTCTCCCCTAAATGAGTAATTCCTACAATTTTACCTATATTCCATAGTCTAACATCCACATCATAGTTATTCCTAAACTAAACCAGTTTATTACCATCATTTGAAACAACATAATTAGACATATGACTAGGTCTAGAATGGATAACTAACCTGAGTTGGCGCCTCAAGCTTGGGTTAGAGGCCAAGCTTTTTTAATGGTATTTCTTCTGACGTTTCGCCTTCTTACTTGAACGTTCGAGCATAATTGTAGGGTCAAAGAAAACTTGTTGTAGGTTTAGATGAGTGATAAGTGGTGCTCTTGTTTCTAAATCACATTGATTGTAAATAAGTTGAAGAGGGGTCTATTTGGGTGTTATTTATAAATATGTTTATTGGGGAGAACATTTTCTAGTGTTAATAAATGGGAATTGACATTAATTATTAAAATTTGTTTTTTATAAAGTGAACCGTTAAGTACTATTTATAATAAGTTTAATAAATTTTTGTTTTGAATTCTCTAATTTATATAATATATTAAGTTAAATTTTATTATTTGAATTGTTTTTAACTTTATTTACTATTTAAAAACAAAAAATAATTTCTTACAAAATTCTAAATTTGTTTGTTAAAAATTAAGAAACCCTTCGAAGAAAATATGTTCACGGAGAGTCTCACTTTATCACGGATGTGCCATACAGCTTTAATGAAAAAACATGAATGAGATTTTTAGTGCCCAAAGAACGGTTTTCCTTCACTTCATCTACAGGGAAATTGTTTACTTTTTTTTTTTAAATAAAATATCCAAGCTTATAACATATAATATAATTATGTTAAGAAAGACAAAATGGTTTCATTAAAAAAAAAGTTAAGAATTAAATCAAAATAATAAATTTAGAGATTGAATTCAATTAAATTAACAAATAAAGAATTAAATTAAATAAAAGATAATGACACATAACTATGTTACTGTTACATACCATATTGTTGATTTAATATATATATATATATATATATATATATATATATATATATATATATATATATATATATATAATTTTTTAAATTAAAAAAATATAAAAAATAGAAAACAAAAGCAATCAAACTATGAAGTTACACGTAAAATACATTATTCACATAACATGTCATTGATTATTTACACGCTTTCACGTGACCGTATCATATTTTATGATCTCAAAATCACACGCGAAGCTCGCTTCACTCTTCTATCTATTTTTATTTATATGTTTGTGTGGTCTTTGATGCAATTAATTTCTACTTCTGCTGTGAGATTATGATTCTTAATTCTTGGAAACTGTGTTTCTTTGTTGGAGACAACACAATTCAAACTTAATTGCTTCAATTCACGTTATCCACCAAAATATTCCAAAGCTTTTTATTAGGGTGTTTCTATCTCAATTTCATTAATTTTTCATCAAAAAATATTCCAAACAAATAATGAAGTTAAATGTCGCCCCATTTTAATTTAATATAAAATCTAATCAAACTAAAATAAGTTAATTCTTATAACAATTATTAAACATTTTATAATAAAAAATTATTAAATAAAGAGATATATTTAAAGATTTTGATAATTCAAAGACATTGTGAAATCTTTTTGTGATTTAAAATTTTAGCTTTTTTGCTCACAAATATTAAAAATATATCAAGCATCTTATGTTAAATAACGAGACTATGTTATGAAAAATTGCAGCATAAATATTTCATAACTATAATTCTAATTTTCTCTTTCATTACGAATAAATTATATAATTTTATAATTAAAAACTACATTGTAAAATTGTTAACATATGTATTTTATGAATATAAATATATTATCTATAACATCAATAGAAGGAAAAGAAACTGTAAGATTTCATTTAATAGAAAATACTATTAAAATAAAACATCACATGCTTGAATATACGAGTAAACCAGAAAAAAAATTACAGGATTAATCATTATAGTTATCTAAAGATTTAATTATAAAAAATGTCTAAGGGCACAAAACAACCTTTAAAAAAACTATGAACATAAAAAACATAGAGTTCTCAAAAGGATGTTAAAAGAAAAGGATTGATCTATAAAATCTACTCTAAAATCTACTCTAAACAATAGCATCTCCCTCTACCTGATCAGGATAAACAGGTGTCTCCTCATCTGCTCACACCAAATTTTAATGATCATTGCAAAAGAAAAAACAAACAAGAAAAATATAAGCACAATGAGAAGGGAAAGCTAGTGAAAATAAAATGACCAAATAATAATCAAGTCACTTTAAACACAATCAACATGTATTACTAAACATAGAATGAAATCAGATTCACTAGAAACTTGCACTTATGATGGCCTCTACTGCTCTACAGATCCAACTAAGGTCATTATCTTGCCTTAGACTAGGACCTTCTACTAGTCTCACCACATGAACCATTTTATGCGAGTCTGAATGATCATTAGAGCGTAAAGATGTAACCTTACTTGAATCCATAAATCATTACATACACTAGATTACCACCAAAGAAATTTCCCCATGAAACTCTCACATATTTCATATGTTATCTCAGAATAACTCATATCCCATGCTAAATACATCAAGTCAAGTCTCAAAATACCACACCATTCATGCATAGTTTTATACATCATGTTTTTAAAATTAACTCAATCAATCACAAGTAAAAAGAATAAGGAATTAAAATTTTACAGCATTCTCGCTTGAGTTAGAAATTATCGCTTGAGCGACAAAGGTTCTCGCTTAAAGAACAACGACTCTCGCTTAAGCTAAAGATTCTCCCTTGAGCTAAAATTAAGCAAAAGTAATTCCAATGATTTTCTCGCCTAAGCTAAAGATTCTCGATTAAGCGACAAGGACTCTCACTTGAGCTAAAATTTGAATAAAGAGCAAAGTGGAATTCTGGCTATTTTCGCTTGAGCTAAATTTCTCTCGCTTGAGCGATAGGATCTCTCGCTTAAGCTAAAATAAGAGATTTTCACATGTTGTCAACATGCAAAACCATAAAACATAAACCACCACAATTCACATGCACTCATCAATTCAAACACATTAAAACACGATTAATGACCAAGATAAGCAATTTATTTTGAAATTTCAACCAAACCTACCTTCCCTTACCTCAAACATGTACTAAACTTGATAAGAAGAAAACCCCAAGAGTGTGTTTGGATAGAGTATTTTAATGAAGTAATTCATTTTTTTGAAGAATTTAGATTTCTTTGTAATGAAATGCTTTGTTTGGATAGAGAAATTAAAAAGCATTTCAAATGCAAGCATTTTTTTGAAGGATTTTAATTAGCTAAATTAGTAGAAATTCAAATACCCTAAAATAGGTGGAATTTGAAATTCTTCTCATTCAACCTCACATTCTAGACGATTCGAACGGGCATGACAACCCGGACGTGCCCGATGACACGGACGTGCTTGACGACCCGAACATGCCTGACGATCCGGACGGGCCCGATGACCTGGACAGGCCCGACGACCCGGACGTGCCCGATGACCCGGACGAGCCCAATGACCCGGACGAGCCCGACGACCTAGACGAACCCGATGACCCAAATAGGTTTGTGGACCCAAATAGGCCCGACGATCCACACAGGCCCGATGACCCGGACGGGCTTGACGACCTAGACAAGCCAGACAACTCGGACGAGCCTGACAACCTGGACGGGCCCGATGACCTAAACGAGCCGAATGACCCGGACGGGCCCTTCCCAATCATTGGGCCCGTACACCCAGACAGGCCCAACGACCGGATGGGACCGATGACTTGGACACGTCCAACGACCCGGACAGGCCCGACGACCCAGACGGGCCCGACGATCCGGACGGGCCCGACGACCCGAACGTAAACGATGACCCGGACAGGCCCGATTACCGGGACGGTCCCGACGATCCATATGGGCCCGACGACTCATATGGGCCAGACTATCCAGACGGGCCCGAGGACCCAGACGGACCCGAAGATTTGAAAGGGCCCGTATGAGTTGTCGGGCCCGTCTAGGTTATCGGGCCTGTCCTGGTCGTCGAACCCATCCGAGTCGTCGGGTTCGTACGGGTCCTTGGGCCCATTCTAGTCGTCAGACTCGTCCAGGTCTTCGGCCCCGTCTGGATTGTCGAACCTGTCCGGGTGTTCAGGCCCGTCAGGATATTCGGCCTCGTCCGGATTTTCGGGCTCGTTCAACTCGTCAGGCCCGTCCAGGTCGGTGGGTCTATCTTGATCGTCGGGCCTGTTCGGGTCGTCGGACCCGTCTGGAGCATTGGGCCAATGACCTAAACGGGTTGGACCGGGCCATATTGACGAACTTGACGGCACAATCGTGCAGTATGGGCTGTCAGGCCTATAGATCATCGGGTCACCCAGCCTGTCTAGGCTTCCTAGTCGGTCCAACTCAGGTGGGTCGCCAGGTCTAACCAATTAGGTTGCGTAGTTGGGTCTACCTAACCCATCTAGGTTGTCGAAGATGTTTCCAAATTTATCATGAACTCAAAACATAATTAAGCGTAAAATAAATATTGTTAAAATTAAATTTTATCTCACAATAAATTCAATTTTTTTTCCAAACAAGAAATTGAAATGTAAGGTATTTTAATTTCATTATCCAAACAAGTTATTTAAAAAATGAATTGAATTTAATTACAAGCAATTCAAATACAAAGCATTTTAATTTCTAAGCATTATTGAAATGCTCTATCCAAACACAAGGCATGGGAATTTGAGCAGCAAAACCCCCAATTCAACCTAGAGAATCCAAAACACATGAACACAAAAAGGGAATGATATTCTGATTAGAATTCAAGCAGAACAAAGCTCTCAGAAAAAAAGAAAGGGAAGGTTAGATCTTCAATTTACAAGGATTAAGAAATTGTTCGTTAGATTCGAAGAGGACTCCAGAGTGATATCAAATTTAGCCTCTGGTTTAGGAAAAGATGAAGATTCGGATGAGAAAAGAGGGGATTACGGCTGAGTGATGAGAGAAGAGTGAACTAGTATCGGGAGAAAGAAGAGGATTGTATTTTGTTAAAACGAAGGAAGTTGAATTTTAGTGTTAAAAGAAATGGGTTTTAAATTATTTCTTTTTATGTACACAAATTCTTACTAATTTTAAGTGATTTTTTAATTGACTTTTACTTTTAAATTTAATTGTTTTAAAAATTTAATTGTTTTCTTTTCCTTTTTTTTTAAATTTTGACCATATTTTAAATTAAAATAACTACCTATAATAAAATTATAAAAATTAGTTATGTATTTTTTATAATCATAATAATAATTTTATTGTTTTTTATTATCATAAAAAAAAGACACTCGTAAAATAATTTATAGAAAATCAATTTATCTTTATTTTGTTGTTAATTAACTATAAAAATATAAAATTATACATAAATATAAATATAATAAGTAGTTCGATTTAGGTTTTAATTAGCAAACTAGACCAAACCGTCAAATAGAGAAAAAATATATTAAAATGAAAAAAATATCAAATTTTCAGTTTTTAGGTACCGGTGTGGTGCCCAGCGCTGCATCAGTAAAATCACACCCTTTTTTTTTCTATACTATGATGCTCAAATTAAATTTTCTAAAGATTTTCTACTTTAAATAAATCATAGTTTACGCTTTAAATAATCTGAGTTAGACAAACCTTTTTCAGTATTACAATGTGAAGAAAATCAAAGCATGCTCCATTTTTCAAAGTTATTCAACCAATTTCACAAATTTTCACATCCAATGCAACACATGTTAATGAATCCAAATTTACAAATTCTCATACCTAATAAGTATAACTACACAAAATTATACTGAAAATTAATTCAATTTATAGCACAAAAAAAAAAATTCCAGCTTCCCTTTACTTGAGGTCGGACCCTATAATTCTACAAATTATCCCTCCATAGTCCCCTCATTTGGAAATTCTATCTACACAAAAAAAAAAAACTCATACCAATTATCTAACCTTACTACAAGAATCACAAACACACAAAGACCAGATAAAAGAAGATGGAACCACATGCAGCCTGCAAAGTTGACATGCATGAATAAAACAAATCAATTTTCTAAAAAAAAGAGGTAAAAGAAGAACGTACTCTAATTGATATTTTAATCGGATGGATGAGTAGAGTTCTCTACCATAAGCTCAGAGGTGGTCTTTAATTGAAAAACATAGGAGAGATGGGTGATAGAGCTTATAGAGAAGTCAAAGAAGATATATCATAAATGTTTCTAAAGAGATGAAAAAGATTTCTATCTAAGCTTTGTATAATAAAAAACCTATTTATAGTTTACCCTTTTATTAATAAAATATACACATATCATTTTATTAAACCTTCTGTAGTTTTATAAATACCTATTTTCTAAGTCTTAATATTCTTCCCAACACAAAAAAAATTTTGTCTCCAAACTTTTACTCACCAAGAAACAAGTGAGGGTATGAGCTCTTCATATCTTCTTCTACCTCCTATGTAGAATCATTTGATCTAGCATCCACAAAACCTTAACCATATTGATAACCTTAACGTGAAGTCCGTAACAAAAGTTATGACCATTTGAGGTTTTTAATCACCAAATCTTGACAACTCTAAATTTGTGACCAATATGTCAGGTGTAAACATTATATTTGAATACAACCTACTACAAGTTACTAAAAAGAAACTTGAGTCAACAATCATTTTCTAGCTAATTTTAATAATTTTACAAAACCAGGATTTAATATTTAAAGTGAATGAAAATACCAACTTTAATACAAAATGTAATCGAAAAAAATGAAAGCTCGAGTCAAATGAAATTGCATAAAAATGAATTTTTTATTTTTTGAAATCCATAGTAAAAAGTTTTAAATCCTAAATAATTGTGGTAGATGTAATATATTAAAGCTAAATAAAATTGGGAAAGTAAATAACGACTTTAGGTGGAAGAGGACAACAATAACTACGATAACAAATCCTCTATTCTTTTATCATAATAATAAATTCTTCTTTGGATAAAGACCAACCAGCTTTTTATTATTTACTTTTAAAAAGGCTTTTAGTAAAATATTGTTTTATTTTAAAGGTTAAAATATTTTTTTTACCTCAATTTTGGTTAAGTTTTGTCAAATCAGTCTTAATTTTAGTTTTGTATTCAAATAGGTCCCAATTTTCGTCAATTTTGTTTAATTGAGTCCTTTTTTGCTAATACCGTTTAAATCATTAACGACCATGAATAATGACCACCACATGTCACTTCGTGGTTTTTTTGAATTTTTGAATTTTTTAAATTTTGTTAAATATCTTTATGTCAACCTAGTAGCATGTCACGTGTCAAAGTCAATATTCTATATTCAATTTGGTCCCTATATTTGTTATTTTTGTTTAATTTAGTCCCAATTTTGTCCTATCGAAGATGTGACCAAATTTAATTTTTATATCAAAGTTATAATAATGTGAATTTTAATATATTATATAAAAATATTTAATAAAAAATGTAAATTTTAATATAAAAATTAAATTTGGTTTCAATTTGGAGAGGGACCAAATTGGTTCATGTTAACAAAAATTGGGACTAAATTAAACAAAAATAAAAAATATAGGAACCAAATTGAATATAGAATATTGACTTTGACACGTGGCATGCTGTTGGATTGACATGTGGACATTTAAAAAGAATTAAAGAAAAATTTAAAAAAATCAAAAAAATAAAATAAAAATTCAAAAAAACCACGAAGTGACACATGACAATGTTCATGACTGTTAATGATTTAAACGGTGTTAGCAAAAAAGGATCCAATTCAACAAAATTAACGAAAATTGGGACCTATTTGAATACAAAACCAAAATTAGGACTCATTTGACAAAACTTGATGAAAATTGGAACAAAAGGATATTTTAACCTATTTTATACGAATCTTGTTAAACTAATTACACCATTTTGAAAATTTCCCTTAAGTTTTATTTTAACTCTAGAGTTTCATTAGAATAATAATTTTATTGTTTTTTTTTTTTTGTTTTAATCTTTTATAATTTAAAAAAGGGTTAAATATGTTTTTGGTCCCTCAAGTTTCAGTGAAATTTGGAATTAGTTCCTCATCAAAATTTTTGACCAATTTAGTCCTTCATCTTTCAAAATGCATGAATTTAGTCATTTTAACCAAATTTTGTTAAGTTTGTCTGATGTTTCAAGCGCATTTCATGATAGTATTTAAATTATTTAGACTGTTTGACACATTTTTGCTTCAATGTTAATTTAAATACTATCATGAAATGTGCTTGAAACGTTAGATAAACTTAACAAAATTTGATTAAAATGACTAAATTCATGCATTTTGAAAGATGAATGACTAAATTGATATAAAGTTTTAATGATGGACTAATTCCAAAATTCACTGAAACTTGAGGGACCAAAAACATATTTAACCCTTTAAAAAATTATTTAGTCATATATTTACTTTTTATTTTCAAAATATCTTAAATTTTATATCATATATATTATATCAGATGAGATTTCTTACAAAATATGTTAAATTAAAATTTTGGCTTTACAACGTTGGGAATATAAACTCTTGACACTTTTAACCTGCCATCACTTATCTTGAATTTCGTATTTCACAATATTTATAAGAATGTGGATTGTCATTTACGTAAAAGAAAAAAACACACCTCTTTTTTTTTTGTCGGTCACAAGTATATTTTATTTATTTATTTATTTTTACGTTTAACAAATTACTCGAATACGTTAAATTTAAAATTGTTCATGTTAAAAAAGTTGAAATTGCTCATCCAAATTTATTTTTTCCAGCCACCAGTGTTTTGTTTTAGTCATGCTTAGAAGTTTAGGGTACGTTTGTTGTGCATTTTCTATTTTCTTTGATATTTGACAGTATAATCTACCGTGGTTCAAAATTCTTAAAAATATTAAAATATTAAATTTAAATTTAGTAATTCATTCGACAATTTTAAACACTTATTTATTATGGGTTTCATTAATTATTTGTACGAGTCAAGGGTATGTTTTAAAATAAAATTAGTTGTCATTCAGTGTTTGTTATAGGATTTTGTGTTAAATATTTTCTTGAAAGAAGTGATTTACGATGAAGAACAAATAACACTATCATATTACTAGTGAAAAGCATAGGGTGACCAGATAAATGTATAAGAACTCGATCGAATAAAAAAAATAATAAAACAAATATAATTATAGGTCTATATATTAATTAATTAAGACTGAACTATTAATTAAGTCTTTTACTATACTAAAACGTGATCATATTTTAAATTATACTAATTTAATAAAAAGATCACGTTAAATTTATTCAATAAATATTTGATATTAATTAAATTAATTATAAATATAAGAATCTGAAGTGTAAATATGATATTTACATTCATAAACTTTTTAAACGTAATAAATAAGATTGAAAAAATTGTTACAAAATTTTGACCCAACGGTGATGATATTGAAAGGCTGCAGCGATAGCAGTAGCTGTAGTGCAGAACTGGCATTCGTCTCGTTTTCGGGATATGTTGGTGGCTCCTAACTTCTCCACAATGATTCTTCAACACCACCAACCGCAGAGACAGCCTTAAACACTTCGACACACATAAAACTTTTGGTCTCATCCTTCTAAATCCACAACAACAACAACCAGATTTCTACTATGGGCATACTCTACGACGACGTGGTGATCATAAGCCAACCACAAAAAGACGGCGACCCAACTGTTCTCACTGTCAATTGCCCTGACAAAACTGGTCTGGGATGTGATTTGTGCCGTATCATACTTTTCTTTGGTCTCAACATACTCAGAGGAGGTACCCATCTAATAAAAATCTCTTTTTTTATTTTTTTAATTTCAACTTCAACTGATTCTTTTTTAATTTTTTGATGTTGTGGAATGAAGATGTTTCAACGGATGGAAAATGGTGCTACATAGTTTTCTGGGTGGTTGGGAAACACAAGACGAGGTGGAGTTTGCTGAAGACGAGGCTGATTGAGGCATGTCCTTCTTGCTCCTCGGCTTCTGGAATCTCTTATTATCGATCTGAGTTGCAGCCCTCCAAGCCCCCTGATGTCTTTCTTTTGAATTTTTGCTGTCATGACCGGAAAGGGCTTTTGCATGGTAATTTTCGGAATTTAAGTCATGAGTTTTTTTGCACTCTACATGTATGATGTATTGCTTTTTGATGATTGAGCAATTGGACGCTTTGGGATTGTTTCTGTTGTTTCTGTTGATAATCTTTATTGTTTCTGTTGAAAAGCCTGTTTTTAAACTGCCGTACTGATTCATGATATTGCAAGATATTGTAGAGAAATGTGTTGTGGTGTGTTTTCAATTGTGGTTGTGATGCCGTTTTGGTGAGTCCATGGTCGAAATTGCAAATGCACACCGTTATTTAACTCCTTGCGTATTAAGATCAAGAACCAACACTTTGGGGCTTCATTTTATGATAAGGCCATAGGTTGATGTTATTCTGATTCTAAAGCTTCATTGTGCACTTACTATTCATTGATTGGAAGTTATTTTTGTTTTTTTTTAAATTGTTATTTTGACATTGATGTTTTGTGGAACTGGTAGACAGAGCAAAATGACTGAATGTGTTTATAATGGTAGCAGATGTTACTGAGGTTCTTTGTGAGTTAGAACTTACTATAAAGAAAGTGAAGGTATCTACTACACCTGATGGCAAAGTGATGGATCTGTTTTTCATCACAGATACCAGGTTTTCATTTTATATTTGCTTTCCTCTAGCTGTTCGTTGATTTCTGTTGAAACTTCTTGATCTATTTGTTAAGACTGCAGTGTGCAAATTACTTTTGCCATTTTGAACGAAATTAACATACATGGTTTGGAGATGAAAAGGAAATTAATCACTTGAACTCCAATTTCCCAATGTTTTTTATATGAGAATGAAAGTTTATTTGATGATATGTCCCATTTGATGAAAATTTCATTTTCATCCCCTTTGAGAGTTTATTCCTTAATCTTGCATCCATATCAGAGAACTTCTACACACAAAGAAGAGAAAGGACGAAACAATTGAACATCTAACAGAGATTTTGGGGGATGCCATCATTTCTATTGACATAGATTTGGTTGGCCCAGAAATTACAGCTTGTACCCAGGCATCTCCATTACTTCCAACTGCAATCACAGAAGATGCCTTTGATTTGGAATTGCCCGATTCGGCTCGGGGAGGAACTCTGAGGTCAGATTATGTTTCTGTAATGATGGACAATACGCTTAGTCCTGCTCACACCCTTGTCCAAATTATGTGCCAAGATCACAAAGGTCTACTTTATGACATCATGAGAACTCTGAAAGACTACAACATTCAGGTACAGAAATTTGAAATCTTTATAATACTACAATTCTTAGAGTTGATTTTATGCTGCTATAAATTGATTTGTCAGCAGACACTAGACTCCATTTCATCTTGAATTTGTAGCTTTTGTACTCATATTACCAAAAAATGAAATTTCACTTTCTTCCTACTGAGGCTATTTGCCTTTGTTTTTCTACGCTTCATGAACACTGGCATACATATACTTGATCATCTTTAGCATCCTAAGGGGTACAACCTTATTTTTCCTTCAACCAGATTTCTTATGGGCGTTTCACTACAAAACCTAGAGGGAAATGTGAGATTGACTTGTTCATCATGCAAGCAGATGGCAAAAAGATTGTTGACCCACACAAGCAGAATTCATTGTCATCACGCCTTAGAATGGAACTATTTCGACCACTCAGAGTAACCATTGTGAGTAGGGGCCCGGATACCGAGCTTCTGGTCGCAAATCCGGTGGAGTTATCTGGCAAGGGCCGGCCTCTTGTTTTCTATGATATCACTCTTGCACTCAAAATGCTAGGCATTTGCATCTTTTCGGTAATCACTGATCTTAACACACATCCTACTGTTTAGAGAACTCATAATTTGAATTTCCTCCATGTCATAACTTCCCACTTTCTTGAATCATGTTCTTTGCTCACAAACGGTTGGAGATAAATCAAACTATAGTTTATAGAATATAAGTGGGGACAGACCTTATCTTAATACAAAACCGGCTTAGTAAATTGAGGTTTGTCCCTACTTATATATTATAACTTGGTTTTATTTTTGGCTGAGATGTGATATCCGACACAAGCAGACACTTCAGTTTTACTAGATTTCACATACTTTCATGTGGTTCATTATCATAACAGGCTAAAGTTGGAAGACACGTAATTGGAGATCGTGAGTGGGAGGTTTATAGAGTCTTGCTTGATGAAGGGGAGGGGCTATCTTTTCCAAAGAACAAGATTGAGGAGGGAGTTTGGAAAATGGTGATGGGTTGGGAGTAACCCATGGTTGCCATATTCTGATTGCATCCTTTGGATTAGATCATCCTCTCTACCTGTGTACAGATAGCTGTGTCTAATATGTTGTTGTTAGGAGTAATTGTGAAATATGTCGTATGCTAAAGTGGTTTTGCCACCATACTTTTGAGTTTTTCTATAATTCTAACTTATTGTATATAAATGAAAAGGCAGAAACAAGTAGAAGACTTTGGAGAAGGGAGTTTTGCTGAGGGTTTTTAATTATAAATGAAAATTAAATGTAACATTTTAAGGTGATTATTATACCTGTCCTTGTAATAAATCTCTAACCTTAACATAGTTTTAAATATTAATTACCCAAATCACATTCAAATTTGAAGATATATTATTGAAGAAATAAGTGATTGAATTAGTTGAAATGTTGATAAGGTGTCCCTACAAGCAAGATATCAATTAAAGAAAGGAAATTAGGATTTTTTTTTTCTCTAATTTGAAAATCTTAAATTTATGATAATTCATTATTTTCTTGCTTTATATACAACGACTCTTAAGTATCGTTTGCCAACGGATATTGGTAATTGGATGCTGCAAACTTGCAACTATTTTCTTGTTCAAGATATAATTAATGAACATTAAATTTTATAAAAATTTATAGTTAAACCGTAACATAATTTATTTGAATTAATGTTAACAAAAATTAAAATATAATTAGATGTAAAAAAAGTTAATTAATAGAAAATAGAATATTATTTGTTTGTTAATTTAAGTTTTATTTTTTCATTTAGTAATATTTTAAGTTTTAGTAATATTAAAATTTAACTATTTTATTCTTTAATTAATTTTTAACTTTTTTTTTGTGTGTAACAAATAAATTATCAATTGAAGATGTATAACACTCACAAGCATTTATATTCTCAAAACAAAGTAAAATTGTATCAATAATTATTGGGTCTTGCTAACCATTAGTTTTATTTTATTTAAAAGACAAAAATGTCCATAAATATTTCTCTAATAAAATTAAAAAATAATTAAATAATAAAATAATTATATTTTAGTGTTGTTAAAAATTTAAATATAATTAATCATAAAAAGTTTAAATTAATAGAAAAACCAATCTAAAATAGTGTTAAACATTAACAAAGTTTACAAAAAAAAAATAAAAAAATAAAGTATCAATTTAAAATTTCATTGGATTTATAAAATGCTTATTTCGATTGTTTAGAGATTTCAAAGAATATTTTTGTTTTTATAAAATCTGTTATATGCATTTATATTATTTTAATTAATGAAATTAATTATTCTAACTTTCAATATAAAAATAATATAACTAATGTACATTAATTATTCTTTAACTAGTGCGGTAAGAGCAAGGATTAGTCTTCTTCATAATTATTAAGGTTAGAATTCATTTAATGTCACAATTAACTATGAACTTTTACAAAATTCGATATTCATTAATTAGACTTTGAATCCATAACACTGGTTAGCATTCTCTTTCCTAATTTTCAAGGAACCTTTGTAAAATTCGATATTCATTAATTAGACTTTGAATCCATAACATTGGTTAGCATTCTCTTTCCTAATTTTCAAGGAACCTTTTTGATTAAAAGTAGGTTGGTGTACCTTAAACTGTTTATAAATAATTAAATATTGTGGTAAAATTTTATATAAACTCATTCATATAATTTAGGAAAACTTATGAAAGTAAGGTAATTAATCGAAATGGACACTTTTTAAAAAAGACTTAATTACTCGGATGATCCCAACTTTGGTAGGAATATGTCAATTTGGTCCCGCTTTTAAGAAAATTTTAATTTCATCACAACTTTTGAAAAAATGCCTCAATTAGGTTTCTTTAAAAAAAATTACTAACGACATTAACAATGTACCATGTGTAAATCTGTGAATTTGTTTTAAATTTTTAAAAATTTTAAAATTGTTTACAAAAGATTTTGTTGTCACTTACTTGTCAGGTCCATGGTGTGACAGATGACACTGTTAGTGTCACGTGACAAGACAATGTCATGTGTCGGTGCCACTGCCAAGTATCTTGATTTCAACTTAGTCCATATATATGTCTCTTTGATTCATTTTAGTCCATACTTTTATTTTTTTGGTTCAATTTAGTCCTATTTTTTTTTTCAAAATAGAGTAATATTGTCTCTCTCCAATTTGAGACCAAATTTATTATTTGTATAAACGTTATACTAATATTTTTTTATTAAAAATGACTTTTTAACATATTACATTATTGTGTATTATAAACTCATGTTTTCTTAATCACCCAACTTTTTTTCAAGATTAAACAATATTGTATCTCTCCATTTTGAGATCAAATTTATTATTTATATAAATGTTATAATAATATTTTTTTATTAAAAATTAATTTTTAACATATTATATTATTGTATATTATTAACTCATGTTTTGTTATTCATTACTTTTTTTTTCAAAATAGAACAATATTGTCTCTCTCCAATTTGAGACCAAATTTATTATTTGTATGAATGTTATACTAATATTTTTTTTATTAAAAATGACTTTTTAACATATTACATTATGTATATTATTAACCCATATTTTGTTAATAATTTCATTTACCACTCAATTTTAATATAATATCAACACAAAATTTTGTAAAAATATTTAGACATAATTAATTTTAATCTTATGAAAAAAATGGATTAAAAAAACAAATTTCAATTATTAAAAAAAATTGGGACAAAATTAAATCAAAGTGACATTAGTAGGGATTAAAATAAAAAATATATATATATATATATATACATATATATATATATATACATATATATATATATATATATATATATGGATTAATTTGAAATCAAACATTTCATAATGGCAGTGACACGTGGCATTGTCCTGCCACGTGGAACTAATAATGCCATGTGTCATACCAAGGATATGACACGTGGAAACAAATTTTTTTGCAAAAGAACAATTTAAAAATTTTAAAAAAATTAAAAAAAATCACATATTAATACATGACATGTCGTTAACATGTTAGTAATTTTTTTTAAAAATGACCTAATTGAGATAATTTTTCAAAAGTTAGGACGCAATTGAAACTTTTTTATAAGCGGAGACTAAATTGACACATCCCTACCAAAGTGAGGATCATCCGAGTAATTAAGCCTTTAAAAACTTACTTATATAAATAAGTTGTGTTCGTATGATACAACTTCATTATTAAAAAATTGTATTACCTAAACATGATTTTGCTTATGTGAAGTAATGTTTGATCAACACAATTATTCTATTGGTACCAGAGTTGTGGTAAAAAACCTTGAATTTTTTTTATCAACTTAACAAAATGGATGTTGGAGAATCCATACATAAGAATAACTAACCTACCACCATGTTTTCAAATGCAGGGTTTCAGGTTGTGAACAAGTGTGACTACATTATGTGACTAGGGATTTTAGGGACACTGAATGTGAACCACAAACTTTTAATTTTCAAAAGGGTAGAGTGAAGAAGTTAAGGTTAAATTTCAAAACTCATAAGGTCATTTTTGTCATTTCAAATATTTGAGGGGGAGTAGGTTGAAATTTGAGGGGGTGCGAGAAGCTATTGCCTACTTCCAATCCATTTAAATGGATTTATCTCACATCCAAATCTATATTTTTGGATTTTAAATCAAACCTTCTTAATTGGATTTGGAGTGGGTTTAGATTGGATCACTTTTTGGATTTTGAGAATCCAAAATTAAGGTGCGTCTAAGTTGACTTAAGGTGGTTAAGGATCAGGTCGAACCAAGTCAACCTAGGGTCAAGGTCGAGCATAATCGACCTAGGTAAAGTCGAGTCTACCCAAGCTAAAGATTAATCCGAGTCGTGTCGGGTTGAAGAATCAAGTTAAGTTGGTCTAGATTGAAAGTCAAGATGTGTTTGTCTAGGCTAAAGATTGAGATAAGTCGACCAAAGCTAAAGATCTAGACAAGTGAGCCATGACTGTAAGACAAGCGAAGTTGGTATAGGTCGTAGTTCAAGCGGAGATGTCTTGGATCAAAGTTCAAGTCGAATCAGATCGGGTTGAAGGTTGAGCCAAATAGGTTGGCAGAAGGTTAAGTCGAGTCGACCTAGGCCGAAATTTGACCGAGTTAGCCCAAGTCAAATTTTAATAGAGTTAGCTTTGGCCAATTGTCCACTAAGTCAGCCTAAGCTAAAGGTTGATCGAGTCAAATCCCAAAAAAAGGTCGACTAAGTTGGTGTAAGGTCCTCGATGTCTAATTCTACGCTCTTAATCTTTCGAAAGCGAGTCATAGATGCATGGAGTAAATGTGTGTTGTAGTGGTTTTCTTGTATGTATGGTGATATGTATGCTTGTTGCTTTATAATTGTATATGTCATTATGATTGTGTATATGTAGGTATGTCATTCTTCAAGTTATCTTACCATTTATTTTTTTGTGGTGTTTGTTTTATCTTACCATTTCTAGTGGATGCAACACTGTGCTGGTGCCCAAAGCTCTTTATGTGTGGTTCTATGACTAGAAAGAAAATACCCTTTGAAAAAATTAGAAGAGGAAGGAGATGTGTAGTGATATTAGAGCTTTTTTGGGTGAAGGAGATGTTAGATGCCATGTTGTGCATGAAAAATAACCCAATACTTTCTATACTAGTTCTGGTTTTAACCGGTATAAAAATTGAAAACTTTATATACCCTTTGTAATCTATATAGATTCTGAAATTGACATAAATATTTTTTTATAGATTCTGAAATCAGCATAAATATTTTTTTTAACCAGTTTACTGATAGATAATTATTAAGGCTTTGTTCCTCTTAAAACTTTTATGTATTACCTTACCAACTGTTCCTGCAGAGAATAAACAAGATAAGTTAGGCACAAGCGTCACCTTACCCATGTAGTCCGCTATCTCCTCAGTTGGTCTCTTCCTGGTTGGTACATATCGGTTTGGACCCAGGAGGGGTGACCTGCAGAAGGGACTCTGAAGCTCAAGTGAGTCAAAACTCTCAAAAAGTCAAATCAGTGATTAATGAATGCGTACCTTTAATTACTGGGGTCCACGCGTATTTATAGAGCATTAATGATGTCTGGTTCTCCCGTGGGCCGGGCCTTGACTTGGGCTCTAGCTTGGGCTGTGAATGGGCCTGGGCCCTAACCCAGGCCGTTAAGGCCTATTGAACGCAAGGGCTTTCATTTTACTAAGTCTTCAAGCGCGGTCTGATCCGTTTACTTCTTGACTTGTCGGATGTCGTCCTCGGTCGTATACTGTCCTAGGTTGTCCGCTTTGTTGTTACTTTAGCCTTTATTCAGTTATGAGTATGAATCTATGCTGGCCCAAGTCGTGTACTTGGGTTGTTTCTGGCATATATGTGAGGGTTGTCATTTATATGGTTAAGTTGACCAGGTCCAGTACACCAACTTTTTGTAAAATTTTAAATACGGTAAAGGACGAAATGAAATGCACATGAGTATGACATTTTGTTTTGCTCTTGATATCTAATATATATACAAGTGTTATACGATACACTTGATTCCGTTTAAACTAGATGCATTGTTGAACTGTGGCTAAATACCTTATTAAGGTAACACTGGTTCCGGAGTGTTACATGAGCCTTTTAGAGTTTTTTGATATTATATGTATTAAATCATACTTTGTTGCTTTTCAAATCATTGTTATCTACTATTTATTATTAATTAATGCTCTTTTCAAATTTATGAAATTTTAAGCTAATCTATACAAAATACAACTCCCACCTATTTATTTTCATTAAACGAAATGATATTTTAGTAACAATAAAAAATTAAACATAATATTTTTATATAATATCGTTAATTGAAATTGATTGTTTCATTTAAAATCGGCTAGCTTTTATCATATTCTAGATTGAAGATCTAAGAATTGTTAATCAAAACACCAAGAACTCAATTATATTTGTTTCGGTTGAATTAAATTCATAAACTGATTAAAAACAAGCACTATAATATTGACATGTGGGTATTTTAGCACTTCCTTTTGATATAAGTATACGATATATATAATTTGGATAGATATGAGAATAAAAAAAATCCGGTGAAACCGATATTTTTGGATTTTAATTTTTGTTTTTGTTTTGAAATGTCATTATCATATTGAAGCTCCATGTGCAATGATACAAATGAAATGATTATTTTGATGCTTGTGGTAGATATTTTGGTGCCCTGCGTTCATATTTTGCTTGTGGAACTGGTTCATTAAAAGGTAAGAAATTACCAAGTCACCAATTTTATAGAGTGAGTTTGGCAAGTAGTGCAAAGAAGTTGTGAATGATTGCAGGGTCCATCCACAATGAGATGAATGATACCGAAAAGAAAAACAAAGAGGGGTTGCATTATTATCTCTTTTTGAATTATAGAGTGACCAATTTAAACCACCAATGATTGCAAAGAAGAATTCAACATGGTTGATTGTGTAATTATAGATAACTAGACTTTCCAGTATATTCCCAATTTGTGGAAGATGCCAGCCACCACACCCCAGAAAGTGATTTCTGCAAATATGACATATAACAGAGTTCCCAACCTCTCTGAATGCCAAACATTGATAAACACATGATTCTCAATCCAGTTTACCTGATTCATGGTTTTCATATGCCATCAAAATTGTCAGCGATTCTAGCCACTTCTTCGTCAAATCTAACTTATGAAATAGATTATAAAAGTAATTCAAATAACATATCTACTTACTTGTATATTATATATTTATCTTAAACTTAATTAATAATTTTATCTATACATTGAGATTTTTAATTTGTTTTGGTCTTTATATTTTTATTTTTGACTCAAGTACTTATTTTTTTAAAGTGATTTAATTGAGTAAAAAAAAAATACTCAATTCATTAAATTGATGATAATGTTATCGGAAAGTATCCGTATCAAAATCCGAGTCTGACCAATATTAAAATTTAGGTTATTTTAACTTGAAAGGTGTCATATGTCAAATTCAGAAGAGTTTTAAAATAAAAGATATCTAGATTTTGACACGAGATAAATCTAGATATTTAAAAACGATACTTCTAAGTAACGTTAATGTCAATTTAACATAAGACATCATACTGAATTTTTCTAAAAAATAAGAACTAAATTAAATAAAAAACAAATATAAGAGACTCATCAAATATAAAGAACTCATTAAATATTTATCTAAGATCAAATTACTAAAAAAATCTTTCTCTAGATTTGAGATATCGAACAATTTTAATATTTTAAAAATAATAGTTTTACTCTCCATGTTTAGTGAATTTCATTATTCATCCTATCTTATCTTTTCTATCTTTTCTATCTGTGATGAAATTTACCAAATATAAAAAGATAACCTCAAAATCAAGATTTGTGAAATCTAACGAGTAAGACTGATTATGACAGAAGACAGAAAAATATAGGAACTTAAAAAACATGCTTTATCTGAAAACAAGTTAGAAAGATATGATTGGTGAATTAAAGTGAAAAGATAAGGTTCTTACTAGTGAGTTATCTGGATCCTTGTAATACCATCCATTTACAAATGCTGCAAAGATGCCCTGTGCTGCCATAACAAACACCAGCATTGCATTCATTCCAATCCATTCCAAGAGCAAGAATGGAGTACGAAGCTTCCAAACATCTATCTGTTTCATTTTTCAGAAATACTATATAAGAATCATTATGAAATGGAACTATAAGTTAGGAAAATAACTAACATCTGAAATTAAGCAATCAGATTAATATATTTACCAGCAAGTAGAGTACAGAAAAGACAATTCCAGCTGCCCCAGCTGTGAAACAAACATAGCTCAAGCTGTATAGTTGCTTGTTGATTGGGATTGCTGCCATATTCAAATCTTTTGTCACATATTTTCACCAAATAAATATACATATATATTTATAGTTGGGGATTTAAAATCATAAGATATGTGACATGTATTAGTCTTACCATGAGTAAAATGAAGGATGAGGCCTATGGTGAATAAGACAAACCCTAGTGAGAGCCATTGCTTGAGCCTTTCGGAATGACCCTGAGAACAAGTACAAATTTACAAGAGAAAAACTTAGTGTGTGAACAAGTAGAAGAAGGTATGAGACATTATTGCGTTAAGTGTGTAACCTTGAAGTGAATCAAGACATGCCCATAGTGGATGCCAATGACACCAGAGAGGATAGCTGATATGGAACTATACACATAGAGAAGAACAGAACAATTTCAAAATATTTTCAAATTAATTATTGATTATTAATTTTATTTTCCGATTCAAATTAATTTTATTCATATAATCAACATATCAACTAAACTACAGAATAGTAAATAAATATTAATATTACGTTAAAAACATTAATGTTAGTTAAAGAATTAACGAATATATCAATGTATGGGGATAAACCTCAACAAGCCCTCCGGTTCAAAAGGAGCACGACACCATGATGGAGCGTTTTTAAGGAATGGGCCTTCAGCTGGAGAACTTAGTGTGCATTCCTGTAAAATGTTTTGGTAAAAAAATACATCATTGATTATTCATATGAGAAGAATTCATACAAATATCTTGAGGAACGTGTAAAATTTTTTTATATAGTTGTTCTTCCATAATTTTACCCGATGCGGGACTTGAACTTAAACTTATGGTTAACTCGGAGTAAACTGACCTTTGAGCGTGTCCAAACAGGCTGGGAATAGAGATGATTAACGCCCCAAACCTGTCTATCTACGTAGCCAACAGCGTTACATGCAGGACCTAGGTGTCCTCGCATTCCACATTGGATCTACAATCAGGAAACTCGCATCAACAAAACAACATAAACCTAGTAAAACAATATTAGTATCTAGACAGAGATTATGTTTGTACTGTGTATCTCTTTGCTTCCTGGCTGTTATAATCCACGAAACTCCAATCTGGAACGTAGAGGCTCAAGGTTGTAACCATGTAAATCACAAAGGCCACAAACCCACCAAACCTATGTAACACAAATATGTCTGCCATAAGTCATAGCAAAGAATGTAATTAAACTTTAAACATTGCAGTGTGGTTTTTGAGAATGAAATATGTTGCTTTCCTCACCATTGCCATTGATAAGCACTAAAAATGGAAAGCTGTCCCGGCTTCAGGGAAGAGGGTCTAAGCTTGGTGGTGTATGTCTCTATCAGCGCAACAACACAGTATACAAGGGCTATTCTCTGAATACACACAATATGCAGAATCATGGTTACTCAAGAACTGAGTTGTTCAAATTTATCATAATGGAATTTATGTTGTCGGCCTGTATTAATTTGAGTTAAATATGTTTTTAATATTTAAGTTTGGATGTAAAATTAAAATTTGTTATAATCTCAAATTTTAACGTAGTTTGATCTTCAAACTTTAAAAATGAATAATTTTTTTTATGTTAAATTTTTTGTGAGTTAAACGATATTTTATGATGACGTTTGAGTTGTTTATTTTATTTGACACATTTAAATTCAAATGACAATTTAAAACTCTGTTTAACATAATAAAAAAAGTTGATATGGTTGGATTAAAAAGATTATGTTAATTCATTTTTTAACTCTGTGAACTCAAATATATTCAAGTTTGGAATTGGAAAAAAATTCATTTTTACATCAAAATTCAAGAACTAGAAGTATTCAATCCTATTAAATTAGGTTCGTCCAAACCTGGAGAATGCCACACCATCGTATAAATCTCATGTCAACTCCATATGAGAGATCATCAGGTGCATGAGAATATCCACCTGCGAGTCCAATTCATCAATGCTGTGAATAATCTAACTCTGGTGGTTGAAGTATGTGAGTTATTATTGTAAATTGTTTACCACATGTACTGTAATTGAATTCAATTACAATGAATAACAAAAAGAGATGGGTTTGCATGATATGCATTGATGGTCCTACTGAAATTTCTGTGGCATTAATGGTAAATTAAATATATGCTTCAAAGTTTCATTTATTGGCAAATGGTCTAGTACCTCTACAACTTCAAAATCAAAATCAAAATCTCTGTTGTCAAGTTTGAGTTTAGTCTTGTGCACTAAATACCTTAAAAAAGTGAGCTAGAGAAGTTTTGTTACCTTGCAAAAGAACTCCCCAGAAGAGAAGTTTCAGTGTCCTAAGGATTATCTTCTTCACAGCATCCCTAACCTTGGGGATTCTCTGTGTTTTCACAAGTTTAAACCACAAAATTAGAAATGAAACAAGAGCCAACCATACACAACATCTTATAACAATATCATTCAGAAATGTTTCGAAACGTTCAATAGTCTCGGATCGTTCAGGAATAGAGATCAAAACAAAATCGTGACGAAATTCTTAAATGATATAAGACTATTGGATGTAGTAGAAAAAGAAAAAACAAGCCTCTTGAAGACCTTGAGTGCGAGAGCTATAGCAACTCCAACAATGAAAAGAAAGAAAGGCATAACGAAATCAGCCAATGTACATCCATTCCAAGGGGAGTGATCAATGTGTGGATAAGCTCCACCAGCATCATCTACTAGTACCATCACCTGCACATTTAGCATAGGTAACACAATCATACTCATATACATAAACCATCCTTTAATTACAAATTATGTAACACTAACCACTATGGTGAGACCCCTAAATGCATCAAGGGTTGCAACTCTTTTTGTCTTTTGCTTCACCGATGGTTGCTCTTGCTCCACTATTTGTTCAATGGAATCTCCATCACCATTATGCGGAGTGCTGAACCCTTCTTCCATTCTTTTAGCTTCATCCATGATACAACATTCACAATTTTTATCGAACCCTTTTATAACTCTTCCTCTTTTGGTGAAATTAATCAATACACTTAGTTGCCAATACTCAAGGGTGTAGGTGTAGGACACATATATATATACACACACGTCCACAAGAGACAGAAAAAGGGTCTTTGGTAGAAAGACAGAAAATGGAACCACATTCTCGTTTGACTGAGAAACTCCGTACGTGAAATGCATGCCTTAATTTTAGCATCATATCTTATGCGGGTGTTTTGAGAAAAGATTACTCATACAATATTAATGAAATATGAATCTAATTCATACATAAAGAATTTACACATCTCTTAACTCAAAACTTTAAAACAATAAGATCATAAATTTTCATTTTTTATGTTCAATTTTTTTATTAACGTAAGATTTAGACTTATATTTAAATTCCAAAAATAATATATTTAAAATTATTTAATTAGAAAAATTCTGCATAAAATAGTTTAATCATAAATCTTTTAAACAAACAAATAAAATAATCATGAATCAACTAACAAGGTGGTGCGTGTTAAAGAGTGTAACTGGTATTTTGTTTTTTGTTCCCTGCTAGAGAAACCAGAATTGCAGTAATATAATCTAATTGTCAATCTCTCACGACAAAAACACCTCTGTCCTTTTGACCAAAATTCGTTAACACTTTGGTTCATTTGATGTGTGCGTAGATTACCAAGTACGGTTTTTTTTGTTAGGATGATTTATTTTATGGACCGAATCTTGGATTGAAATATCTAATCTTTAAAATGACATACTCTTAACATCACTTTCATTCCATTTATACTAAAATTATAAATTTTTGTTAGGATACAATAATAACACAGGGGAAAATCATATTTTGATTCCCACAATTTGACTCTCATTTTATATTTTTTTATGTGACTTAGTGTGTGACATTGATTGATGTAGCACTACAAGAAAAGTCATGATTAGAGTCCCAATAAAACCCACCCCAAAGTAAAGAAGCAAACGCTAATGTGTCAATGAGTTTTCGACCCTTGCCATGTACAAGTAAGCTTTTCAATATTTGAGTGCGCTTTAACAATTGGAAGCAAATTAGATACGGTCAGACCCATTCAAAGGCAATTCTCATTTTTTGTGTAGCTTCATTTTTGCGTCCCAACTACCTGGCACCACCATCTCTATTAATTTAAAATAAAAACTTGCAATGGCCATGTCCTTTATAAATATATTTTTTTAAAATTATTATGATGAGTAGAGTCGGTTAAACCATTTGTAAACGCATGCTAACTTTTTGTTAATAATATATTTTGTAGTGTGGTATTAGCTTCCACATAACCCTCATGAAATGTTTTTTTTTTTAAAAAATTAATTTATTAGGTAGCGTGGGTTTGGCCGTCTTTAGGCCATGCTAACTTAATTTTTTAAATTAATTTATTAATTAGAGACGGCCTAGCCATTTCTTGGCCCACTTTAACTTTTTTTTTTAATTATTTATCTTGTAGCAACGGCTTGGCCGTTTCCAAGCTCACGCTAACCATTGCTTGTTACTGTGCGTTCAATTTAAAATAACGGAAACCAAAATCTAAAAATATGCATATCTGCCAAACAAGACCAAATACCCAAAATTATACCACATACAACTCAATATGCAATCACATAAAAAATTATAGATCCAAATTTCAACATCCATTATACCATTCCAAATTCAAAATCATTTACACCAAATACAACTTAGTATTCAATAACTCAATAACCTGAGAAGACTCAAAATTAATTATACCATTTAAGATTCAAAGATATGTCTAGAAATAAACAACTTCAACCCACATTATAAGAGACTATGGTTCTACAAATTCCAAATGACAAACATATGTTTGGAAATAAACAAGTTTAGCCCATTAAACCAAAAAAGAGTGCATTGTAATGCCTCTACAAATTTCAAAATGACATATAATTGCATAAAGACCTAACCAAAAAGTGTTTCTAAATATTACATAGCGTTTCAAAAGTAGGTTCCATTGGGCTTGAAGATGGTGGGCTTGGAGTGGGTGAAGTGTATGACCTACAAAAGTAATGAAATAACTAAAATAAATTAGGTAGCACAAAATGTAGCAAATAGAACGGAATGTACAAGTTAAAAAAATAGTTTTACATGTGAATTAATTTATCTCACATTGGAGACGAACTTCAAGAAAGGAGGTGGTCATCGTGGTCTTCAACATAGTCAGGATGGACTTCACTGGGACCCGTTGAAGCAATGGCGGAGCCACGATGGGGCAGGGAGGTGCCTCGGCCCCCTCCAATTTTTTTAATTTTTTAAAATTATATATATTTAGAATTTTTAAATTATATATATTTTTAAAATTTTTAAATTATAGTTATCACTTTAAATTAGATAACAGTATACCAAAAATTAATGAAAATTAAATTAGGTATTTTTTTATTTCTTTTATAAAGTACAACATTTAATGTTAATAAATAATACAATATAAATTTGAATATAATAAAATAAAATTTTTAAGATAATTTGTATTTTCTTTTCACATTGTTTTTTGAGTTTTTTTACTTATTGTACTCATATCTCATCTTTACCTGATTTCTTCTGTTATTGAATAAAAAAAACTTAAAACAGAAACTTATTATTTATGTCCTCATTTTTTTCATATCTTTTCTTATTCTTAAAGAAAAAAAAATATTTTGTCTCACTTAGGTAGTGCAATAATTATTTAATATTTAGCCATTTTTTTTATCTCATTACCCTTTTGTATATCCATTTTTTATGAATATAGAAGAGCAAGTAATGTATTATGTGATTTTTTATAGATGATTTTTAATTGTAACTCGATCATCATACTTTTTTTAGTAATTATGTCTCTTAATTTTTTATTATATTATACTAAAAAAAATTTGGTCTTAAACTTGTTTTATAGATAGGCATATTGATAAAAAATAAAAGAATAAATTCATTTTTAAAATTGATAAAAAAGAAGGGAATATGAGAACAAGACAATAAGGTTGCTTATAGCATAAGCATAACAATGATGAAATGAAAGTTTGTGATGACTTTTGAATTGATATGTGCACATTAGTAAAATGGAAAATGAATATTTTACATATAATATGATTATTTACATTGAACAAAAAAATAGCTGAAAAATTTAGTTATTATTCAATTATTTGATAAGTTAAAA
>Ga0214542_1003501_pt1 | contig 31958 bp, 12 predicted proteins | sample CNSS1metaG_FD_160096 | JGI IMG/M metagenome (GOLD analysis project Ga0214542, IMG submission 160096) | Root nodule microbial communities from cowpea collected in UCLA plant growth center, Los Angeles, California, USA - CNSS1 | ecosystem: Host-associated > Plants > Roots > Nodule | place: USA...
GTTTAGTAATTTAAGCGGGGACAGGTATTTGGGCGGGTATATATATATCCCCATCCCCATCCCCATCCCCAGTTGAAAATTTCGGGTATTACCCATACCCATACCCATACCCAGTCAAAGCGGGGATTCCCCGTCAAAACGGATACGGGTTCGGGTGATACCTACGGGCACGGGTTTATTTGCCATCTCTAATTGTAATAGTTTGTTCTCATTTTTCTCTATAAAGTTATTTCCATCTAATATTACATAATTTACAATAATAAAATATATTATTATTATTATTACGAGGTATCATTTTTTAAAAAATTTAGGTGACCAGCCTGTAGTATATTGTGAAATTAATCTTAACGTATTTGTTGATAGGAACTGTATTACCATAAAAAGAAGTGAAGGAGTCAAACTCCATGTTTAGTTCACCACCCAACTAAAACCAGAACAAAAACTCAAACCATTTTTTTTCTATTTTTTTTTTGGTGATTTGTTTTATATATGTTTGGTTGGTCTTCTTGGTTACTATCTTGGGTTTGAATGGTTTTTAAAAATAAAAAAATAATTTATTTTGAGTTAGTGCTAGAAGAGTGACCTTCACGATGATGATGATGATGATGAGAGGAGGAAGAAGAGGAGTCTCTCCCATTTTTGTGGTTGAATATTTGTGAATTGCGGATCACCACAAAAGACCATTTCTTTCTCTGTTTGCACTCTTCACCTCTCTTCTTTGCCTTCTTGCTGCAACACTCATTTCTTGAATCAACCCTTTCTTCTTGAACGCACTATTCAATTCTTTCTCACTCACTCACTCTATCTATCTATCTTAGCACAACCCTTTTGCACGTTGGAGCGGATTTCAATTGTGTCTCTAGCTAGCTAGCTAGGTGGTGGTTCTCGTGAAGCTGCCATCTGGGTTTCGCCACCGTTGATGTCTTTGGCCATTGGGGTGGTTTCCAACGGCAAAAAGCATGGGTTTTGATGACAAAGGCAAGGAGGGTGCAGCACCAGACGCTCCCGAAACGCACCACGAGGGAAGTGGCGACGAACGAGGGACCGCTCTCAGTAGACACACGAGTGAAGGTTCCATTCCTGCTCCCACCGAGGATGAAGAAGAGGATGTCGAGAGGAAGATCGACTTGGGTCCCCAGTGCACTTTGAAAGAGCAACTCGAAAAGGATAAGGTTCACATCTCTTACATGCAATTCTTTCACTTTCTTTCTTTATGTACTTTTCAAAACAAACATTTTCATATCATTCATGCCTTTTCTCCTTGAGATCTTATTAGGATGATGAGAGCTTGAGGAGGTGGAAGGAACAGCTTCTTGGCAGTGTTGACATCAACGCTGTTGGTGGTAATTACTTCTTCAAACGCTACGTACCCTTTAACCTTTAACAGTTTCTTTCTGTTTTCTTTGATTATCTCAGACAATGTTTCATGTTTCATGTTTTTGTTTGTTCCTTTTTGGCTATTGAATCATAAACTTATGATAACTCGTGGGGTGTTTTTATGAATGCGATTAAGAATCTCTGGAGCCAGAAGTGAAGATCCTGAGCCTTGCAATCAAGGCAGCTGGTAGAGAAGACATTGTTCTTCCCATACCAGAGTCAGGAAATCCCGAAGGTTTATGGTTTACTCTGAAAGAAGGAAGCCGTTACAGTCTGATGTTCACTTTCCAGGTGAGCCATAATATTGTTTCAGGTCTCAAATACACCAACACTGTATGGAAAACCGGTCTCAAGGGTACGTACGTTCGTACCAACCAAATACTTCGATTCCAGTTCCTTAAATTATGAATCATTGTCTAACTTTTAACTTCTTCCACTTCCATACGTTGTTACAGTTGACAGCACCAAAGAGATGATCGGAACATTCAGCCCTCAAGCAGAACCTTACACTCATGAGATGCCTGAAGAGACAACACCATCAGGACTCTTTGCTAGAGGGACATATTCAGCTAGATCCAAGGTAAAGTAGTTAATAATTCTCGTAGCACCAGACATATTATTACCGAGAAACCGATACTAAATCTAATTCAAATCAATTTATTATCGAAAAATCGAAACTAAATCTAATTCAGAGTAAGTCTTTAATGTAACATTTCAAAGTTGCTATTTCATATGACTTCATTGAATAATCCAAGCCTGCAATGGTCACGAGATCTACCAGCAGTGCATTAAATAACGAAAACTTAACCTATCCTAAATTCTTGTCTGTGTCCAACTTGTCAGTGTTGATGTTGTGACTTGTTTTGGAAATGAAGTGAGCACAAATTAATCTCTTTGGCATCAATAATAAATGCTCTAATAAATTTGTTGCCAGGTTTCATGTGTGCTCATTTAACCACTCACTGTTAATTATGAATTCAAATTCAGTCCAGAAAGTTATATGAGTGAGACATATTTTATGTTTAGATTTGATATTTGATACATAATTATTTGACCTTGTATTTTGTGTGATGTTTTTCAGTTTGTTGATGATGATAACAAGTTGTATTTGGAGATCAACTACACTTTTGATATTAAAAAGGACTGGCTTTAGGAGTGAACTCACCTCTTCCACCAGTGATGCTTAATCCTTAGTTATTGTTATTTGAGTTGAATTCGCCTTCGTGTTTACTTGTTTCTTTCTACATTGTTTATTTATCTCTAATCTTGTTTAAAACCAGTAATTTTAGCAATAACAAAAAGGATTTAGTTTGGAGGAAGAAAATCATATTATTGATTTCATGGATAATCTTGTCAACATGTAGTTTGGCTCCCAATTTTAATCAAATAATTTATTCAAAATAATAAATATTTATATATTATTTTTAATATAATAATAAAATTATTATATTAATATCAAATTTTATTTAGATTTCATTAGTTAAAGTGAATGAATATAAGTTTTACTTAATTTTTAGTGATTAGATCGGGTGTACAGATGACAATATGAATAGTACCAATTTCCGTTATCAGTTATGTTGGTATTAATGAAAGAGTTATAGGTTAACAAACTTTTTAACAAAGTTCCTGACAAAGTTTCCTTACAGGAAAAAACCATTATTTTATTATTTTATTTTAATTAAAAAATAAAAATTTAATCTGTTTTAATTCTATTTTTAGAAATTTTGTTAAATTTATCAAAAAATTGTTGTGAAAAGGTAATATTGTATCCGAATCTCTCTCTGAATATACTTTGTGTATATTCATATTTTCTTTTTAAATTTAAATAAAATTATATAAAAAAATCTTTAAAATATAAATTTAGATTAAAAAAAATAATTTTTAATTACCATTCAAATTAAATTATTTAATAAAATATCAATGTAAATAAATTTAGTTTCTTTAAAATATAAATTTAAATGAATAAAAAAATATAAAATCAAATTTGAAATTGAAAAGCGGATTAGAAGCGAATTACTAAGTATTTATATTCATTATTCACAAATATCATTTACTACTCTCATAAATTTTACCTGCGCATTGGATAGACATGATTTTTTTTTTTTCATCTGTGTGTATATAAAATTAAGGTTAAAATATAGCTGGTGGCAAGTATTATAAACAAGTATTTTCACTTTTATCTTATAATAATAAATATAAATATTATAAAAATAGTTAAAAAATCTAAAGGATAAAATACTTAATAAAGTAATTTATATTAATAAATATAAAATAAGAAAAAAAAGCCATTTACCTAAAATTATAAAAAACAATTTTCTTTATTAATAGTTATAAATCAATAGTCATAGATAATTAAACTAAGGTGCATGCAAATAGACGCTGAAACGGTTTTAAAAGAGATAAGCCCAACCTGATTTGACGAAGTCAAGGAGGAGGATACGCAGAATATGAACCATGGTTAACTATTAATAATAAATGGAATCCGAGTTGAAATGTAAAAGCCCGCGCGCCAAAAATTGCGAGTGAGTTAGAGTGTTAAACCCTAGACTGTTAGTTTTTGGCATTGGAAGATCAAACTTTGGTATTGAAAGGCAGAAGATGTCGATTGACCTGCTATTGAAGCCAACGTGTGGCGGATGTGGTTCAACCACCGATCTTTATGGAAGCAATTGCAAACACATGACTCTGTGCTTGACCTGTGGCAAGACCATGGCGGAGAACAAGGCAAAATGCGTTGATTGTGGGGTCACCGTTACTCGCTTGATTCGAGTTCGATCTATGTTCCCGCTCTCTTTTACTTTTTTTTTTGTCCCCTGCATTACCTGTTTTTGTTTTTTCCTTTTCTGAATTGGAATTAAATTTTACTGGATGACATTTTATTTTGCTTTCAGTTCATTCCAGTGTTGTGATTAGGTTGTGAATCCGTTTAGAACTAGAACTAGGGTACGTCATTCTTGTTTTTGGAAGCGAGGGATTAACGTAATTTCTGTGACAGGAATATAGCGTTCGCGCTACCTCTGGCAGTGACAAACATTACTTCATTGGGAGATTTGTATCTGGTTTGCCTGACTTTTCGAAAAAGAAAAGTGCTGAAAACAAGTGGGCCTTGCAGAAGGAGGGATTACAGAGCCGCCAAGTCACCGATGCTTTGCGGGTATTGAACCTATAATCCAATGTGCAATTACTGTTCCACTCTTATATTCTTCAACGTGACTGTTTACCATTGAGTATGTCTGAAAGCAGTGCTTGAGCACCATATTTTATAATGGATAAGATATTCCCACGGGACTGTAGTGAACATTTTAGTCATGTGAACATTGGGTAATGAATTGCTGTTGAATTGTTATGGATCATTGTGTTTATTTCCTTAATAAATTTCTTGCTGCACTACATAGGAGAAGTACAAGAACAAACCATGGCTCTTGGAAGACGAAACTGGTCAGTCTCAATTCCAGGGTCATCTCGAAGGTGCACAATCAGCTACGTATTACCTGCTAATGATGGAAAGAAAAGAATTTGTTGCCATTCCTGCTGGTTCTTGGTATGTTGGTTGTGTTAAAGTTGAGAATTTTGTTTTTCTGTAATTGGGATGTTCCGATGTTTATTTATGCTTACAACCAAATTCATTATGTGGTCTTTCCAAGCGAACGAAAATGTTTTATTGGATATTTATTCAAGTACATGGTAGAATAGGTTATTATTTTTTTAAAATATTATCTCTTTGAAAACGGTTGAAGAGGTACAAGATTATAATATCGTCACTCTTGCAAAAGGGTTATCAAACCCAGAAAAGGGCAAGCGTGGTAACTTAGACAAAGTGACAGTTTTTAAATGACTTTCCTCAGAAAATATCAATGGCAGTTTTGATTCCCTCAATAGCAAGGAGTGAACTTTTTACCAAGTAGAAGGTAAAGAGAGGAAAAGAAAGAAACATAAATGTGTGGTGAGGGTATGCATGAAGACATGAAAATAGTTGTGAGAATGATGTTGACTGTAGAGATCTTGCATAGATTAGGGATATGACCAATGTAGTTCTTATAAGTCTTAGAATCTTCATACTAACTGACTTTGATGGATTGAGTTAGGCTCGCCAAATCCTAAGATAATATTAAAGCCTATACTGGAGTTGTCATTGAATTACCTGTATCCCTCTACATTCTAGATGTCTATTTCTAGGTGTGAGGGGATTTGTTAAGCAGAGAAGTGATGAGAGGGTTTGGAAAGTGTATTATAGGAAGAAATTTAAAATAACAGTAGTTAAATAGTTAATTGGCATGGGGGGTGAGACTTTTCGAGAAAGTCTATATTCTTATCTTGTGGGATGTGGAGATAGGAAGGTTTTTAGTTGTTGTAACAGGGAGTACCCTGTGTGAAAGGAGGAATTTTCCTATGCAAATGGATGCTTGTATTCTGAGTTGATAATTGTTGAATAATACATTTTATACATTTTCTCTTTAGAAGGCACATAACAAGTGGTTCAACTTGCTGGATACCTGAGTGGCATAATAGAAAGTAGAGTGAGTGCTTTGGAGAAATGGGCTAGAGAACAACGGAAGAGGATTTCAGACTTGAGAAGAGACACGAGTATGGTAAAAGAAAGCATACCAGACATGAGAAAAATAAAGGAGCTGCTTCTTGAAATCAAGAACGGAAAGATTCTGTCTGATGTTTCCTCCTATGATGTTTCCTAGGAAGTTGAGTGAGGCCAAATTACTCAAAGGTCTAGTGTTTGTTTGTGGGGAGTAGGGGTGCAGCTGGTCTGGCCTACCATTGGACAGGGAGGTGTTTTCAGCTGGTAGTTTCTTAGAATAGTTTATATTATGTGTGTAAAATATTAAGTTGATTTATTAAATTAAATGTGTTTTTAACATATCTATATAAATAAATAAAAAACCATGAGGTTAGCCTGCTCTTTGGCAGGTTAGACCAAGGCTCCTAACCTGTCCTTACTATGGTTGAATAGTGTGCCCTGACTTTTTTCTAGAGGGCTAAAGCCAGGGTGAGCCTAAATGGCCTGGTTGGGCCCTTTTGCCAACCCTAATGGGGAGGGGGCAAGCATCGATCCTGAAGGAAGTGGGGTGTTGCAATGGATCACCTGCATTTGTGTATGTTCTAGATTTCTATTCTTAAGCTTTAAGGTTGTTGTTTGTGGCTCACCGATATTTGTTGATGCATCAGATATCCCTCCTTCTGGGCAGGTGAAGGTGTGTTAACATTCCACAGTGGCTAGATATGACTATATATTTTGGGCATGCGATGATGTTAATATTCTACATTGACAAGATATGCTTAGGACTTATCTCAATCCCATAAACCAACTTGAATGGTTAGGATTGTAAAATCTTTTAATGTACTATATTGGTCATATCTCTCTTTTATGTAAGATCTCAACATTAATCCATAATTAATATTTCTAGTAAAGAAAACCGTAATAGGTAAGGGGCCTTTTAGGAAAATATTTAGTTAGTCTTGACATGTTAAATATCATTTATCAAGTGATTACCACTTTTTTAAATCTTTTTTTTGGAAAATATTTTTGGTAATTAAGAATATGTGTTTGAGACCTAAAGTGAGGGATACTTGCATCACTCAAAAGTCTGAGAATTTTGCTTGTCAAAGACAGTAGACACATATGTGATATTGTATGCCCTTTCTTTATAATTTTAAAATTTAGGTACAACTTTAACAAGGTTGCACAATATAAACAATTGACACTGGAGGAAGCAGAAGAGAAAATGAAGAACAGAAAGAAAACTGCTGATGGATATGAAAGATGGATGATGAAAGCAGCAAATAATGGGCCAGCTGCATTTGGTGAACGTGGTAGGTTTGATGAGAAGGAGAGCATTGCAGGCGGGAGAGGGAAAAGCAGTAAGAAAACTGACGATGATGAAGGCCATGTATCAGATAAAGGAGAAGAGGATGAAGATGGGGAGGTAGGAAGGAGGAGTAGACTTGGACTAAACAAAAAAGGTGGTGATGATGATGACGAAGGTCCAAGGGGAGGAGACCTTGATCTGGATGATGATGACATCGAAAAGGGTAGGCAATTGTACTTTCTACTTTCTGATAAAAATGGTTGTGATGGTTATTATTTTAAGTGCTGGTTTTGTGCAGTGATGATCTCTTTGCTGTTAAATTCCATGCCATATATATATATATATATATATATATATATATATATATATATATATATATCCGAATGGGTATATGTTAAATTAACATATTGGGGATGATAGGATGCAATTCTTTTATATTATATACTATGCCTCTTTTTAAATGAAGTCTACAATGTACATCATTCTCAGTTTCTTCCTTGATTTTTTCGTTGTTTTGGAGGTTTATGCCTAGTGTTAAATTTCAAAATCAAACAAATTCTCTAAATGAATCAAACTGAGTTGAGACTTCATATTGTTAGGTTTGGACTTTTGTGTATTTTGCCTTTGATGCGGCTGGATTGTGTGGCTAGATCCAACCGGAGAACACTAGCTGAGATGAAACCAAAAGAAAAAAATAATTATTTTATTATTGAAAGGAATATATTTACACTCAGTCCACAACTTAATGCACCTCATCAGAGCCTCAGTTCCTGTAACAGTGCTCTCTCTGCCAGAGGAAAACCTTACTCCCGCATCCAAACTCTATTTCACGCCTTCTCGTTGTCTCCTGTAAACTGCATACTCCTAACAAAATATCATCACTTAACTAACTACAACACTAGCTGTCTGTGACAGTCATTTTTCCTTCTTGAATATATTTTCATATAGCAGGTCAATAGGCCTGAAACAAGCATTAAACGATCCATCATTCACATGGGTCTATTACATTACACTTAACTTATCAATACCTAGGGTTGTTCTAAACTTCTCCACAAACTAAAATTAACACTTTTATAAGTTAATTTGAAACAACTCCCTGATATCGGCTTCTCCAAAAGTTGATTTTTAATTGATGCCAACTAATTATAGTCTATTGAAGTATATTCTAAACAGGTTCCCGATGTGAGTATACTGGTTATGTTTTGCTTTGCCTTATTATTCTTGAGTATCGATTTGATTAGTCTTTTTATGTCTAATTGGCATCCTTTGCTAGAATGTTCCCATTTTGTTGAAGTATTTAATCTTAACTGATCAAGAATCAGAGGGATTACGAGGTTCTTACTGTTTAAACTCTTGAGGAAAGTTTGAAGAATACTTCATAGCTATATGCTTATTCTTTCTATTGTTTATTATACTTGTACATATGTATAGGTGATGATTGGGAGCATGAAGAGATTTTCACTGATGATGATGAAGCTGTTGGCAACAATCCTGAGGAAAGGGAAGATTTGGCTTCTGAAGTTCCTGCTCCTCCAGAAATCAAGCAGGTTAGTTGAAGTTCCACAAATACTTGTGGGTAAGAAGCTAGATGTTCTGCTGAATTTTGTTATTTTATGGCATTGATGTCTCATTGCTACTTCAACAATTGGTCTTGAGATGGATGTTGTATAGATTTATTTATGGGTGTAAAATTGATTGGATATAGTTGCTACTTCAATTTGCCCTATATTCACACTTGATGCTACGAATCTGGTGTAAAATAAAGTTGGTAAACGAGGAAATAGTTTTTGTCAACTCATTATTCAAACAACCACTTTGAGGAATTTCCTGTAGAAGACTACTTTCGGAGAGTAACACAGCCTATTTTTAGAATATTAGGACTTGACTGAAGTAGGTATTTTTTATGTGTTCTCATTTAATGGATTCCTTGGTTCCTTATTTACATGGATGCATGCTATTTTATACATTCAGTCATTTTGTGATATTTGGCATTTATGATGTTCTACTCTTTGTATTTTGAATTTAATTATTGACTGATGCAGTTTTAGAAACCAACCCTCATGATTTCCCTTGATGTCATTTAGCTTATTGAACTTACAAATTTATATAAAAAGGAGTGGAATATAAATATTCAAATTTGGTTTTTGATACATACTTTCTTGAACTACTTTTTTTAATATAATTTTAGGATGACGAGGATGAAGATGAAGAAAATGAAGAAGGGGGAGGTCTGAGTAAATCTGGGAAAGAGCTGAAGAAGCTGCTACGTACAAGTAGTCTAAATGAATCTGACGCTGAAGATGATGATTACGATGATGATGTATGGTAGATCTAGTTACTTTTTTCTTACAATTCTCCGTTTTAAATTATTTTGGTAGATCTAGTTTAAGTTTTCCGTAGGCCTCTAGTAACATGCAAGTTAAATACAACTTGGTGCTAACTGCAATGAGTGCAATCCTTTTTTAAGGAGCGGGTTACTTTTTTTGCTGTGACCTTTAACAGGGGGAATGACTTATTCAAACCAATAGCCTAAATTTCATTTGAGCATTTTTCCTCCATTAACGGGTCAGTTGGGTTGTCTAGGTGGATGATGAGGCTGGCCTTCCTCCTGTGATTGTTTCAAAGCAGAAGGGTGCACCTAAGGAAGAACCCACTGACAATAGCCCTTCAAAACCTGCAATAACAGGAACTGTTCGGGGAACTGTATCCACTTCAAAGCCTTCAAAGGGGAAGAGAAAATTCAATGAGGAAACAAAATCCACTAATGGTGCACCACCAAAGAAGGTCAAAATAGAAAATGTACGTCATTGTTTCTCCAAACTCACTTGAGTGCTTTAGTTTTGATCCACAGATAAATTTTTTTTCTAATTTTTAGAAACCAAAACTAGTTTTCATTTTCAGTTTATTTTGGTTTTCAGTTTTAAAAAATAGTTGCAGCTTTTTTCTTTTTATATAAATAATTATCGATAAGGCAGAGGTTTCTCAAAGCTTAAAGTCAAACCCAACAATAAAAAGCCTTTTTTAAAAAGAAAGGTAAAATGGTTTCCAAATTCATTTTAAAACCACTTTAACCTCTCTTTTTATGCCAAGTAGTTTTTTTTTAAAATAAACATCGAAAACCAAAACTAACAATTCGATACATTTTGGCTGTCGGCTGATCCATACATATCTCAAGATGAATCTTAAATGACTTCATATCTTATGATACATGAATGAATCTATGCATATTTTATCACCAATACGACTCCATGATTCATGTTTATACTGCAACAATTCCTGTGAAATAAAATAAAAAGCCATGTGAACTTATATTTTTAACTGAAAATGGATGAAAGAACACTTCTGAACTTATCCGAACTCATCCTATTTATTTATTTATTTATTCCACTTGATTTCTCAATCATTCATTCGTGCACTCTATTTAGTGTGAAGCTTTTTCAAATTGATGTTTCCAAACACAATCTATCTTTTGCTTATTGTATTGGAGCACCTTCAAAAAGATTTTAACTTTCAAGTATTAGAAAATTAAATTTGAAAGGTCATCCAAAAGGTTTTCTTTTTAAGTGTTGTCGAAATTTCTCATCCCATTTGAAAACACTAAGTTTCCTTTCCCATCCATTTATCAGGAACCAAAATCAACTGTCAAAGATGAAAACGGGTCTGCATCTAAAAATAATGCTCCTGCAAAAGGTGTACCACCAGCACCATCATCTAAAGGTGGTTCTTCCCCCATTGTTTCTGGACCTGTGAGTGAGGAAGAAATCAGGGCTGTTTTGATGCAGAAGACTCCATTGACCACACAGGATCTTGTTGCTAAATTCAGAGCAAGGCTAAGAAGTCCAGAGGTAAGCTCTACCAAAAATTTTGCCTTTCCTTTATTGAGCTGCAATTTTTGCTTAGTGATTCTTATGTCTGTATATGCGGGCTTCTCAGCTTGTTTTGTGATCTTAATAGAAGGCCTTTTAGCTAAATCTGTGTAAGGAATAAAACTCGATTCCTAGGTTCTTGCAAATTATGCTACATCTCACAATTCTGTAGAGCTAACATTTAGTACTATTTGGAACGAAATTGACTGATCAGTGCAAAGTCGAACACGGGAATCTAAAATTGTGAATATTTTATGGTAGTTTGGCTTAATGAATCCCTAGTTCTACCATACTGATATATAAACCGTGGTATGTATGTACGTATGGCTTTTAGGGAGTTTGTTTTACTTTGCACTGCAAAAGGTTGAATTTCGCTTCTGTGTTCTTTGCTATGTACAGGATAAAAAGGCTTTTGCGGATATCCTGAAGAGAATCTCCAAGATACAGAAAACTAATACATCCAGTTATGTTATATTGAGAGATAGGTGACATTGTATCGAAGAAGGGGCAATTTTTTTTTTTTTTAATTTTATCGCACTCTCCTGGGTTATATACCTTGTTAGTTTAGTTGTGAAATAGATTATTTGGAAAACCATTCTTATAATAAATTGCAGTGTCGTAAGCTACTTTATTAAATTACTTTTACTTTAATAGAAATGTGAAAATAAATAAAATAAACAGGAGGGAACAATGGATAGACACATTATAGACTGAATAACTAATAATTTTAATCCAACACATAAAAATCTTACACTCTCCTGACAAGACCAAGCCATATATAAGATTCCGAATCCTCATAAAAATATTCTCCAACACATGCACGGCACAGTTATGAAATTCTGAAGCATAATCCCATAACAACCTTGCGTGTCTTTTCGTTCACCTTCGAAGTTAGAACTCAGCCAGCGCTATTCACCTATAATTCGTATGCAGAAAGTAGTAAACCTCATTTCTGTGTCTCCGACAAGTACTATGCTCTTTACCTTTTTATTATGATCTTAATGAGGTATAATTTATGATTTATGAATTTATGAGGGTACAGGGAGAAAAGAGGAGGTGCAGGAGAAAATTTTACCTCTGTTTTAAAATTTTAATAAAATAATTTAGTTTAAACAATCAAAACCAAGAACCGATGGGCACTTAGTCAGAAATTTTTACTTTAATTACTCAGCCTTTCTCTCTACAGTAATCTATGCCCATGTCATGACTCACGTAAATAATTCTGGAAATTATTTTTCGGAAAGCAAACTTTTCTTCCTACGGAAAACATTTTTTGGAAGAATTTTGATAGGTGGGAGAATAAATTTGATGGAGTGCAGGAAGTAATTGCCTTTCCCAGGTTAAGAGTGGCCCTGTAAAGTTCAAGGTAAAAGCATTTGTGATGGGAGATGTTATGGGCACATTTTTTTTTTAAATAATATTGATTGTTACTATTTGTACAAGTATTTTCCCCCTTTTTCTAATGAGATAAATCATGATCTATAACAAAGACATTTAATGACAATTTTACTCAGAAAAAAAAAAAAAAGTTCCGTTCCTAACGAAACGATTCTAGTTTTAGATCCATAACAGATTTTGAATTGAAGTGATTTTAAACAATTTTTGGGTTGAATTATTAAATTTTGGTGTTAGTATATTTTAAAATAAAAATATCTAAATACAAATTAATCACTACCGATTCTACTCAACCAATTTTCTAAACTCGCTAAAGCATAATAAGGGGAATTGTACCACACTTAAAAACATGTTCTTAAAATTCATTACACACACCTCTACTTGAATCAATGGACAAAATTATTGCACTCCCAACAAAATAGAAAGAAATTGGGCCATTAATTCATCCCTTGTGAGTAAGTGAGCTACGAGTATTCCATTTTGGAAGAGAAGGAAACATGAGGAAGAATATCCACTGCGAGTCTGAGAAAAGGTTCTTCTGCAGAAGAATCAAATGAGTATTCTCTGCAGATTGATGAGTAAAACGACCCTTTATCAATTTGACTGCTATAATAAGTCTCTTCTGGCGAACAAGGGTCATCTTGTGAGTAACATATGACAATATGAGGCAGCTTAAACCTCACTCTTCTCTCTGATTTCACATTTAAGGATGTCGAACTTAACATTTCTTCACCTTCTTCATCATGCTTCTTCATGGGTCTGTCCAAGCACAAACTGTCTTTGGTTTCAGTTATCAATGATCCACTGCGTTGACTCACACAAGGATGAACCTTTTTCTGAAAATTCTTAGAAGAAAAAGACATTTCGCCTGAACTCATAGTATACTCTGGCTTCAAACCAGGAGAAGCTATTATCCAATCTTCAAGAGTCACATTTCGAACCTTCTTCTCATCTCTCTCCACCTCCTTTCTTTTCAAGATCCTGCAAAACCTTCCTTGCTTTCCTTCATTCTTGAAATCGCTGTCATCTCTGGCGCAGAATTCGTTAGTTTTGTAACAGGTAACACAGAGTTTAGCACCCATTGTAATGAGAAAATCAGCAGAATGAATCTGGAAAAGGAGAACCTATGGGGGACGGAACATAATGAGATTAGTGAACTGATTCAGTATCTTTGAGAGTTTATAAAGGGAAACTGAGACGGAAAGAGCCAAAGAAAGAAATGGATCTTGACGATCATAGTTGCTTCCTGGTTATTATCAGTGTTCAAATCTTGGTTCTTGGAATTCGACTTCATTTTTTTATGGCTCCAATTCCTAAACTTTATTCTATTATTGGTATATGGGACAACAGAAACGTTAGTTCCTATTCTTTATCTTCAGAGATACAAGAAGACAGGGTCTTGGTTAATCCCCCATTTATGAAGTTACAAGACTTCTGTCTTGACAAATTTGGTGGCAAAAATTATGAACATGGCTGTTTCATTTTAATCCCTTTCACTCTTTGTTTTGGACATATTGTCATTATGCTTTAACTGGTTTAGTTCTCATAAATTTCTTGGATCGTTCATCTTATTTTCTGAATGTATATTACTAAACCAAAAACTTAATGAAATATAGGGAATTAAGATCCATCCACACAGTTCTGTAATAAATTACCATATAATTTAAATTGTTAGGACATTAACATAATTTATTATACAATATAAGCAAAAACTACGTTTATATAAATGTGCTAACGTAAATGAATTGTAAAGGTTTTACAAGATATGAGAGTATATAAATCTTAAAAATAAATAAATTACTTGCTTGAAAATAAATTAAATTTTGGAGACTGATACGAAATTGTACCACATACAATATTGATTTCTCCCTCTTTTATGACATTCATGATTGAGGCCCTTAAGAAGTTATCAAAAATATATTTAAGATTGGAAAATAAAATGACACAACAAATAAGTATTAAATGTAACAACTTTCTGTTGTTAGACACAACATTTATATAATTGAGAAACAGGGAGCATCTGTCTGGACAAACTGCCAAGTATGGAAAACAGAAGGTAAACAATCAAATCAGTTTGTGGAGTTGGAGAAACAAAAAGTTTTGAACTTCCAATAGCTAGACTTGGCTTTGCTGAAAAAGGAAGAAGCTTCGACTTCTCACCAATCACTTCAGAGTGAAGATGCATCAGAGAAAAGTGCAGATACTTGCCTCTCTTGCCTGGCGACCATATTCATATTACCGTTGAAATAAGCCAATACCATCCACATAAGTCAGGTATTAATTTAGATTTAGTTCATTTAAAAAGAGGAATTCAAGTCACTTAGTAAAATAACAAATTATTGATTAGAAATTACAGCCAACAATTTTCTAAGGTATCTTGTGGGAAGCAACAGCAAACAGTGCATGACATTTAAAAGCGCTCCAAACAAGTTAGTAATATACTCAAATGAACGTGAATAGGGTTACACAAGACATTACATGTAGAATGTGGGGATTGATTCAACTGGGAACCCAACGACCACCGGTGCAGCAAAATTATGTCTTTTGGTTGTCATAACAATTTTAAAGCTAAGGTCTAGGCTCAAGAAAGTACCGAAGGGATAATTATGGTACATGTCCTAGTTCTACATCGAAATATATAAATAATCAATCATCATTTTCAAGCCAATCTAAACCACAAAACTGAAAAAGGAAGAAAAAAAAAGGCTAGAAGGACACAAGGTTTTCTAACAACTTATATTGCCAAAACGTATCATCAGAAGAGACTTCCTTCTTTTTCCACAAATTTCTGTCACTGGCTTTTTGGTTTCTCAATCTTCACGTAAGGTAATACACCCATTAAATGAAGAACTTTTGGAGACCACCCACGCTGTTGAGCCCGGCAAAACATCAAGAATGTGTTGGCAAAGTAGGAATTGAAGCCCATAAATACATGCCACAACGCATGACCCTGAGGGTTAATAGGCCAACTGGAAATCTCCTTGCAGAAAATTCGATCACAGAACCCAAACAAACTGCCGAATACAAAAGTAACTAAAAACAGCTTTGCAAGCCGCTTGGCAGAAGCATCTTGAGTGTGAATATAATACTTGTACATTCTAGGAACGCAGAGAAGAATGAGAATGATATAATGCACTTTGAAGCCAATACCAAAATGAAACACTGAATGAGCAGCGGCAAAAAGAGCACCATAGACGAAGAGGAAGATGGGCATTGTACTGCGATAATGCCAATCTGGAGAGTAGAGGATGTACATGTACAGCAGCACCTCCCACACCATTGGAGTTTCATCACTTTGCTGTTGCCTGAATTAAAGCGCAACATCTGAACAATAAATAGTCATCCAAAACAGACAGACATTGAATTATTGACAAACAGATTACATAATTAAGCAAACGATTTTTAAAAGAGACAAAAATTCAAACCTAGTAGAATTGTTCAATAAGAAAAATGTCAATTCCTAGGGAACACTCATGAATATATCAGAAAAAGCGTGGTTTTTAGGTGAATAGATAGGCAACAGGTCCCTGGAATGATTAACCACCTAGACCTTAATGTGTACGTCAGCCATCTAAATTCATGAGATTCGTATCACACTTATCCTTCTCGTATCTCATTTTAGTCTTTAGGAATGACTGGCTTTGTGAAATTAAGAACTAACTCAAATACATAAATAAATGAAAAGACTAAACTGCAACTGAAAGATAGTTTCAGGACTAGTTATCTACTCACACACACACACACATATATATATAACAGTAAGTCACATTATCACGAGTACACACAATACAATGGGGGCTGTTAACGAACTTAGGTCTGGTTATAAACCCAATCCTATTGTATATAAATAAAGCCAAACAACAATCAACGATGGGGGGTTGATAACCCAGTTTAGACCATGTCATAAACCCGACCCTTATTGTTACTTAACCAAAATGGTTGAACCAAAATGGTTCAACCATGTTTATAGCATAGCTTCATATTCGGCATTCAAGTACCCCCAGCGGAAATTATTCCCTTCCTCCAACCCCAGGCAATAAAAAAGAGTATAAACTTTCATCCACATATGCAAACACACAATAGTTAGTAATAAAAAAATTGACTCAAATAAGTCAATCACATAACACAATTAGTGTTGAATGAAGTGATTTTCTTTCAGTTTTAAATTTTCTTTCGTTGTTTTACCCTCCCCTGTGTATTTGTATCCCACTCTCTATGTTATCTCTTTGCCTTCTTGAAATGGACGTCACAAAACCTTCAAGGATGAGATTGGCATGCTAACAATATATGTTAGTAACATACATTTCGTTGACAGAATGGTTATATATCCCTCACAAACAGTTGTATAAAATGCCAACCTCATTTTGTATCATGCAAAATGACTTGAAAAAAAAAAGTGAAATCTAACATAAAAAAACATTAATTTACGTATTTTATCGAAAAAAAAAATAATGGAAATACTTACACACGCTGCAGTGTGGCATGGTACAACATGCTTCCAAAGGCAAGTGTCATGTTTGATACATGAAGAACACTAAATCTTTTCTCAAACCGCTGTCTTAAAGCATTTATAAGACCGATCAGAGCCAAAAGTATGGTGGGAATGTTGGATATTGTGTTATAAAATTCAGCAATGTAAGATGAATAAGCATAGTTCATTTCACAACACTCTTTGGTGGATGTGACTGGACCCCAGAAGCTTGATATAGATTCTGTCATTCTCCTCTACAACCTGAATATTTGTATATCTATATTTCGGAGCTGCAGAATTAATAAAATCCTGCAAAACCATGTAACAATATTAGAAAAATCATTCTCAAAAATCACAGATACAGACTGTTAATTCACTAAGAAAGCCTAATAAACGTATTAAGTCAGTTACATCACACAACGGCCGAATTTGCATAGCAATTGTGGATTGCAGAAAGCCGATAAATAACTTCATCGTGCAATGGAAAGGGTAGCATGCAAAAGCAGGAGTTGGATGGTGGTTGAAATAGAAGCATGACAAGTAAAATTAGATTCAAGCACAGATGCGAATTATATCCTAAAACAATGTATTAAGAAATATCAATAGAAAACCTATAAGGATCTACAGTTAGGTCACTGCATTTACACGATAATCATAACTACATCAAAGAAAAACCATAGAGAAACCTCAAAACCGCTCACATCGACAACTCTCAAGCTGAAAATACCTATCGAAATATGCACATACTATTTATATTAAAATCATAAACACCAGAGCTCTGAATCTGAAGAGAAATTCAGTTTTCCAAATTACACAGCTAAGTCGTGCTAAGTTGACAATAAATTGTGCATTAAATTCCAAGAAAGAAAAGAAATACCAATGCAATTGATTAAATTGAAACGGATACGTTGGAGTAAATAACACTCTTAAGTTAATGTCGAATTCCGTTACTATCTGGAATACGAAATCCATAGGAATAGATTTGGTTCTCAGGTATTAAGCAGAGCGAATCTCCGATCGGAAGGTTCAGATAGTGAGAACGAAAGATTGATTGTTAGAGAGGCTATTGGAAGTGAGAAAATTGAAGAAAATGATTAGATTTAGGGTTAGGAGAATTGAGCGAGACAGTGAGAAAATAAAACCAGAAATAGAAGCAGGAGTGGTTAATTAAGTTATGGTTAAGTTATGGTGATAGTTTAGAATGTAAATCAAGTGTGAAGGGGAAGAGTAAAGAAAAGATACCTGAAGCCACGAACAGAGGCAATGGCCGTGAAACACACAAAGATTTCGATAATGCAAGTGCCGTCAAATCTCGACGAATCACAAATCCATACAACTCATCGGAAAGGAACGACACCAACCCTTGCCCTATGCGATGAGATGCCACGGATTTTGATAGTTTAGTTATTTTCCCAGCCATTCCATTCCGTATTTAAAATTATATAAAGTATGTGTCTATGTATGTATACTCTATCTCGGGTCGCCAACAGAAAGCCCATTCCTCCGGTTTCAAACTTCCAAATTGGGCCTAAATTTCGTCCAACTCAATCTAACGCGCTCTTGCCGACTACATGTGCTTTCACGTTTGAAACCGCGTTTTCCTCAGAGGACTCTTGCTTGTCCCCGTATAAAAAAACTGAAATTCTTATTTTATCAAGTACAGATAAAAACTAAAATTCATTATTTTTGTATAGAGTAAATATATATTTTATACAGCTAAAATTTATAGTATGTATTGTGTTTTAAAATATATTAATTAGAACTGTATTATATTATAACTAAAATTTAGAATGAATAATATATAAATTAAACAAATTTTATTTTATACATGTTTGTTGTTTTATTTGATGTAACATAAAACCTTTAGTTATTGTTACTGTATAACAAATCTTTTATATAATATTTTTATTATAATTAAGAAATTAATTTTAAATTTAACTCAATTTATAAAAAAATTTATCTTAATATTATTTATTTATATATTGTTATTGTTATAGATATATAATATAATATAAATTAATCTTATATCAAATATTTGTTTTGCATCCGAACTTAAATATTAGTTCTGAGTGATCGTATAAAGCTGTGAAAGTAACGGTAGATTTATTATTAATTTAAATTAAAATATTTTCTAATTTGAGTCAATATTAAATTGGTGACAGTATATTTTTGCTTTATTGGTAGACAGAAATGAACACACAATAGTATATGCAATGTACATCGATCAGTTTAAATTACACTTTTTATATAATATAGTATATTAAAATAATTACATTAAAATTGAAGAAAATGATTAAGTTTTTATGCATTAACATTGAACATAACTTCAAGATATTATAAAATATTTTCAATGAGTTTATAATTGAATAATTAATATCTCATGATATATTAACTTGTTATCACATTTTATTATATTTTTATGATATTATGATATAAGAATCTATTATCTAATATCTTTAATGTATAATACTTGATTATTTTTTAGTAATTGAATCTATTTAATATATTTATTTAAGGTATAGAAAATTTATAAATAGATTATCATACCACATTTAGTAGGGACTGTGAATTATCATGTAGAATTCGTATACAATCTTCTCGTTCAATATTACTCATGTATGATATAAATCTTTTAAACTTTTACTCACTTAATTGTTAAAGAATTTTTTTGTAAGTGAATTTCCTTATTTTTATCAATGAGATTGAAAACTCTCTAGCAAAAGACATCATTTGGCTCTTAAGAGTCTCATACTTCACCGAAAAACATGTCGATCAAATCCAATAAGAATAATTATACGTATATATAATGAAAATTAATTATTGTCATTCAATAAATTAATATTATTTATTATGTTAATTGTCGTAAACAATTTTGTTATGATGTATATCGAAGTGTCTCTCCTTTAATTTAGAAATTTTTTAAATCAATATTTTCTCTTAGAGTAAGAGTGAAAAGTAACATATTAGAGCTCAATGTAATTGGTGCAGCAAGTATTATGTGCAGTAAGTATTATGTTGCAAAATGTCATATAAATAGTATAAGTAAAATTATGTTTTTTAGTGATATTAATTAAATATTTAATCTTGTAATTTTATTAGCTTATCACTCAATATATTTATCAAATTTTGAGTATCATGTTATTTTATTATTATATTTTAATTTAAAAAATTGAGAAGGAAGGGTAAGTTTTAAAAAAAAAATAGAATTAAAAATTACCAATCAGATAAAGTTAACCAAATTCCACAAAATTGGTTTTGTTTGGTTCAGCTTTTGTTTTCCTTCAAATGGAGTCTCTCTCTGACACACACATATAGCTTTGCAGCATGTTAAGGGGTTTGGTTTGAGCAGTTGCTGAGATAACTGAAGATACTGCAATACAGTTGACAAGCTTCAATGCATCTGGACACCAATTTAGGATTCGTTGAACCTAGTCTTAATTCCATACAACGAAACTATATTACTACCTGTGACTGTTGAGTTTTATGTAAAGTCACATGCAGCAGCCAATTTTCAGTACCAAAAGAGAGATAAACAAGATAAGTACTTCGATTTGGATATAGATGAGACTTGTCAATCTGGACTTCCTTTTAGGATCATTTATACTTGTAAGCATCAACAAAACTCTATGTTTGACTTCGTTTAATATTTTCAAATTTATATATATATATATATATATATATATATATATATCATTATTTAATTTATTAAATTATCAAAATTAATATTTGCAAATTATATATTTAACTATTTAATTTATCAAACAGTTAGATATGAGTTATTCAAGTTTAATGGATTATTTAAATTGAATATTCAAAATTGGGGGCAAACTCTTTTTCCTTTTGAAAAAAAAAATTGAAATTCAAACCTTTTCTTTTTATTTTAGTTTTATTAATACATAAAAAATTGGAACTTTTGAATAAAAAATTCAGGTGTGATTTTCGTAATTATTTTTATAATAGGCTGTAGTTTTGCATATAATTACTATATTCCAATGGAAAGTTTTAAAAAAATTTAAGTCATTTTTTCCAACATCAAAATTCTATCTTAAATTTTCATGATGTTATAACCGGTAGATATAGACAAATTGAGTTATAATCCTTCGGTCAACTTAATTTACCAAAGGTTTAAGTCTCATTGAGTTTAAAAAAAGTTCAAACTTTTTGAACGGGTTGAAGTGAATTTGATTCACTTAATTCCCTAGGTTTGAGTCAAATTAAATGTGGGTCAACTTTTAAATGTGGGTCAACTTGTAACTCATGACCAACAACACTTTATTAGTATTTTCATCAATTTTTAATAAGTTTTTCTATTAAATTTATATCCCACTTTTAAGTATATAGATATGCAATTTAATATTTTTAAGTACTAAAATATTGTTTAGTAATATTTAAATAGTTTAGATGCTTAATTTATTTTGTCAAGTTATGTACGTTTATACTTTAATTTTTAACTACTATCTTTATAATGATATTTGAAGAACTAGATAAACACTTTGATTTCATTACTATAAAAAAATAAATCGAATCAATCCACTTTTATTGTACTACAACAAATATAAAAGATAAATTGTAAAAACAAAATATTCAAAAGTAAGTAAACTCAAACTCACTAATCCACCAACATAAATTATAAAAAATTGTGTTCACAAAAAATAAGTCAGATTGAATTAAACTTTTTCTAGCTCGATACATGTGAGTTAACGCTTTACTTTACATATATTTATAATTACGATTAACCCTTTACTTGTCTTAATTTTGAACCAAAATTGTTTTGAATTACCTAGATTTGCAGTTGAAAATAGAACTACTTATAACCCATTCACATTACATAATTTTCTTTGTAATTTGTTTATACAATATCATATGCACATGAATATATATAAATTCATTTATACACATCATGTTAGATTTATAATCAACCACCTTCATATTATTTTTAGTTTCTATTTTTCATTCCTTGGATTCTCCAGCAAGGGGAGACTAATTTTTCTTTTTAAACTCATTCATATTCTTACTATTTTAAAATAGTGAATGATTTATGAAAAACACTAATTAATAAATATAATTATTTATAAAGCCACTCATAGTAGATGCATCTTTTTATCTTAGTGTTTTTCCTATTCAAGCAGTTATATATATATATATATATATATCAACAATGAATAAATACATACACATTTAAAGTCAGAAAAGAAATTAGTTTAATCATAATTATTTAATTATATCAACAATGAAATAAGAAAATTATATTTATTTGGTTGTCAAGTATATATTTGTTTTTTTTTTGTTTTTTTAAAGACTTAAAAATAGTTTTGGATAGAAAAATTGATTAATGTTAAAATTATATTCATACTAATGGAAAATAGCGTAAAGTTATTTGAATTAAAAAAATATGGTAAACAATTAAAAATGTATTAAAAAAAAGTAAAAAAAAATGGAAGTTTAATAAAGAAGACTCATTATTTATGCAACAAAATCCGTTTGTGACGGAAAATAATTAACCATGATGTTTAGTTTCACATAATTTAGAATAAAATTAAAGAGATACTATAAATAGTTTTTCTTGAGTTACAAAACTGTTTTAAATTAAATGAAAATTAAGTACATCAACTTTCTTATTTTGAACTTTGTTTAGCCCAAACCAAACTTTCAATTATATTTTAGTCTTGTTTTGCTTAGAATATATTATGAATTCAAGAAACATACAAGATTAAGATATTTAATTGATATGCTTAAACACATATAAAGTGACATTATTAATTATTAATACGTAACCAAACTCCAATATAATTGGACATAAATTTATCCAACTACAAAATATCATAAAAAAAGCCCAAATGAACTTTAAAAGATTATTTAATACAAATCATAAAATGCATACATATATAAGAAAAATAGTTTTTTTTTTTTACAATTTCATTTATACTTGTAAATAACTTCACTAATCCATCAATATTAGCAAAACTTTTAATATTACTTATTATTATATCTTTTAAAGTAATTCAGATAATAATAATATGAAAAACTCAAAGAATATGCTTTGATTTTTTTTAACTCTCATATATATATATATATATATATATATATATATATATATATATATATATATATATATATAAAAAAATTATGATCAAAATAAACTTAATCTAAAAATAAAGCACATAAATTTGTCAAACAAATTCATAACATTCTTTCCTTAAAGTTATGATTATTATGATTATATATGCAAGATACAATCTTTGAATATCAACACTTAGTTTAAAAACGTATTTTCCTTAGAATCTTAAAATGGTTCATGAAATAATTTGGTGGATTTGAACTTACTATGACTTTAATACGGTGAGACATTATGAATAATTATCAATATTTTAAAGAATAAACCACTTTTTTTAAAACTAGGAATTCATTCTCTGTCTGACTAGTTAAAAAATTACTTATATGATGTAATGAGATTATTAGTTGTTAAAATTCTCTAACAAGAAGACATTTAGGCATATCAATCCAGTTGAATAGTCGATAACATTCTATATATTTTTTGTCAACAAATTTTTAAATATTAAGTGGTCATAATTATAATTTGAAACTAAATTATATATAAAAAAATTATTTTAGCAAAATATATAAAAGATATAGTGACAAATTCCAGAAATTAGTTGTAAAGTAGTGAAGATGATTGTTGTGATATATTTGATTGATAAACCGTGTAATATGTAATAGTATTATTTTCAAAAGTTTTAAAAGGAATTTGAAAATATAAATGTGCAAGCTCAATACTCTAAAAACAGTGAAAATTAAAAATTAATTAGCAGAAGAAAGATGAAGCAACTGAATAGTATATTCAATTATAAGGTACAAGGAATCTAACAAACTCAAATTATTTTTTCAATACTAAAATATGTCATTTTCAAGATTGATGTAAAGAGCAATTTGCATACTACTCTCAAATATTTTAATGTTATCGTGTTACTAGATAGAAGAATAGTATTTATATACTCTTCAAACAATTGTAGTAAGATTTTTTGTAGTGTTGTGGTTGTGTTAGTTTGTAACTTTCTTTAAAGTGTCTAAGCTATTAAATTAATTTGGAAAGTTATTATTCTCTTGCATTTCAAAGTTTTTAGATCACTTGTATTTACTAGGAGTTCTGGTAGCCTTAACCTTGTGGTTCTCCAAGGAATTTAACAATTTGTGTTGAATTTGAATTATTTTTATTTTCAATTGTTTATTTTTTTGGGTTGAGTATGTTTTTAATCCCCGAACTTTGATCAAAAATTGGAATTCATAACTTCGATACATTTTGGTCCCTAAACTTTAAAAGTAAATGAATATAATCCTTTTAAACTAATTATGTTAAATTTTTTTGACGTGTCAAACACTTTTCATATTAATATTGGAGTTTTTTACACTGTTTGACACATTATTGATTCAATATCTACTGAGAAGTATGTTCGACACTTAAAATAAAATTAACATAATTGAGTTAAAAAGACTTTATTCATTCATTTTTAAAGTTTAGGGACCAAAATATATTGAAGTTTCGGACATGGACAAATTCTAATTTTGGGTCAAAGTTCAGGACTACAAACATACTTAACCCTTATTTTTTAAATTAGAAAAACTAAATTTATTAAAAAAAATTCTTCAGATAAAGCATTTCAATTATCAACTACCAAAAACAATATTAAATACATATATTACAAAAAAAAAAATGAATTAAAAATGAATTATTGCAAACATTTAGTTAAAATAATCTTATTTCATGTCAACTCAACGTATAATGTTTAACATAAGTTAAAAAGTATCATTGAGAATTTTGATTAACTTTAATCAAGAAATAACATTGTTATGTATCAATAACATAACATCTGTAATAAAGACCAATAATCTTAATTGAATTTAAATTTTAAAAAGAAATTGGTGGCATCAATTAAAAAATAATATTGAGTGGACTTTTCAATCTCAATCAATTTCACAAAATTCTAATTGAAGTTAAACTAATACTTTTCATCGAGATCAAGCCAAAGATAAAATATGAAAGAAAACAAAATTAATTTGAAAAGAAGTTAAATACATGTCGTATTTGTAAATTATTTTTTAAATTTGTGCTTAATCCTTAAATTAAATATATATTCATTTGTTCATGTAATTTATAAAATTTATGTAAAATATTACTTAAAAAAAATTACGTTTAAAGTTATATTATGATTCATTATAGAACTTTATTTCATAAGTCGTTTAATAAAAATGATGTTTTATATGATTATAATTAAGTATACGAATGAAATAGATATATATTTAGTTTAAAAATGAAATATATATATATATATATATATATATATATATATATATATATATATATATATATATATAGTATTTTTATAAAAAAAAACATATTTAACTTAAAGGAAGAACAGTATGAAATTTTTAAAAGTCATATTTTCTTATTTTAATTAATTAGTTTTACATTTTATTCTAATACTATACATTAAACTTTTCATTACCTTTGTTTTTGTGTCTTTTGAATAGATATTGTATTTTTATATTGAAATTTTATTTGTTTAAACAATTAAAAGCTATAAAAAGTTTTTTTTTTCAATAATCTCAAACACTTTTTTATTTGTATAATTATCCTAGCTTATCGTTTTTAATGTTCATCTTTATTTTTAATTTAAATTTCAATATTTTTATAATATTAATACGTAAATTAATTTCACATCATAATATAGTTTGATTTTTACAAATTTAAAATACTAGTCTTATGCCTAAAAATATTTATTCATTTTAAATTTTATTATATTAATTATAATGTATATACAGTATAAAGTTTGTAAAAATATAATTTAGCATGAATAATTGTGATTATATAACAAAGGGTCGATAAACAGTAAAGATATAGACGTATAATTTAGAGTTTGACGGATATACATCTTTCGATGTTGTAGGATAAGATAATACAGTTCCTCTACCCCACAAATGATACATAATTTAACGGCACATAAATATGAAATGTACCTAAAAAAATGAACTTGGACGGTTTTCGCTGTTGGATTCAAGAAATAATGTGGTCATTTGGACCACATTCGTGTGGCAATTAAACTAAATCTCTACCCTTGCTACAACCAAAGGTCTGTTTCAAACTGCAACGTGTATATATATACATTGGTGGAAGTAGTTTCTCTCTTCTCATTCTTACTCCATCCACTTTCTCTTTCGTCGTTTTATGTACACATCATTTTATCATTTAATTTCGACAGACGTATATAGATACATTCATTCATCCCATATTTATTTACAGAGCGAAAGAATGGGGAGGATTCCGGTGAGGTTTGAGAGGGTGGCGGCAGCCTTCGAAGCTGACGTGGCACGTGTGAGGCCATGCGAGAGCGGTGGCGGTGGCGGTGGCGAAACTGAGCACTCGCCGGAGGATCTGAGTGATCTGTCGGACCTTGTGAAATCCTTCATGGAGAAGAAGGAAGAGGAAGAAGATGCTATTGGTTTTGTTTGGGATGATGGAGACGAGGATTTGGAGTGGTTTGATTCTGAGAAGAGGGAGATCCTTCAAACAATATTCAGTAACGATGGCGGCGATGATGATGATGCCAAACGATTAATTAGGAGAGAAATTGAACTTGTGATGAACCTCGTTGCGGAAAACGAGAAATCGGCACCGGAATTCAAACGACAATTGATGTCTCGAATGCGCGAGAGAGGTTTGGATGCTGGTGAGTTGTGCTGTAACTTTCGATTTTCTTTTTTATTTAGTGAGATTGACTTTTGAAAGTACACATTTATTTTTGTCCACTGGTTAATGAGTTTGATTTTTTTATTTTTGTTAACCTTTTTATGCACAGGGCTTTGCAAATGCAAGTGGGAGAGAAACAGAAGATTCCCAGGTGGTGACTATGAGTATATTGACGTAAATTATGCAGGAAATCGGTACATTGTTGAAATCTCCCTTGTGGCGGAATTTGAAATAGCTCGTCCCATAAGCCATTATTGTTCATTACTTGACGTTTTCCCTGAAATATTTGTTGGGAAATTGGAAGAGCTGAAACAGGTTGTGAGGCTAATGTGCAGTGCTATTAAGAGCTCTATGAAAAGCATAGAGATGCATATACCTCCATGGAGAAGAATCGGGTACATGCAAGCAAAGTGGTTTAGTTCTTATAAAAGAATAACTGATGAGGTTGCAACTAAAAGAACATCATCATCATCCCCTTTATCCAGTACCAAATCTATTGGATTTGACGCAAGACCACTGAAATCGTACAATTGTAGAGATGATTTCGTGAGTAAACCTGCATTCGGAATTTGCCTTTTGACCAATGCATTTTATGCTGATGGCCCTGGGATGTTACTGTAGTCAAATTACTCTGTGAGCTTTTTGGTGATTGTTGTTGACAAATGACTGAGTGCAGACTTAGTAGGTCGGGGACAGAAAGGGCTTAAAAATTTTCTGGTCACAGATTTTTCTTTTTAACTGGGGATAAAAAATTGTAAAATCATTGTAACTTGTCTATACAGAGATTTGAAGACCCACGTAACAACAGAGGTTCTATTATAAAAATGGGTTCTAATATATTAACTTCTTTGACAGTATTGTTTTTAAAAATTCTTACGAATACTACTTTTTTTTTGTTCGTATTTGTTAAAATTAACTTGTAAATTAATTGATAATTGATAAAATACTTTTTATTAATTCATTAACGGATCATTTATACATTTAAAATAATAAACTAGTAGTTTATTAAATTATGATATTTAAATATTACTTACTGATAAACTAATTAATAAAAACAAACAAACTGAATTATTAACATAATTAGTAAAGATGTTACTTTTTTAAAAATCTTATAAAATTCATTAATAATTGTGTCCATGAAATTAATCCAAATATATTGCATATTTTGTCTATATTTTTTTCCCAACTCTCATTTTATTAACAAATTAATATTTTATGCCCCATGAATAACAATAAACTTAATCACAATTGGATAACTTTCAACACATAACACAAAAAATAGTTGTGAGATATAAACCAATTTGTAAATTAGACAAAGGTAAAAAGAGTTTCTTATTCCGATTATTTTCTTTTCGGGAAATATCGCATTCTTTTATTTTCTTTTCGGGAAATATCGCAATTCTTTTATTTTCTTTTCAATAAATATTGTATTCTACTATTATATACTTTTATATGGACAACTAGAATTAGGAGAGATATCTCCAAAAAAAAAAACATTACCTCTAATATCACTCTTTTAATTTTTTTAAAAAAAATATATACTAGGGGATACCGTATTAATGCATTATGAATAAAATAATAACTTTTGCACAATAATATATATATATATATATATATATATATATATATATTATTTTTAGTATAATAAAAAAAAGAAAATAATACTGTTAAAAAAACTTTAATTTTACTATTTTTATTTTATTAGTTTTATTTGAGATAATGATTGAGGTAAATGAACATTAACCTTACACCTTACGATTATTTCAATTCTAATTACATGTATTTTACATCATAGCTTGAACTATACATAATGGAATGTTTAAAATCATCCTAACTCTACTTACATATATTTTAAATTAAAAATAATAATAACGAACTTCTTAATAAATGCAGATAAAAATTACTAAATATTAAACATATACCTAGTTCATAAGGACCTATAAAATGTATAAGAGTAATTGGTCTTTTAAAAATAAAGTTTGATTGCTTATTATTAAACGGTCAAGCTTATAAATGGATAAATAAATGATTTGAGTTCATTTTATAAAAGACCACAATTTATCTATAATTTGTTTTTCTACACCTCTTCTATTTTTTTGAAAATTTTGATGTTGAACATAATAATTTTGTCACAATCATAATTTTTAATAGAGGAAGTCTATATTTTACTCATTTATTGAGTCATTTAGAAATATGCATGCATTAGGGTGATAGGTTTTTGAATGTGTCACTTTTGAGTTTAAGGTGAGTATTTGTCTTATTGTGATCACTAGGATGTATATAGATTATTTAAGTTTTCTTTGTTCAAGTAGAATATTGTGTGAGCTAAAATATGTGTAACTTTGTTGAATTAGAAGCTTAAGTTTAGGTAAATGAAACTAGTTTTTTTTTTTTTACTAATGTTGTGAACTAAATGAGTTGTGATTATTTATTTTTGTGTTTTAATTGATCGTAAAGCATGAGTGGTGTTGAATATTAATGTTGACTAGGTTTTTTTTTGTTAAATTTGTCATTTGTAATATTAGTGTGATTGTGTATTTATTCATCTTTTAGGATATATCAATTTTGAATTGGATATAGTGATTTCGACCTAAGAAATGATTAAAAATGTAAAAAAATACTAAAAAGTTAATTAAAGGACTATACCTTAGACATCAAAATACTCACAATGATACCTGTATTAAGTTGGAGCACTAAAATGCTTGTAAATAACTAAATTAAAATACCAATACTGTAATAATAAAGATATAATGCAATGAAGGGCATAGATGAAGAGAGAGAGAGAGAGAGAGAGAGAGAGAGAGAGAGAGAGATATGAAGGTGATAAAGTTTACAGTTACATTATTAAGCACCAGTATTCTGTTTCTACTCTTCTTCCCCAAAAAGAGCATAAACCCCTCTTCTCCTCCACAACCACTACAGCGAGATTCCTCTTCCTCCGCCATGTCCAGGGCGCGAAGCTTTGTTCTGTGGCTTCACGGTCTCGGTGACTCTGGCCCAGCCAACGAACCCATCAAAACTTTGTTCACTTCTCCCGAATTCAGAGACACCAAATGGTCCTTCCCTTCTGCCCCTTCCGCCCCCGTCACTTGCAACTGTACGTCTTCTTTTCTCTACCTATTCAAGAGATCGCCGATGTTGTGCTCAAAATTCAACTCTGATTCACTCAACTCTTCCCTACCAATTTTAACCATATAATTACGAGTCAAATCTCAACTACCAAATATTCACCTAATTGGTCACTATCGTGTTACGAATTTTGCTATTTTCTCACAGTCATAGGCCAATCCCTGTGACATTAATTTAGGTTTTTAGGAGATCTTAGCTTACTTGAGTTCAAGGAAATGGTTAGGTATCGTTAATTACAAGTTTGGAATTTCTAAGTGATGCTCCTTCGTTAATGTTGTTCGTACAGGTGTACGATATTCAAATTTTATACAGCATATTAGCATTTTCTTACATGGCATTTATTGACGTCGTGATAGTCTTGAAATCATCTGTTCTTAGTTACAATGCAATGAAAATGCCGCGTGCTTTCCCATTTTAAAAGATGAGTAATATATTATTGTTATTTGCTCTTTTTGTAGATGGTTCTGTAATGCCTTCGTGGTTTGACATTCTCGAGATTCCTGTCACAGCTGTAAGTTTAGATTTCTTATCTCTCCTGGACTATTTCATGTATAACCTCTCTGTTTTTCAAATATTAAGTGTATTTCCTGAATCATAAATCTTGAAGTGAAAATAATAAATGGTATAACAAGCTATATCCTTTCCCTTTTTTCGTAATGCTAGGAGATTTTATGTCTTCTTTTTCCTCATTTTCTGTATTGCGAAGTGCTGTCAGAATGTCATTCGAAGTACAAATATTACATTTGGCTTGAATTGTTTTTTTTCTTTTCATTTAAAAAATGTGAGATGGTGAACATTATTACGCTGAAAGCATTACTCGAGGCAGTGCTACCTGTTTACCAAGCTTAAAGAGGGTGTCTTTTCCTTTTTTACGTTTTATGTTCAACTGCTTTGATTCCTAAAAAAGTTAGTGCTCTGGCTGAGCAACTTGATTTAGGAAGTCCCGCTCAGGTCAGGATGATGTTGACGATCTAATAAATTTTTGCTGAAAAATGGTCTGCTTATTGTCAGGAATCTCCCAATGACGAGAGTAGTTTACTTAAAGCTGTTCAAAATGTGCATGCTACTATAGACAGGGAAATAGCTGCTGGTGTAAACCCCAAAAATGTATTTATCTGTGGATTCAGTCAAGGAGGTCTCTCATTTCTTCCCGTTTCTATTTGAGTGTGTCAGTGATCAGTCTATGTGTTTGCTTCTGAAGAGTGGGCCATGCTTGTGTATGTAGACTGTTTGCTTATGGTGATATTACTTTTCAGGTGCCTTAACCTTGGCTAGTGTTCTACTGTACCCTAAAACTTTAGGTGGAGGTGCAATCTTTAGTGGTTGGGTTCCGTTCAATTCTTCTATTACAGAACAAATTACGCCCGAGGCAAAGCAGGTACTAATCCTTGTGTGCCAACCTTAATATTTTCTCTTCCGTTTCTTTTCTTGTCAAGCTTAGCTATTTTCCATTCATTTTCTTTGAGAGTGATTATTATCATTTGGGATGAGGAAATAAAAGGGTTGTCACAACCAATTTGGTTCAACTCCAACTCTCTCTTGATCCTAGGATTACGTGGAAATATTGAGTTTTCCTTTATCTTTGTTTGAATTTTGAAACAATTATCCAAACAAAAGTACACCGATCAACATAGAAGACCACTTCAATGACTATAAATACACATAAGAACTTATATTTCTACTTTTGTTCCAATATCAAGCTATTAGAGTGATAACTCTTTGACAAGTGTACCAATTCGTTACAAGTAATAAAAATGGAAGTCCAATTATCGTTTTTCCAAGGGATTTGTGTTCATTTGTCTAAGTGTGATTATTTACTAATTTTAGCAATAATGTCAACGTAAAAGATTGGTTTAATTTAAGAACAACATGCAAAATTAATAAACACTAAAGTTATAAAAGGATTTAAGAAACACTTCATCAAGGTTGAATTTCATGAACCATACTAACGCAATATTTCCTACACAATTTCTCTATCGTGCTCAAACATCCTCATCATAAGCTTACTAACCCCTAATTCCTTAGAAGTAAGTTCTAAGTCAAATATGTCAAAATATTAATTCCTTAACTATTTTAACACATGACTTGCATTAAGATTTGATGTATAGAATGACCTAGAGATTACGTCTATTCCTAGAACCCAATCTCATGGTTGTTCT
>Ga0214542_1003502_pt1 | contig 31955 bp, 8 predicted proteins | sample CNSS1metaG_FD_160096 | JGI IMG/M metagenome (GOLD analysis project Ga0214542, IMG submission 160096) | Root nodule microbial communities from cowpea collected in UCLA plant growth center, Los Angeles, California, USA - CNSS1 | ecosystem: Host-associated > Plants > Roots > Nodule | place: USA...
GTAAAGAATGTACTGTAAAGTTAAATTGTGATTAGAGTTAACTTTTTAAGTGTTTATTGGAAAATTTAAAGTTTTTTTTTTAGAATAAAACTAATATAGATCTACCTAGACTCGTCGATCATTCCTCATTCTATATAAATGCAAGAATTTAAATAATTTATGTACTAAAATAATGTAAAAGGTTTTTACATTGTTTTCCATTCCAAACTACACTATAACCTTCTTCACAAAAACCACATTAAAAAGTTACACTAATATTATTTTATCGATATAATACGGGGCAGAGAAATTAAGGTCTACAAAAAATGTGGTGATGCTAATCTACCTAATGGTCGAGGAAAAGCCCAAATTTTTGCATGGCAAGAGTGGAAAAAGAGTCCAACTTTTTGTTCCATGAATGGATATGGAGTGAGTGATTAGATGGTCAAAATTATCATGTTGTGAGAGATGATGAGGTTATACAAAAAGAGAAAAAAATAAAAAATAAAATAAAGCAAGAAAGAAAGCAACAAGCGTGTGATAAAGAGCAATAAAAAAGATGGTGACAAAAGGGCATTGAACTCACTCCTTCAGTCAAAAGAAATCTAATGCATGATCCCTCTTTCTGACCCCACCATTTTTTTCTTTTCAACAACACACAATTTGCATTATTTGAGTATCAAATAATTCACATCTTCCATCACAACAAGTATCACAAGAAGTGTATAAAATCATTTTTCCTTTCTTGCTTTTTATCTTTCTTATACACATCTTAGGGTACTTTCCTAAACCAAAGGAGAGAGCAAAAGTTGTCCCATTCTCTTCTTGTACACAAAAAGCATTGAAGATATACTTAACATCACTTTTGCACTTCTTTTTTTTTTTTTCATTTGAGGTTGCAAGATTTTGGCAAGGAAAGATTCTTTGTATTTCAAGGCAAATTAAAGACTAAAAACCACTAACTTCAACTAAATCTTTTTCCTAAAAAAGAGTGTGTAGTTGAATTAGCAAGAAATTGGAGACAAAAACCATACATAAGAAAAAGATATGATATGATATGATATTTTTTTAGAGACAAGATTTGGCCTTATTATCCATTTATAAATATTTTTAAACATATCTTAGTGGAGATATAAGCATTAGGTATATGTGTAAAAATATAATAAAATTAGTATTATTATAATCATAAAAGTATATATAAATTATTTTTATAATTTTATTGCATATGGTTTTTATTTATTTTTTAATGTATGTTTTTTATTATAGATAATTATTTTAGTTTAAATAAATGCTTAAGTTAAAAAAAAAAGTTAAATCGAAAAACTGATTAATTAAAAAAATTACTTAAAAGATAAAATTAGTAAAATAATCATTTTAATTTAAAATATATATATATATATATATATATATATGAGTAAAATTAAAAAAAATATGTACATAAAAAAAATCCCCTTTATGTAATGATGTATAAATTACTAAATATATTATTAAATTAATCTAAGTTGATCTTAACTTAATTTTGGATAAGATTTGTATTTGTTTTGTCTAAATTTTCGACATTCAATTTTAGTGTTCTAAAACTGCTGTCCATTTTTTTATTTTTCTAGTTTTAAAATCTTTTTTTTTTTAATATCTTCTACAAGTTGTACCCAAACCACTTTTCATCTATCTATCAAAATAGTAGTTAAAAATAATGCATTTTAAAATTACATAAAAAATTAAACAAAAACACTTTAGAAAAAAAAATGAAATTAAAAAATATAAATAATTAAACACTTTATTCTTTTATCTTTAAAGGAGGAAATTGGTAATGCTAATTTTTTAGAAAGGACCAATTTGGTATCATTGATGAACAAATTGCAGTGTGATGTATACCTTGAAAAAGTTCACAATGGCTATCAACTTTTTCTATGAAGAAAGTGTGAATGGTAAGAAGGGAATTGGGTCCATAGACCTTACCTAATAATTTTAATTCAAAGGAATCTACCCAATCATGAGGGCTATCTTACCATTATTTTCTAGTTTCAAATGGACACACTTACCCTTATTTATTATAACTAAATAATAAAATGTATTCCATAAAATGGACTAAGCCACTTGATCACTCACTTCTTCAAGTTGTGGGTTTAGATAAAGGAAAAGTTTAATGGAGTTTTAAAATATTTTCAATTTTTTTAATATGTTCACAAATGTTTGTAATAATCATTTAATAATAAGGATTTATATATTAGTAATAAAAAGTAATATTGAACAATTTAGTTTTTATTAATTTAACCAACATGGACTTCGTCCAATTGGAAAGTAGCTTCATTAATTAAACTCGATTTATAAGTATTACATAAAATTATATGACTTATATACAAGTAAATAAAATTATTAATGACTACATTTTTTTTTATCTCTCTTCGAAATAAAATAAAAGTATACATAAAATATACATATTGTTCTTTTTTTTACTAAGTGTAAAAATCTATGTTTGGTTATACAACAAAAATTGTTTGGTTTATATAAAGAAAACTCTTATTGAGAGGATATACGAATTTAAACGCCCTTTGATATAACTTTATAACATTAAAGATGTAAGGTTAGAAAGATTCGTCAAAACTTCATGGGTGAACGTGGGTTGTTGCTGAAGCTAGAGAATCCATGATTTTCAATTCACTAAAAGCAAGAACAACTAAGAACAATTTGCAAAGAAAAATAAAAAATAGATCGAATAAAAGAGATGGATACACTTCCGTAGTGCTATGAATATTCACCATTTGAAAAATTTTCTTAAGATATAAACCAAACCAAGAGAAGAAAATTCCTAATACTCTTAAAGATTACACTATTTTTCGTTTTAGACAACAACTAACAAGTGTGCTTTGAAATAAATAAAAAAATGAATGGCTTAAACTTTAGGGAACATTTTGACAATGATTTTTTAGACATGGAGGATATGATCGTGGACTTAGGTTATAGACAACAATTATTTTACTAAGGCCACATAATTTACAAAATTGTTGTCTTATAGTGTTAGAATAAGTCACACATTTTAAAAGTTATTTATTGTTTATAGATAAACACATTTTAAATCTTGCTTATTATTTATAGACAATGTATTTTAATTTTTTTTATTGTTTATAGACAACTCATTTTGAATATTGCTTATTATTTAGATACATTTTTTGAAATATTGTCGTACATAAATGTCATACATCTTTAATTATGGTTTATCTTTTATAGATATAGGGCCAACTCAAAGGCAAAGCATGTAAAACACTGCTTCTAGGCCTCTAAGAAAAGAAGGCCTCACAATTTTTTTGTACAATTATTCCTCTATTAATTTAATTATTAAATTATATTTTAAAAAAAAAGCCTTAAGAATTTTTTTAGTACTAATATACCTCTATTAAATTAATTATAAAATTATTTTTCAGAAAACAATGTCTCAAAAAATATTTTTTAGTACTAATATATCTCTACTAAATTAATTATAAGTTTATGTTTGAGAATAAAATTTAAATAAATTATTATTAGTGCTGTTAATTTTTATTGGTATTAAAAATTATATTTGATGAGTTAAAACATTTTTTTAGTAAATTATAATTTTGTTTTGGGAAAGAGAGAATGATTAGTTATTTTTATTTTCTTATAACTAATTTTGATTTTATTTCCTTCTTTTATCTTTTTGTGACTTCTACTACCTCTCCATGCTTTCTATTTGAGAGTTTTTCTAGATATATCTTGATGAGGTACACAATTTTTTACTTTAGACCACATTGAACTAGGCCACGTGCATATAAATGTTGCATAAACATAGAAAATTCCACAGATATATAAGTGTCTTAATGTTACTAAAGTCCACATTTTATAACCCATTGATTATTTAGGCTACATTTTTTAAAATGTTATCGTAGAAAATGTGGGCAAAGCAATAAAATTATGGTATCTTCTTTGTGTTGTTTCCTCCTCAGTTGTACTCTAAAATATGAATCCTTTCCACACTTATAGATCAGGCAACGCTTACATGGCAACAACTGAAAAACCATTGCCTAAAATAATAATAAGACACAGTTTTTTATTGTTAGTTATATAGTGAGTTTTATTTTTCTTAAACTTAGAGAGTGTAACAATTTTTTTCCTATTTTGTAGCAATGCGTTAGAAAATGATAATTATAGGCAACAACTGATAAAATGTAGATAGTTTATACAACATTTTTAAAATGAGATAATTTAACTTTAAATATTGTTAAATTAGCATCATGGAACCCAATAAATTAAATTGTTGTGAGGTGCATCAATTTTTTCATGGCAGGGGCTAGGTGGACAAAGTCACAATCAAATCATGACACTTTGGTTACTAAAATCTTAAGTAGAAAGAGTTGCACTCTAATTATTAACTATAACTATTGGTTGAGTGATAGGCGTTAACCCAACAATTGGTATCAATGCCGAGGTCAGGAGTTATCATTCCCAATGAGACGATTGTTCAAGGATTAATTAAATAATAATATTCTAAACATAAATGCAACAATTAAATAATCATTGACTAAACTAAAATATGATGTAGTGGGAACTAAAAGTATTTTTTACAAAACTATTAAGTAGGTTAGGGTTTAGCTTTTTGATGGATAATAGATATATTAGAGCATAAGAATTAATAAACCACAAACATGACACAAAAATAATTTGTTGGATATTGATGGATTTGATTTATTTTCAGAATAAAATATCTTAAGGAAAATTATAGAATTGGAAAATGATAAACCAATTGACATTCTTAATTGTGTAAAAAGAATAGATAATTTTCAAAATGCATATATAGCTTATAAAATAATGTTAATAATTCTAGTATTAGTTGTTTCAACCAAAAGGAGTTTATAAAAATTAAAGATAGTAAAAACTTGTATAAAAAAAATTAAACGGATTAACCTTATTATTTATTGAAAAATAAATGTTAAATGAAATTATTTATAATAATTTAATAAATAATTTTGCATAAAAAAGATCAAAAAAAATTTTAAATAAAAAATTTCATTTTTTGAGTTAGTTTTAGGCCTCCAAAACCATTGAGTTGTCCTTATAGACATCATAACACTTTGGGCAACATTTTTGAATTGGTTTAGAATATAAATGTACATTTAGGTCCATAGTTTTAAAAGTATAATTATTCATTTAGGCAATTCTTATATTATTTTATGTGATTGATTTATGTCACATATTAATTATAACTTTTAAATAAGTCTTTTTATTTCACAAATACAATTTTTATAAAACATGTAATATACGTAATAATTGAATGAAATGGACAAGATTCAAAGTAATAAGTTATAAGCATTAAAACTAGGAGATAAAAGTGGCGTAGGTAGTCCATTGTATACTAAAAGTTAAAATGTTGTATGCATTAAGGCTAAAAGTGTTAAAATATTACAAAGAAAAAACTATAATTTTCTATGTAAAATATAGAGGTTTCTTAAATCAATCATTCTTCCATTTGCTCATTATCTTAATATTCAACCTGGAAAAAGTAAACAAAAATTGAACAAGCTTTTCAAAATACAATATCTATAACAATATATAAAGAGGATTCTCTCTTTTGTGTCCACATTTCAAAATACCAATTTTACCCTTTAAAATATAATTATTTATTAAATCTTTGAAAATTGACCGTTATTTTTACAAGCTTTTTATAAAATCGTCTATCTTTATTTTTTCTTTCTTTATCAACGGTTATTCTCTCATCTTTTCTTATATATTTCACTTTATTTTCAAAAAATATAATTTTATTTTATATATTAACTTAATAACATTAATATCATCCCCTACTAATATAATATCACACATATTTTAAAAATGCGTACATACAGGCGCGATAGCGCCTGTGTTTATGCTAGTAGTATGTAAATTAAATGAGATAAATGCAAAGTACCCAAACTATAAAATTGAATGCAAATTGTTATTATGCTATTATATCTAGTCAAAAAAAGGAACATTAGTGAAAACAAATGAACGTGGAGCAATTGTACTATTTTCTTTCCCTATAACATGTGACATCATATGTTCTATATCTTCATCATTCAAATCAAGAATTTGTTGCATAAGTATGAATGTCATCATTGTTTCTAAACCTTCAATCTTCTTTGCCATCCCATCTATTTGCATAACATATCCTTGTTTAATAACAACAATTTCTTGATTATTTTTTTAATAATGATAATGTCATAGTCCTTCCATAACAACGAGCTCAACCAGATCTTTCTTTTCCAATTGTTGAAAAGTTTTTTCACAATCTCAATTGATGATTTTTGCATAGATCCTTCAAGCTTAGACCGAAACATGTGTATATGTATATACATCAAAGTTAATGATTAAAAAAATTAAGCACTAAGACATATTTCAAAAATTAAAATAAACTTTCAATAACCTCCAATGTTTCTTCATCCACTACTTTTCCTATCCTACCACGATGAACTTGGTGACTATTTATAAACATTTCACCTCTACTAACTTCTTCTCCATCCTTTTTCCCAACACTCTATATGAATTGAAAATTAAAGTCTTCACCTAATGGGAATCTCATTCTAACAACTAACATAACAAAATTCTCAAAGTCTCATTATAAATGAAAATGCATTCATCATACAAAAAACATTCATTTAAGTATTTGTTCACATATCAATAATAGTGGCAATATATCTTGCATTAGACATATAACATGAGAGAGAAATAATAAATACAATACTGATTAAGCTCCAACTCTTGAAAAGTTTATGGTCCCATTTGGTATATCTATTTTTGTTTTCTCTTATTGATTGCATTTTTTCGCTTATGCTATGTACTTTGAACAAGAAAAAATATAATATCAATATACTAAAATCAGGTTGCTTACGTGCAATAAATATTAGTGACACTGGCAAGAATATATTAAACCTCATTACCTTAGAATTAAAAAGGAGAAATACGCTACCAATGAAAAAAACAACTCATATAAACCATTTGAAAAACAACTCCAATTTCTTATCACTTCAAAGTCAGTCAAAGAAAATGAATTATTACTATATATTTTGAAATGCTCCAATAAAAAGCTAACTTATGTAGCCATCACAATTATTATATTATCGTAGAATAAATCTTTTGGATGATGGTTTATTCAAGACATAAATAACATATCACTCAATAAACTCAATAAACCAAATCAACCAATAGTGTCATACTTGGATTGTAGTATTTTTCCATTAAGCAATCAATTGCCTAAAATGGTGTTTAAGAAGGTACAATGGATGATGTTTCAATTGCTCCTTCATGGTGGATTATCTTCTGAAATGGTATCTCTTGATATAATATTTGTACTGCCTCTATGCATCATTTATGCCACAAAATATTATTTTCTCTTCGTTTTAAGAACTAATGAATTTTTTTTGAGTCATTAATATCTTATATGCTTTAAATCATTATATAAAAAAATTTAACTGAGTAGTAATTATTATGAAAGAATTTATTTAAATACCATGACATATATTTTCATATGTGGTCCTTGTAATCTTTGACCAAAGCCTTCAAGTTTGTATTAATTAATGGACAAAAGTTTGAACTCTCTAGTTAGGGTTTCAAAAAAATAACCCAGGTCAGACACAACTTTGTCATTGGGACCAACAGGATTTTCATCTTTGTTTTGACTTTTTTGAGACATTAGTGAGTAAATTCTATTTTTTTCAAAATCATGGCTTGTGAGACTTTGGGACTGGTTTTCACATGTTTTAAGTCACAATGAATCTAGAATAGATGTCAGGAATTATTCTCAAATGTTATGAACTAAAAATACCCAATAAATAGGGCTATTTAGGTAAAATATATTTGCAGAATTAGATTACATTTAATTATAACTTTATATTTAAAATATGTATTTCACTTTCTTTTTTTGAAACATATATTGGTATATTTGACTAACATACCTTTTTCTTGCAATCGAGCCACCAACAACATTTGTGATATTGTTCAAAAGGCTTAATTATTCACTTGGTCTAAAGTTTGATTGAAAAGTTTTAAATCGGTCTCCAATTAACTTTTTGTTTTAATTGAGTCCTAATTATTGAAACATTGACTCAATTAGGTTCTTTTAAAAAAAAATACAAATGGCATTTTAAACATGTCACATGTCAATTCGCAGTTTTTATTTTTTATTTTTATTTTTTTAATGATTTTTATTTTTTTTTTCTTTTTGCAATTGTTTTTTTATTTTTTGCATCTATGGCATTTAAGGATTTGAAATTCATATTGGTAACATACTTCCTTCATATGATGCAAAGCCCATTTGTACAAGGATATTTAGGGTTAGAACCTTGTAGGAAATTTGAAAAACTAGTGAGAAGGTGGATTGGAAAGTGGTGGAAAATTGGACAAAAGTGAGTTTCTTAATTCGGGTGAAGAAAGGGCAAGCAGTGAATATGAAAGGTGGAAGGAAAGAAACTCTCTTTCCAAGGGAAGCAACACACAAAGGATGGAAAAATCCTTTGATATAGCCAAGGGTTCTTAAATCACTCAAGAACTTAGGAGAACCACTCTCACTAAGATAAAAGAGATAAACTCCAATATTTCTAAATAAAACTAAACTTGTTTCATTGATAAAAAATGGGTTAGCTTATAAAGTAATTTTAGCCATCAAAATTACAAAAGATCCCTTAATGCAATTACAACTCACTTAAAATAATAATAATCTCACTACTTAATGGCTAATTGTAACTGGAATCGTGCAACCAAAAGTCACCCAATAGCATTCAACTATGCATCCTCAAGGCTGATGCCTAGTTGTCAATTAGGCCCTTATTACTACTTGAAATAAAATCAAACTAAAATTCATTAATTGATTAACCCAAAACATAATATATTCATTCATTTTTAAAGTTTGTGAACCAAAACATATCAAAATTTGAGAAGTGGACAAATTTCAATTTGGCATGTAAATTTAGGGACTAAAAACATACTTAAACTTTAACCCATTATATTATGATGATGGATTGTATAAATGGTTGTATGGTGACTAGCTTGCTAGAATTTTATAAGTATTGTTGTAATTTTGTATTAATGTCACATTTAACTAGGGGTGGGCATGGATTGGATTTTTAATGATCCAATCTACATCTATTTTAAATCCAAATAATTGGATTAGATTTTTGACCCAAATCCATAATTTTAGCAAAAGTAGTTTGGATTTTTTTAAAATCCAGATCCAAATATTTGGATCAAGATTTAAATTCAATCCAAATATTTGGATCAAGTTCAAAATCCAGAATCCATTTTTTATAAAAGAAATTTAAATTGAATTTTTTAAAACTTGTGTCATTAAGGCCAGGATGACCCGGATGGACCCGAGGACCCGGACGACCCAGATGGGCTCGACGACCCGAACAGGCTCGACGACCTGGACGGGCTAGACAACCTAGACGGGCCCGACAACACGAACAAGATCAACGACACGAACGGGCCGAACAACCCGAATGGGTCCGACAACTCGAATGGGCCAGACAAGCCAGACGACCTGAATATACCCGTCCAAACAGTCGGGCCCAATCAGGTAGTCGGGCACGTTCGAGTCGTGGGGCCCATCTAGGTCGTCGGGTACGTCAAGGTCGTCAGGTCCGTCCGGGTCATCGGACCAATCTTGGTCGTCGGGCATGTCTGGGTCGTCAGGCCCGTTTGGGTCGTCGAGCCCGTCCGGGTTGTAGGGAGTGTCTAGGTCGTAATGCCCGTCCGAGTCTTCGTTTTGTCGTGTCATCCAGGTCGTAAGGCCCGTGTAGGTTGTCAGGCTCATCCGGGTCATCAGGCCCGTCCGGGTCATTGGGCCCATCTAGGTCGTCCGCCCCATTCGGGTCTTTGGGCCCGTTCGGTTCGTCGGTCCCATCCGGGTCGTCGGGTCCGTTCGGGTCTCTGGGCCTGCCTAACCCGTTCGGGTCTTTGGGCTGCCTGACCTGTTTTCGTCAGTGGTCCCGCCTGGTTCGTTCGGGTCTTCGGGTCCGCGTGACCCTTTCAGGTCTTTGGGTCCGCCTGACCCGTTCGGTTCTTCAAGCCCGCTTGACCCGTTCAGGTCATCGAGCCTGCTTGGCCCGTTCGGATCTTCGAACCTGCCTGGCTCGTTCGGGTCTTCGAGCCCACCTGGCTCATCTGGTCATTGGGCCTGCCTTCCCCGTTCAGGTCATCGGGCTCACTCGAATTTTCTGGATCGTTAGGCCCATTCGGGTCATTGGGCCCGCCTAGCCCGTTCATATCTTTAGGCTCGCCCAACCTCTTATGGTCGTCGGGCCTGCCCGATCCGTATAGGTCGTCGAGCAAGGCCCGTCCAAGTCTGAATTTAGCATAGTCCATCTCAACCTTTAATCTAACCCAACTAAAATTTTAAATTGAAAATTTGGATTGAATTTTTTGGATTATCCACATTTAAAAATCTTGATTTATAGAATGAATATCCAATCGATAAGATATATAAAATGTAAATTAGATTGAAATCCAGATCCATTAAATGGATTATAAATGGATTGGATTTTTAATAAAATGGATTATAAATGGATTGGATTGGAGTAAAAGTGGATTGGATCAAGAAAATTAGATTTTTTGCCCACCCCTACATTTAACCAATTGTTACTCAATATAATTAATTTATTATTTAAATAATTTAACACAGAATAATTCATTATGACTATTTCTCACTTATATATAATGAGTACATTATGATTCCAACGAAAAATAACCACCAATCACCACATTTATTAGAAATAAGTGATTTTAATAGTTTACGATCACACTTCAACTATATAAATACTATGATTTATCATCATTGGCTTTTCCTCTTGGCTACTTTCATTTTTCTTCCTCAAATTCTTTTATTTTTCTCAGCCATGTCTTCATCATATTCTTAGAGGATGAACAAAACTATAGTCTAGAATTCCTTGTTTGTAACATTAAGTCTTTCACACTTCCAACAAATCACAATCTCATTATACTATTTAATTAGAAAATTAATTTAATAAATTGATTATAAAAGTTTAATTATGTTAAGCACTAGTTTAATTAAACAGAACAAATTATTACATGAATAGTAATATCTCATTTCATTTACTAAAGTTTCAAAAAGTAGAAAACCGAAACAAATAAGTTTTCCAAAAAAATAGTTTATTTAATATAAAATAAATAAATTGTAACTAACATGTATAATAGGGGTAAACAAAATATGAGTAGGGTCGAGTTTACTATTGTGTAGTTAAATTAAAGTATACTTTAAAAATTATTTTAAAATAAATAAATTTGTTATAAATATAATATTATAAACCCCACATTTAAGCTCGTGTGATCTTATTGACAAAGAATGTCTAACCATCTACGCTGATAAAATTTATTTATATGAAACTTAGGTTACCTAACAACATTAGGAAATTGATGGAGAATTAACTATGGCTAAATTTCAAAAATTTGATTGGAACTATTAACAGAATAGAAAATTTTTACCCAATCATTAAAATAAACATAAACAATTAATCAATTGATTAATAATGTACTTTTTAAAAATAGAAACTCAATAGTTCCTTGTTGATATAAAAAAGATAATTTGAAAATTGCAAAACAGTTCTCAATAGTTGTGGAGTATGACAGCAAGGTACACGAGAGTCCCTTCACAAACTTCTCTAGAACTACTTTTAAAAGAAAATAATAAAATAGCATTCTTAGTAGTTAAAATTAATTTAGTTTATAAGAAAAATGCTATATATTAAATTCATATGTTTAACTTATACATAAAATAATTTTAGCTTATAAAAACAAAAGGTGAATACACACTAAATACACATAAATGTATTATTTTAGGACAAAAGTATTTATAAATAAAAAAGTAAAACCGCGTATCCATTTTGAAAATTAGATTGGAGTGCTCGTTTGTACAAATGAAAAAAATAATCTAAAGAAGAATAAGTCAAAGAATTGAAAAATTAGTCAAAAATGAATTTGAGCTGGTTTAATTATAAAATATTTAATAATATATTATTTTAATTTTCTAAAAATAAAAAATAATTTAAAATAAAAATCATTATCTATTCCATATATAAATTTTCTTAACTTTTAAAAATTTGATTTTATATATATATATATATATATATATAATGTATTTAATCATATAAATACTTTTTAAAGTTTTAATTGATTAATTAATGTTTGGATAAATTAAAATATTTATTTAAAATTATTCTATTATAATTAATAATTTAAATCTAATTTGTAGGTGTTAATGATTTAAATTAAAATTTTATTTTATATGTGTAAGTAATATATATAGTATATATAAGTTAAATTTTTTAAATTTTTATTTCAATTTATATTTAAAAAAAAAATGGGTCAACTTGTCGACCTATTTTTGGTCCATCACTTTGACAGGTAGGACATGTCTACGGGTATGACCCATTATGTTATCCCTAATAACAAAATCACTCTAACAAATAATAAATCTCATTAAAATAAAGTTTTATGAATCTGATATTAAAAAGTTAACTTTAAACGTAACTTAATTTTATAAAAGCAACTTGTAAGTAGAGGTGGCAAAATGGGCCAACTCGATCCCTTTTAGCTTGATCCGATTTTGACCCGCCTAAAACAGGTCGAGCTGGTTGGTTCGCCAAGTGAAACGAGTTAGAACTTACAACCCGATAGGTAGGAAGGCGGGTCCACCAATTTTAATTTCTTTTTTGAAGCTGGTTTTTCCTATAACACGATAATGGTACAAAGCAGAGCAAACTAACCCAAGTTTCAAAGAAAAAATGAGGACAAAATATTCAAGGGCAAACACGAAGAAGACAAATACAGAATCAGTGAAGCTCAATCTCGATTAAACCACAGATTAAATCAATTACAGAATCAATCTCAATCGCAATCTCAAATACTGAATCAATCTTAATCTAAAACTACAAATTAAATCAAATCAAAGTCTCATTCTTGATTCATCAAGCCATTATGCACTAAAACAAGAAGAATCGAAATCGAAATCGAAAGAAGAGGAATCAAAATTGAAAGAGGAAGAATAAAAATCAAAACAAAAGGAGGGAGGAGAGGCACACCCACAGTCATTACAATCTCTACACACTAGTGCAAGGGAGAGATTTGGCTGAGGTTATTTTGGCCTTTTGGCTTCGGTTTCACACCTGAGGCATATGCTGGCGAGGTGAAAAAGGGATATGTTTATGTCTCGGTTATGAACCGAGGCATATACGAGGGTTACTACCTCGGTTCTGGAGGGAACTACGGCCTAATGGGTATCACAAATATAAAAAAAAAAACTTTCTAACCCAATAACAGCATGACACGTGGCTATGATCCTTGTACACATATATGCACCAACAATAATGTGCCACATCATCATCTTCAACCTTCTCCCAAATCAGAAACCCTAGCCACCATTCAAACCGTAAATGCCGCCAATGTGCCATCACCACCATCTTCGACCATTACATCACGCCGGAACAGCTTCACGACGCCTCCATTCATCTCGTCGACGTCGCAGAACAACCTCTCTTCACCACCATATCAGAACAGAAAACGTGAAACCACCAACAACTGAACCATCGTGAGCCAAATCACGCATTTGACACATAAAAGGGTTTTATGATAAGAAAAAGGAGAAACACATACCTACAAGCGAGATTGAATGGCGACAATGGTGGCTCCGCAACCTCTACGACGACGACGACAATGGAGGAGGCTTGTGCGACAGTGGACCGGTGGTGGAGCAACGAAGGAACCTCTGTGTTTTGCAATGAAACTACAACAAAGGAACATTGGTGTTCTTCAATGACACTGGCGTTAGAAAATGGAAGAGAGAAAAATGGTCATTGCTCACGCAAAGATGATGAACAATGCTGCGATTTCTTTTTAACCCTAAGAAGGATTATTGTCTCGATTGATTTTAAACTAAGGCATAAAAATATATCTGTCTCGGTTACATGCAACCCGAGGCATATTCCACTCGAAAAGAAATCAAATATTCCTCAGTTATAAGAGACCCGAGGCATAAACATTTATCTGCCTTGGTTAGATGTGACTTGAGACATAAAAGTTTGTCACCTATTTAAAAATATCAAAGCAGCGAGAAAGATAAAAATTTTGGGGGGTTTATGCCTCAGTTCTATGTACAACCGAGACATAAAAGTTCAAAAAAATTATAAAAGTGCCACCTCATCTTCATATGCCTCGTTTGGGCATGAACTGATGCATATAGGATGCTGTAAAAAGTCCATTCTGCACTAGTGACCCTAACCTCTGATATGAGAAGATGAGATTTGTCATTGCGTCACGGGTATGAGAGGTGGATGTTGTAGTCCGTGTTTGCTCTCTCTCACTTGTGCCTCTGTCTCTCTCGCTTGCATCGTCATCTCTCTCATCTGCATCTTCGTTATCGTGATAATTTGTCGTCATTGAATGTGAGTGAGATGGACTTGAGAGTCTCTAAGTGCAACTAGCATGATGATGTTCGAATGTTCTTTTTATTAAATTGGATGGCGGGCTAATCCGGCTTGACTTGTGGACTGGCCCGACTGGTTCACGGGTTTGGCGGGCCAGACTGGATAAATTTGTGGGCTGAAAATTTTTTTCCAGCCTAACATTTATGAGTAGGTTACTTTCCCAAACCTGACCTATTTTGTCACCTCAACTTGTAAGATAAATTTGTCTTAATCAATGTGGTATTGCTAAAGTTATCTTACATTAAAAATAAAAGTTGTCAACATCACTCCGCTAAAAATTGAATTCGAATTCTAATCAGTTTTATAAACTTTCACTCGAGCACTCACTATATCTTTTGTGTTTCCTTGATTGGTATAAACAAATGTTGTTATGCTAGTTCACGCGAAAAGCATCTTTAATGGGTTTGAGATTGAAATGGCTGTCGATTTTACAGCAGTAAATCCTGGAATTTTGATGACTGTCTCTACTGTTATAGGCAACCAAATACAAAATAAATAAAAATTGTTGGTGAGATCTTGTGGTGCATTGACTTTACCAATCTACTTTTTTAGATTTGTTTTTTCTTTTATTGTTTTCTTTTACCCTAAATTAGAATAAGATCACTAGCAAAAACACTCAATGGAGTGTGGAAGAGAAAGAAAGAAAGCAAAAAGTAGTGATTTTGATGAATGGAGAAGAAGCCCCTTTGATTCCTTGGAAAAATGATAGCACTCATTCTCTCTAGAAATTAACTTGCTTTGTGTGGCTCTTGAGTGTGGCTTTGGTTCAACATTTATGCTTCTTCTTTGAGGATATTTTTTAAGACTAAAGTGGGGACTATAAGAATCATTATTATATCAATCATAATAGGTTTGAAAACGATAGAGGGTCTCTCAAATTAATGCCCCCTTTCGTTAGCTTTCTCCTTTGCTTTAAACCTTCCCTTGTTGTCACCATCCCTTTGTCATATTCACAAACCAAGTAGATCCAACTGTTTACACATATTATAATGCAATTTTTTATTTTACACCAAACATATCTATATCAACCAATAAAAGTAAACATTTTTTTTATCTAAGACATTATCGAATAACAATTTTCATGTATTTTATATATATATATATATATATATATATATATATATATATATATATATATATATATATATATATATATATATATATGCACGCGCCCACACACGTCATTGGTATATTGAATTTTCAACTATGTATTTAAAAAATCTAATTTAATTAGGTGAAAAATAATTTTCTAAACTGAGATAACGTTATTTATTTATTTAATTTTTACTCGAAGTGAGAAAGGAGAGTGAAGAACTAGTTGACATATTCACTCTAGTAAAATTGTGATTCTCAGTTGTTAAAATGCTTATTTGAAAATTTGTAATTAGATTAATCAGTTTCACCCTGTTATACTTTAAGATACAGTAATTTCATTGTAACATATATATTATAATTTATTTATTTATAATAAATTCCAATACATGCGAAATATCATTATGATTGACATATAGTTATGGAATGATTAATATCTTGAAAGGAGGCATTATGAATCGGGTACCGATAATGTCTATATGTAACTCGATTTGCAACAAAAAAATTCATATGTTATCTGTCTCACTATCTGCACAGGTTCCCGTTTTAAAATTATCACGGGTATTTTAAAATTCGCGGGTACTAATGGATACTCGTAAATATTTTAAAAAAAATTATAAATATTTAAAATTAAATTTAAATAAAATTACAAAAAAATGTAAAATAAAATATAAATTTAATTTAATTTAAATTTAACTTAATCTAATCTAATAAAATATAAATTAAAATTTAATTTTAATTAAATTTAACTTAATAAAACATAAATTTTATTTTTTATTTTATTTTTTAATGGGTACCTGCGGGTACAGATAGTATGATATCCGCACTCGATCCGTTTATAAGCGGGTATTAAAATACCCGCTATCCGTGGATAATAAATACTCACAGGTACCAACTATCCGTCACGAATTTTATCCATGGATACTCACGGGCACGAATATTTTCGTCATCCCAAGGAGACACTAGTGATTAGGACATAATCAAAATATTTATTGGGGAAACTAAGTTGTGAGATTAGGGATGTCAAAAAAATCTATAAAACCCGCGATTAAAACCCGCTACGGGTAAGAAATAGATATTGTAAATGGATACCCACGGGTGCTGGGTACGAGTATTTTTTATACCTGCATGTTAATTGGGTGGGTACAGATATCATAGTATCCATACTTATGGATACCTATACCCGCTATACTCTACTTTAACTAAAAAATATAAAAAAAAAAGACTAAAACATTAACACATTGATTCTGAATGAGTTACATTTTATCAATTGGTTTTTAAAATTCTCCATTTCTTTGTAGATTGTAACTCAACACTATTTAAATGGGTTATTTGTACTTTGTTTGAAATTTATGAATGTTAAACATTATATCTTTATTTGAATTTATCATTAAAATATTTTGTTAAATATTAAAATTTTCTTTTGGTAAATATCCGCTGGTACCCGTGGATATCCTAGATATTAAAAAAAATGTAGATACTCGCATAACGAATACCCGCACAAATATGGATACAGGTACGGGACATATATTTATCTAACGGCTAAAGTACGGAAGAGCTACTATCTGTATCCTACCAGTCCCGTTGACATCCCTACCTGAGATCAATTAAATTTGAAGAAAAAAAATAATTGTTGAGCTAACACAATATTATTTGAATGATATATTATACACAAATTTTAATTATGTAAATAAGAAATTTTGGTTTTATCTTACAGTCAACCATCATTTATTGATATGTTTAAAGATATATACTAAAATAAACTTGTGTCCCAAAATATCAGTTATTTTTAAAATTATATTATATTTTTACTCTTAATTTATCCATGAAAACTTGTAATCAAATTGTCAGGTTGTAAAATGTTATGAGTATAATATTGATATACGTTAATATATTTTTTCTTACATCCTTAACCATTTAAAAAACTCTCCAAATATGGTTTTTAAAATAATTGTTACACAATTTAATAATTCTCTGCTGTATCACAATCTGTTTTTCATCAAATATATTCTAATTAATTGATTGTAAAGTAGACTCTAGATAATCGGTAAACTTAAATTTAAATATAAGCATGTTAAGTACTAAAAGCAGAAATTTTAGTGCAGACGGTAGTTTTATCTTATTGGAATCTGATTTACTTAATTATAATATTTATATGTATAAGAAAGTGGAGGTAAGTTCACATGTTGATATAAAATTTTCAACACCTTTCTATGTCTTCAAAGTATGTACAACTTATTATATGTAGAATATATATATTTATGAATAATATAATAACAATCCGATAAATGTTATAAATTTTAAGATAAGTCTGTAAGTTAAATAGAATGTTCAAAAGAATAGACTCTAATCAAGTTTTAATACCATGTTAGAAGTAGGTTTAAGCCTAATTCAACTCCACATAATCGGTTTGTAAAATGAAATGTGTATCCTCACTTATATATTATGAATTGATTTTATCTCCGATTATTGTGGGACTTCCAACATTATTACAATTTTAGTACATGTTCATCATTACACTTTTTCTTATCATTTAATATTATCCTTTGTTACTATTTTTTTTTTCTAAAATATAAAAATTAATTTTTGTTAAAACTATTTTACTTTTATAAGAATTGTTAAATGATGGTCCAAATGTTAAAACAAAACTTTTTTCTATGAAATATAAGTAGTTAGCGATGGTAAATTGTGTTAATGAGTGTTGATATAGTGTTGTAGCTGCAAGCTATAAAGTAGATTGAGGGAGATTATTAAAGAAAGAAAAATAGATTTGATGGAGTTGGGAAATGAGAGGGCCACACACTTATATAGGCATAGCCGAGAATCTAGAGACAGCTTTGGCAGGACAAGAATTTGATGTGAATGATGAACTCATTAGTGTTGAAAGGCAGACAGAAAAAAACAAAATAAGGAGATGCAGAGGACAGATTTGTAGCTCACAAGAGCCTCTTCAACTTCAAATATTTCAGGAAACTGGCTAATCATATTTCATCTACTCTTATCAATTTCAAGATATACAAAACAAAAAATAAGTCCATATGTTAGAAAACGTTGGTCTTATATTTAAAAATATCAGATATGTCAAAGTGGATTAATCTTATTTACAAGCATACACAAGATGCATACAAATCCTAATTTATGGAGGGACAATTAAAAATTATTCGAATCTTAATTCACCAACCTTTCAAAATAAAAAGTAAAGAATTAGAAAAAACAAAATTAGGTGAACAAATATATAAAATGAGAGAGGGTAAAATAATTTTTTTTTAAATATTTGGTAATAATTTTAACAAAATCAGGAGTGTGTTTGCACAACTTTGTGTACACGTAAGTTTGTCACTACTTATAAGGGTTAATTCTAGATTGAGTTAAAAACAAGTCCGTTCAATTTAGTTTATTATTTTTATAAGTTAAAAATTTTGTAACCCAACTTCACATATCACAAATTGGTAAATTAGATGCATTGGTTCAGAATGTTGTATTTTTAATTTATCATATATTTATTGTAGTACAATCTAGGTATATTTATATATTATTAAACAATATCCTGTGTTGTAAAAAACCAAATTAAGTCAACATAGTTATAATAAAAAATAATAAAATATTATTGTTAGTTTGTTACAAATAAACTCCCATTTAATCTATTTCAAATTCATTTAACTCGTGAGTTAAGTGATTGAAATTCAGTTTCAACAACATTTAAAAAAAATATAATCTTTTTAAGGCAACTTGGTTTGAATATGTAACGAATTGAATTGACTCAAATATTTAAATCCATTTTTATTTTTTAAAATATATTTTTTTATTGTATAAGAGAAGATATTATTAAAAAATATATTTAAGTTGTCAAAATATAAATTTGCCTAATTTTTTTTATTGACCTGATCTCAATCATATTTTATATATTTATTTAACGACGATAACGTATTACACGTGATAATATAGACACTGATGTTCAAATATCTTTACAAAAATGTAATAGTTTTTTTTATTTTATTATTATGATAATTTTTTCAATTTCATCCTATTATTTTGATTATATTTAATTTTGTCTTACCGTTTTTAAAAAGAGTTAGTGTAGTCATTATATTAAGTTAATGAAAACAATAATACAACAACGATATTTAGTATGAACAATAAATAATACATTATCAATCCAAGTTAATTAACTTATTAAAAATGATGTTATTATAAATTTGATAGAAGATATTATTTTTAATAAAAACGAATCAAATTAAAAATATTAAAAATAATAAAATGAAATTAAAAATTATTGTAATAAAAAAGCTATCGTATTTCATTATATATATACCTTAATTTAGATTCAAACAATGATGGGCGTCTAGCAAGAAAAAAGTAAAGGAGTAAAACCCTTTTAGTATACCACTCATTTTTTAGTTTAGCCTGTATTAGTTTTGTTATGATTAAAAAACAATCATCAATTATTGGTTTGGGTTTAGTAGGTAACGTTTTCTAGCTCATAGTTTTCTCATTTTTAGACATTATACATTGGTCCAATTAAGTCCTTCATCTTTAATAATATGTAGATTTAATTTATTTAACTAAATTTTGTTAAATTTATTATACGTTTCTTGTTAAGTTTATTAGATATTTCTATTTCGGTACACTAAAAAAACGGACAATATCTTAGGAATGCGGCCATTGTTCCTAACGACATATCCCTAGTGTAATTTTCTTACGAAATACCTAATAGTGATCATACAAGCATGAAGACCTATAAATCCATTTGTAAGCTTATGTTTCATACTCATCATCTCTCAAAAACCCAACATAAATATAGATTTTTCTTTTATCATAACATGAAAAAGAAAATGAGTAGATCACTAGGATGTGTCTCCGTCTAAAACTAGGTGTCTCTCCGTCTAAAAAATTATATAAAATTAAATTTTGTTATTACAAAAATCTCTTATTAATAAATAGTTTTAAACATTTTTTTAAATTTTTTATAACTTTGAAAACTACTTTAGCTTTAATGAAATTTGGAAATTTAATGTGTATATGAAATTATTGAAACCTACTCCCAAAAATAATAAGATTATTAGATGTATCACAATTATAATAATAATAATAATAATAATAATAGTTAATAAATAAATAAATAATAGGTAATTATGTTGTCCTAAAATCACAGCTAAACTATGATTGCCAATTTACCTAAACTTTTCTGTACCAAAAGGAAAAACATTGATTTAGTTAATTGGTAGTTTTGTAACTAAAAAGGACCTTTTATTCTATGTTAGGGGCCAGAGAGTTTTCTAAATCATCCTAGGAATCATTTCAAGTCCAAGGATTTAAACCAAAACATAAACAAACACATTTGTGCCTATTAATAATTTATTAATGGTCACTTTGAAGCATTGGTTAAAAAGAACTATGTATCAAGCAAAGTGGCAGAGACATGTTTAAATGGCATTGGCACTGAGCCATTATAAAACCAAATCAGGTTCTGTCATAATTAAACAATCCGCCACTGCAGATAACGTCAAGAGTTTACAAATTCTGATTGGATAATCCATCACAACTGTCACTACCAGAATCACCAACAGCTGCAACATATACATAACATATCACAGAATTTGGTGACAACAAGCAACATTTTTTGTTAACCCTTGTAGAAAAATTGGAGGCACTGTTAGGTCCTAGCCAATTGCCATTAATTAAATTTCAATCACCATCTTTATATCCACAAATTTGATAGTGCTTCAAAACCTGCCAGAAGAACTACGTAAGCCAAGTAATATGATACATGTGTTTTTTTTTGTACACGCAAGTTATTAAATTCTGCACCAAGACAATATTTAATTAACTGATATGGTTGTTCTGCATTGAGATTGTGCAGCAGCAGTGTAGGTAGGTTTTTCTTTTCTAGATATCTAAAGTACTACTCTTCTTGAGTCATGTTCTTAAATATAAGTGTTTCCGAAGTTCGGATATCCCTGTGTTTTTGCATTAACTAAGTATCACGGTTTTCTTCTTAAGAGATAATTCACAGATAATGAAAGAAGAAAAAAATAGGGTTAAATATCTTTTTGATTTCTTAATAAATTTTGGAATTAGTTCATTTCGAAACTTTGGACTAATTTAGTCTTTTATATTTCGAAATACGTAGATTTAGTCCTTTTAATTAAATTTTATTAAGTTTATTTCATATTTCAAGCGTGTTTCATAATAGTATTTGACTTAACATTAAAGTAAAAATGTGTCAAACAGTATAAACAACTTAAATACAATGCTATATAAAACGTCAAATAAATTTAACAAAATTTGATTAAAATGACTAAATCCACGTAGTTTGAAAAAAAGAATGACTAAATTAATCTAAAGTTTCGAAATGGACTAATTCCAAAATTCACTTAAAGTTAAGGGACCAAAAACATATTTAACTCAACAAAATATTATCTGCTTTGAAACGTGGAGCTCTATTATGATTTTGTCCTTAAAGAGTGGTTCAAAAGGTAAGAGAAGGAAAAAATATTGAAGTTACGTTTAACCTCAATTGTTTAAGTGATGTAAGACTATTGGATGTACCGAAACATTATAAGAACTATTCCAAACTATTCCAAAAGAAAATTCTGAATTTAGACACCTTTATGCAATACACTGAATAGAACTAAAATGAATAAAATCAGAATATTCCGATGAAATACGCATGCACATGTGAAAGATGTTGGAATCAATTTGAAGCAGATGTTGTTTGAGTGAGGAGAATGTGTTGATTATACCTTTTACATGCCGAAGAACATAATGATGCTGAAGCGTGCAAGTATGACAAACTTTTGAGATTCTTGTTGCTAAAAAAATGTGATGCAGAAAATCTGAGGAGGTTCAAAAGTACCAAGATTCTGTGTCGTGATCTTCTTCCTATGAATTTGTAAGATGTGTGATGTAAAATTGGTTGAGGAAGTGAATTGATTGATGAAATGTATGTGTATATTTGATGAAATCTTAGGCTTTCTTATCATAGACAAGAAGAAAATAAATGTGGGTTAGCATAGTGGGGTGCACACACATTATTTCAAGTGACATCTCCAAAACCCATGCTTACTCTCCCCTACCCTCTACCCTAAAAACTTCACAAAAAAGAAGAATGAATGAATATAATTAAAATGAGAAAAAGGTAAAATGAAAATGCAAATACAAAGTTTATTTAGGGATAAAAGTGATGGGATTAGATGCCACTCTCATCTTTAGACAAAGTGCTAATTACAAGACTAATCAAAAGTGTAATTTAAAAGATTATTATATAAATAATAAAAATATTATAAACTAACAATGTAAATTAATTTTATATTATAATTCAGCATAGATCGTAATACATTGTTCTTTTTAATAATCTAGTATAGAATTTTAAAAATGCCAATTAATTAATTTTATTATAGTTAAATATGTAGAAGTAGTTATTGGTATTAATCAACATGATCATTGGTGTTATATGTGAGAATGAAAAAATCAACTTAGTTTTATATTACTTGGAAGTCGAGATAACATATTATTTAAATACAATTTTCTACTCTAATTTATTGAAGTATTTTTTAAGAATAAAATTATAATGAAACCAAAGACTAGAGATGTCAAAATTGGTAACCCGGCCCGATTCGACTCGATCCATTATGGGTTGATGATTTAGTGAGCCAATCCAATCCGACTCACTTTTTAGAGAGCCAAAAAAATTTGAACCCGGTTCGACCCACCACGGGTTAGCGGGTTAAACAGGTTGACTCACGGGTTCACTTAATTAAAAAAAATATTATTTTTTTTTCAATCAAAACTAAATTGTAATTCTAATTAAAATCTAAATAAACTTTAATACAATCCAAAATCAAACCAAAATAAAAAAAATACAAATTATTTATGTGTTGGATAAAAAAGCAACCTAACATGACCCTTTTATCTGCGGGTTGGTGAGCCAACCCGGCTCACCACGGGTTCAACTCAAATGAGCCGGGTTCTAAATGAGCCGGGTCAAAAATCAACTCGTATTGAAATTTGTAAAAAAATTTCAACCCAACCCGTCCCGAACCTATGATGAGCCGGATTGCCTCGCGAGTTCCAACCCATTTTGACAGTTCTACAAATACCTTTCAAAATAAAATAAAAAAGCATAAACTAATTGATTTTGTTTGAAAAGTAATGGTTACCCCAATTCTCTTTAAAAAAGTTGTATTGTGTGAAAAAAAAAAACTTTTATGTTTATTTAATTATTTTATTGATTTTTTAAAGGAAGTGATTCTTAAAAAAAGTTTTATTTACTTTCAGAAAGGCTTTTTAATCTCATTATGAGTTTTATTTTTTAAAGAAAATGTTTTGACTTTGTTACCTTAATTTACCCTTTCTTTTTTATATTACACCGGGAGCGGGGATAACTTTGGTAATGCTACATAACCATGAAAAAAAAATGAGAGTTGGGCAAGATCAAAGAATAATAGACAAATCTTACAGTGTAATTTCTGTGCTAATTTTACCATTTTATCAATACAATCTGAATGCAAAACATTATTTTCATTTATTAGTTTTTAGTAAAGTGATAACATTTTTAAATGACTATTTAAAATAGAGTTATTAGTCAAACTTAGAAAGAAAAAAAAATTGGAGTGTTACATATAAAATGGATATATAATATAAAAAAATATATATATATATATATATATATATATATATATGGACATCTTATATCAAATTGGAAAAAAAATTTCTTATAGCAAAACATGTTTTTTGTTTTATATTGTAAAACAAAAATAAAATAAAATAAACATGTAATAATAAAAATAATTTTTTTAAGTGAACCTCAATAAATTTACTTTATTTAACACTAGTAAAAATACATGTCTTTATATTTTTTACTATGATAAAATATAAATGCATTTAAAAATTGTTACTATTATTATAATTATTAAAGTAAAATAATAATTATTAATTTTTTATTGAGAGTATAAAAAACATTTTATTAGTTTTATAACATTATAATTATACATAGAACAATTGTATTTTTTTATTATATTAAATATTAAGGTAGTATTTTACAAATCAATCAAAGCATTTATAAAAATAAAATGAATAAAATATATATACACATTTATAAAACAGATTCTTCTTTATTTATAAATATATATTTTACACCCGTATGGCTAGTAGTGTTAATAATGTGAAAGAGACGGAAAAAGAGTTTTAAAATTATTAAAAAATATAACTATTGTCCATTTGTTCTGTTTAAAATAAGTAATTCCCATTTTAATGTTACAGAAAAATGTTCAACATTAAAGCAAAGCAGCTAATTTTCTTAGATTTCTGATTACAATCATAACTATTAAAATTATCTCCCAAATTAAGACACCTACTTTATTCTATCAATTCTCTTTTCCCTTTATGTTTATCATTATAAATATCTGTTTAGTAAAGGTAAAAAAGAATTAACTAGATTTTTTTCTAATCAAACAAGTTTAAATGAAATTATTTTATGATTAATATTTCATGAACTATTTTTTAAAAATATTAAAAAAGAAGCTGTTCCAAAATTTAAAAATATAAAAGTATTACATTTTTTGTTATAACATTATAATTATATATACAATATTCACGGATTTTAAATTGGAAACCTAATTTAAAATATCTCCCATCAAGAAACATGTTAAAGCTGTAAAAATTGAGAAATAAAATAAAACAAAACAAAATAAAATATAAAAAAAAATGAGATTAGAAAAATGATTGAGTTGACAGGGCGAGCAATAGGTCTAAGGATGGTGGAATAGGTAGCCATGCGTGCTCGTTAGCGTGGGCCCCACTGATGACATCTATTGTGCGCCTGCATTTTTCTCGTCTCTTCTGTCAAACATCATTGGTTATTTTCCTACTGCCAAATGTTAACTAAATTAAAATATACCTAACACAAATACTCCCATAAAAAAACATACAAAATAAACCTAATTTAAATTATTGAAGCTCAAGATATATACTTAATATAAAATAGTATGTATCATCATAATCTTAAAAACATAATGTATCATAAGCGAAAGTGAAACAGATTTATTTTAAGATTAATTAGTAACTTGATTAATGTTCCGGTAAAATACAGAATTTTAAATCAAAGAAAAAAGACAAGGTAAACTCCTTTGACTCAAAGTTAATAATCGCTAAGGTCAAAATAGTTGGAGGTTACCATTTCATTTATAACTAAATCAATTATAAATTGTTTATTTTTTGGAAAAATAAAAGAAAAATAAGAGAATATTTTAGTTAAAAAAATAATAACAAAATACATAAATAATAACTATTAGATGAACTAGGCTCAATTTCTCACCCAATCTTCTAGGTCAGTCTTTGAATACCACCAAGGCTCGTAGACTATTAGTGTTGAGGTTTGCTAATCTCCAATAAGGTTGGACATCGGTCCAATAACGAGCGCATCCCACTTTTAGTTTTTATCCATGAATGTAGGTTTAGTCTTCGATTGGTCAGATATAAGACGAATATGCGGGAAACTACTTATTTATTCTTAAATCAAGTTTGGATATCAAATTATTACTCCCTTAACGATCTCTAGTTTCTCCTTTATTACTTACAAACATAGTTTATCACAATCTTAAACAACAAAATAGTGAAACGGAAATACATAATTATATTATTTTATTTTAAGATTAATTAGTAACTTGATTTTTATATTTAATCATATGATTTATTTTAGTTTCTATATATCTATAATTTTTTTACTCAATTGAGTCTCAATATGTTTTAAATAAAATCAATTTGATCCTTTTGTTGAATTAGCGTTAACATCATTTGAAATGTGTCATGTGTTAAAATTTGGGTCACCTTATCTTAGGACCTTTCTGGTTTGATATATAACACCTTCTATATTTTGACATATGTCGCCTTCCAAACAGTTTGACAGTGACACCTTCCAAATTTAGCCAAATATAACTCCACCTGACGAGACCAATAATGACATGGTCATAAATGGAAAGGATGAAGTTTCATAAGAACCCAAGGGCCTTACTATTTTATTGCGAGAGTTCCCTAAGGAATGGTTAATAATATTTCACAATCTCGACTACATCTTGGTTGAGAATCTAGGTAGGTTGTACCACATTGGGTGATTTTTGATAGAATCATGCAGCAAAATGTTTGCATTTTGACAAAACCAAGATGGGGTCGGAGGGAAGGGTTGAATTGGTTTGATTAATAAAAATTAATACTTTAAATTTTTCCAAACTTTAGCGTTCAATTAAAAACCTTTCCTTTAATATAATCAACATATAATTAAATAGAGTACGAAAAGATAAAAATGACACATAATATTTATATTGGTTCGAATCAAAAGACATTACTCTAGTTGTTAATCTCTTGAATAGAGGGATTAACTCAAACACTACTTTTTTTAGTCTCACAAAGGATGAAGATGTGACAACTTTAAAACTATTTTAGTTTTCATTAAGTAATATGCTTATGAAATTTTGTCACAAAATAAAATAACATCTAACATACTTCACACATACACACACACACACACAGACATAAACACACAAACACATAGACATATACACACACACACATACATATTTTATTATATATATATATATATATATATATATATATATATATATATATGTCTATAATTTATTAGACTAGATACAACATACATACAAAGTAATGTATTATAAAATTTTAGGTGTTAACATACTAAAAATATTGTGGTATAAATTTTGAGATGTTACAAAAGATACCTCTCTTGAATCATAGAAGAGATGAAGAAACACCTTCCTTAAATCCACAAGAAATGAACACCTCCTTTGAATCACACAAATGATGGACAAATTCTCCTAGCAACAATAGCAACACTCAATCACACAAGAACCTACTTGGTGAAAGTTATCATTTTACCCACACTAGGTATTTTTCAAAGTCTTTCCACATTGAGTTCTCAAGTACTAAGACTTCTCTAACTTTTATGTCTTTAAATGAAAGCCTACCACATTATTTATAGCAGCCTTTTACGAAATTAGGTCAAGAAACTGAAGAGTCAAGTCACAACTATCGCTGATAAACGATTATCACATAAAATTTTCTGAAAACAATTTTCTCGTTGTGATAATATATTATCAGCAGTGATAATCTATTATCAAAAATTGATAATCAATTATCAACAAGTGATAATCGATTATTACATAGGCTTTTCTCAAAAATCAATTTTCACTAAGATAATCGTTTATCACTATAATCGATTATTCCAATGAGTTCTGCAAAAAAATAAATTCTTTTAGTGTTCTACTGCTTGGGTTTTGTCTTTTGACTCTTGACCCACTAATTTAACTATTTTAAATAAGATGCACAAATTACAAGACTTCAACAACTAAAATACTAAACTCTTAAGTCTTCAATGTATTTCTTAAATTAAATCATTCTTTAAGTCTTCAACATTTCTCCATGAATCATCATTAAGTCTTCCACATTTCTTCATAAGTCATCATCATCATCATCCGTTGATAATTACCGACGGACAAATCCTTCGGTAATGGCAGTGCCTGCACGAATGGATTTTTCGACGGATGTGGTCGTCGGTAATTACCGACGAACTTTTATAATTTGTTGCTAAAGTATTATCGACGATATGTTTACCAGCGGATTTTTTGCCGTCGAAAGTCCGTCGATAAAGTATTATTACCAACGGATTATGGCCATTACCGACGGTCTGAATCCGTCGGTAATAAGCATTTTTCTTGTAGTGAAGTAAGTCCATCTTCTTCTTTTTGTCAACATTTCTAGATAGTCATAAGTCATTTGTTCTAAACACAAGTGGTAGAGGTGATTTTAGAAGATCTTGTTACAACCCATGACAAATAGAAAGCTCAAGGCGCACTCTAGCTAGTTTAGATAGAAATGATGTTGACTACAATTTTTCCAACACTACTCTTGTTTTTCTAGCTTGTATAGGCATACAAGGTTTTACCCCTCATCTAAATAATGTTTATAAAGATTCAAGTGCTTTATCAAATGATGGTACACAAGATTCAAACTTATTTGCTCTTCCGTCTCATGTATCTCATGCACCCAAATTTTCATTCTCTTCACACAATCTAATTAAGATGTAGACTTCGTTTTCTCATAGGACTTTCCCACCTAATGCAGATATATGGGAAATGAATGCATAGTCTAATGAACGTATTCCTTTTTATTCTCTAGTGAGTTTAGCAAAAATTATTTTAAGCGTTGAGATTAACATGTTCTTACTTTAGATTTTTCATTAAAGACCAACCAACAATCAAGTCACATATGAGTTTGATTGTGTCCATTTTGAACGAAGTGAAAAACATGAAAATGGAAGGATTACACTACTTTATTCAAGCTTTAAATGATGCTCCTATTATTGTTATAAGGGAGGCACAAATGCTACAATGTTGTAAAGCTCTATTAACAACATGCCCACAACATCCTTTTTGTGTTTGGGTTTATGCTTCTAAGCATCAATAAGAGAACCAAGTTTAATATAGTTGTGAATCGTCCTCGGATGTCCTTACCTTTCAACATTTCAAATGTAAGGAGGTCATATAAGCCATGAAGATGAACCCTCTTGTTTGTTTAAAGACCTTAGATCAAACTAACGTGCCTCAACCTAGCAACTCACATGGAGAAAGACCTAGAAAAGTTTACATTGCATGACTTGCATTTTTATTTCATTTAATCCATCTCTATGTTCATGCATGAATAAACGAACCTATAAAGATGAAGATTAGAAAGGAAGATTCTCAACAAGTAGAAAATTATTTGTAATAGGTGTTTTCTCAACCAAGTAATTAAATCTTTCAACTTAAAGGATAAGACAACAAGTGATCAAGAGTTAAAAAACATTGAATTTGGTTGCTCAAAGCTCTAAGTGCACATATCTCACGAGAACATTATTCATGTTCAAATAACAAACTAGTATAATGATTAAACCTTGTATTCATTGTAACACACTACCTCTCCATATAGTAAGCAAAACCTTTGAGATATTTTAGATCAATCTAATCTTTTACCAAACCCTTGCCAATAATGATTGCTTTCTAAACAATACTCATGCTTAACCAAGAGTAGTTGCGATCCAAAGAATACTTAGTGTCTTAGCTATGAGTGACTATATATGTTTCAAACAATACTTAATTTTAGTAAAAAGTGGTTGCGTTCAAAACAATACTCAGTGGGTTAACCAAGATAGGTTAAGGTCAAAATTATTGTCAAGTTTTTAGTTAGGATGGTTGAGGTCATAACAATATTAAGATGTTTAACCAAAAGGGATTATATGTCAAACAATATTTGGATATCTAGCCAAGAGTGAGCATGTTTAGATAATTCTTAGATTTTTTTAGCTAGGAGGGGATGAGGTCAAAATAGTAGTGAAACTCAACCAATTTATTGTGAATTGAACATAGTCCATTTTCTGCTAATGAACTAGTATAAAAATACCATGGCAAATATTTCTCATCCATTATCTTCTAAATTGAATGTTACTAATCTTCATCTGACTTAAAAAAGGAGAATCTGGCTAAAACCAAGTTTTGAAAAGAACTTTTGACAATGTGCTTTTACGCTTAAAGGTGTGTCTAATAATCTTCATAAAATGATATCCTCAAGAAAACTACTTAATATATCATCTATCAAATATAAACTTCCTTTGTTAGCACTTATTAAATGAAGCTTTGCAAAAATGTTTTGAAATACAATTAAACCATCCATTTTTGCATGTTAATCTGTTTTCACATAAGTGTATTGGAAATTTAACATTAACTTCCTATATTAGTGTAGTTCATGCACCTACTTTGTAACAACTTGATACACAAACTTCCCTCAACTTTTTATTGTGTGATGTCTTAATCTATGTGATTGTATCACTAATAAAGCATAAGATATCTCTTTTATTTAATGAGCTTCTTACTTAATAATATAACCTTTATGGCATATTATAATCATAGGTATCCATACCCATAAAGGGAAACACATCTATAAAAGGTCATACATGTAGCATATCATGCATATATCACATACAAAATACAACACAATGTGTGCTGGTACATACATCTCATCATTATAATTTTCATCATCAAATAAAAATATATATATATATATATATATATATATATATATATATATATATATATATATATATTAGGGTTTAGGATTTAGGGTTTTAGGGTCTCTCTGTTTGGCTTCAGTAGTTAAATCATGGGCCTACACATACACACACACACATAATTTGTTCATTACCATTAAATATGCATCACTTGCTTAAGTGACCCTGTTTCTTGAAATTGAGAAAGGCTTTCTCAATTGAATGACCTCATGCTAATTAAGTGATATAACTTTAAAGAGTATAATTAGTTTTTTGTTTCCCTCATTCAAACATTCCTCCCATACTTGAGCGACCATCACTTAAGCATCATTCAAACTCTTAAGTGATGTGCTCATTATGCCACACATAAAAAGTTACAGAAGCATAATTTTCACTGCTTCATGAACACTTGAGCGACCACATTGGTGCTTGAGCATTAACATTTATATTTGGTCTCACGCATTTAAGATGCCTATGCACCACTACATGCCTTAAAACTTAAGCAATCATGTTGTTGCTTGAGAATCATTTGTTCTAAATGAGAAGTCATCTCAATCATTCTCTAACTAAAGCTTCAAGTCCTCAATTTTGTATTCAAGTTTCGGCTTGTGTGGTAATAAGTGATGCATGTAACTATAATTGATTGCTTCTTAAGAAGTAAATTTTAAGCCTAACTCAACCTCACAAAACAACCTTGTAAGGTGAGGTTTTGCACCCACTTATATACTATAAATTCGCCTTATCTCAAGTCGATGTGAGATCTTCAGCATACCCCTCACGTCAAGGTATATACATTTCAAGCGTGGGACTAGACATTAATGGGTGATCTGGTAGCGAGTGGCACGATAGGCCCAACAAATGATAAATCTTGCTAGGATAAACTTTAACTCATGGATCTGATACTATGTTAAGAAGTGATTTTTTAGCCTAACTCAATCCTATAAAACTGACTTGTAACGTCAGGTTTGTACCCACTTATATTACTTTAAATTGGCCTTATCTCTAGTTAATGCAAAAAAATAAGACAAAAAAAAGTAAAAAAAAAAAGAACAAAACAAGGGACATCCTGTTACATGAACTAAATTATTTTCCTTTGAATTAAATTTTTTGTTGAGAAAAAAAACCATGATTTGAAATGATGTGTGGCCATGTTTCTTTATCCAAAAAAAACAAAAGTAATTATCCTTTGCTACCCAATTTGAGCCTTCCAAAAAATTTCTTTCAAATTACCCTAAACAAGGATCACCCTCCCACTGAGGGTTGACATAATGTTTGCATTTGTTTCATCCGACTTGTAGTTTACCAATACA